>OGSS01001920.1_pt1 | contig 11104 bp, 10 predicted proteins | sample 1553591 | NCBI WGS metagenome assembly OGSS01 (sample SAMEA2580061, study PRJEB22360) | human gut metagenome | biome: human gut; feature: human-associated habitat; material: faeces | place: Denmark | collected 2008/2010
AATCGTGATATACCTTTTTTAATGTTATTTAACTCTGTCTACGCTATAAATTGTAAATCCGTTGAATTCCTTTTCATCCTTGTAAACAATGAAGGAATCCTTTTTGCCGTAATATTGGTTAAGATAATTTTCTTTGATAAAAGTAATTTTTTTATCGATAACATATACATTTCTTCCGTCAACGACCGCCTCATAAATATTTGTTGAGAGGTTGCGGTTCACAAGCTGATTTGTCCGATGAAGATAGCCGAAGCCGTCAACATTATGGAGAAAATCGGAAGAAAATCCCCACAGCGGATGAATATAGTTATCGGTATATGAAATGTAATCTTTAGCTGTTACAGGATCGAGAACATAATAATTTTCGGGATGTCTGTCAACCTCAGTATAAAGATCACTCGGCTTTTTGTCATATGAAACAGGAGTGATATGGAAGAAATATGATACACAGCTTACCGCAACTAATATCACAAGTACAATAACCGAAATAAGAACAGTTTTTCTGCTTTTATCTGTAATATCGCTGTATTCGTCTTTTCTGAGATGACCGAAATCAAACGAATACATTGTAAACGAAAGAATCATCAGCAAAATTCCGTACATTGTGTATGCCGAAGAATCCATTGCATAACGAACATACATACAAGCCGCAAATCCCACCGCAAAATACAGAGCAGGGAAGAAGGCAAATCTTTTTTTCTGAACGGTAACAAAAACAACCATAACGGCAAGTATTGCCGCAAAAGCAATAAGATATGAATCAAAATTTATAATATGTCCCCATGCATCTGAAAACAATGCACCCGCATTATCAAAGAAATTATACGGATTTTCCCGTTTTTGAATATCTGCAACCTTTTCAAGGGCAGCAGTATTCAGTCCATTGTTTTCATCATAATATCCGTCAACAAAAAGTTCATACTCATTTGCCGAATTTATTCCGACCGAATTAAGCTCCTCACAGTAATCGGAATAGTTTGGAAAAGCATTATCATCGGTCTTATCGGCAAGGACGCTGTATCTGTACAACTCCGAAGTTTCTGCATTTGCATTATTGACCGAATATGAATAATATTCAAGACCGCAGCCGACAAGAACAATAAAGACAAATACAAGCACAAAAGGTCTGAAATACCAGAAAAATTTTCTGAACGGCAACTTGTACTTTCTTTTTGCAATCATATCACCGATGAAGAATGCAATGAAAAATGCAAGTCCTACAAAGAAATATTTGAAACATAAAAATGTTCCGAATATAACTTCAAGTACACCAATCCAAAACGGGAGAGAGTACCTTTTATTTCTGATTGCATTAAGTACCATCAGAAACCCTGCCGTAAGCAGCAAAGCTGCAGTTTTACTGCTTAGAATGTTTGAATAATGGTCAAATGAAAACAAAATATTCAGCACAAGAGTGAATATAAAAGCCTTGTGCTTTCCGAATTTATCGGCAAAAACAAATGTAACAGAAGAAAAAGCGGCACAGGAGAGAAGAATTTGAAAAAGTACAAAACAGTTGAAATTCAAAAGAATGTACTGCAATGAGCCGGTAATTGTCGCAAAAATGTAGTTAATATCATTATTGTAATAGTTATGATACTGACAGATATATAAAGAATTGTAAAAATCGTCAGCACTGTCATAGGAAAATGCAGTAACACCTATAATCAAAGCCATAATAACAATATTAATTGCCAAAGCAAAGAAGGTCTTGCTTTTTAGTGCGTTTAATATTTTATCTTTCATAATAACTCCTCTGCATTATCTTTCTTGTTCAAAAATCACTTTCTTGATCTTCTTTCGTTAATCAAAAGCTGAAGATTCTTCTGTTCGTAAGTATTAAATTTAACATTCTTCTCAAATTCTTCGGGTGTATATTTGCCCTCATACCATGACTGCGAGTTAAAGTATGCATTAAGGCTTGCGTCCTTAAAAATTCTGCCTCGTCTTGCATAAATCTCATTAATTGCAAGCTGTAAGTCGTCATCACTCAAAGCGCTTACCTGTGCGTTGCTGAGATATGAAGAATCGCTGTTAGGGAAGATAAATCCGCCGTTATTATTAGTGTTTGTATTGCTTGATGACTGTGAATTTGAATTGCCCGATGAGCTGTTCTGACTATTTGATGACTGCTGAGCCTGTGTTGCAGGAGCTTCTGTTTCTCTCTGAATCTGTCCGCTTGAGATAACAAGTTTAACAACTGTACCCGTACTTGCGCTTGTGTCACCTTCCGGAGTCTGGGAGATAATATATCCCTCCGGATAATCATAACTGTATTCATAGTCAGAAATTTCAACGGTAAAGCCAGCCTGTTCAAGAAGCTTCTTGCCGTAACTGTAACCGTAACCGACAACAGGAACAACATTGTTATATGAAGAAGATGTTGTAACCTGTTCTGTTGTAGCAGGAACTGTAGTAGGCATCGCCGTACTCGGCGCCTGTGTGGTTACTTCGGCAGATGTTGCAGTTTCGGCCGTAGTAGTTTTATTGTCAGTAGATGAATTTGACAAACCGTTATAAACGCAGAAACCGATAAATCCGAGTGCGGTGGCAATTACAACGGCACAAAGAATAATGATAAATTTATTCTTCTTTTTCTTTACATTTTCTTTATTATCTTCTTCATCTGTATATCCGAATTCATTGTGATTATCTTCAAAGCTGTTATCGTCAAAGTCGTTTTTTTCTTCAATTTTTTTAGTATCGTCAGCTTTATTGTCAGTACGCTTAACAGACGGCTCGTCCTCAAAGAAATCACCGTAGTCCTTGCTTGATTCATTGCTTGTAAGAACATTTTTATGGTCTGCACCGGAGTAATCGTCAAACACTTCAACGCTTGTAACAGGAGGAAGAACTTCCGGAGCTACTTCGCTGTTGCTTGAAACATCTTCAAATTCCTCAGCTTTTTTATCTGTAACAGTTTGTTCTTTCTTGTCATCTTCACTTGATACGGAACTGATATCTTCAAATTCAGGCTGTTTTTCTTCTGATACTTCGTCAGTTTTAATCTCAGGATTTTCAGACTCATCAACTGCATCTGTCACATCAACAACCTCAAATCCGCCGTTTTCTTCAGCATCAGACTCACTGACTTCATCTGCATCTACAGGAGCATTACCGTCAACAGGCAAGGATTCCTCACCGGCTAAAACTTCGGCAATGCCAAGCTGTTCGCCGCCTTTAAATTCATTATCAAGAACAGCGTCCTCAACTGTCTGAACCTCATCCTTATCGTCAAAATTATCCTGCGGTTCAGTCGGTTCTGTATCCTCAAATTCATCATAATCATATTCTTCAAATACATTTCCGTCAAAATCCGTATTTTCCGGAACAACAACATCGGGATTCGGAACAGGGGAGGATGTACCTATTTCAGCCTTAATAGATGTGAGAGCATTTTTAATGTTGCCTGCATTCTTCCAGCGGTTTGCATTATTCGGCTGACATGCAATTACAATAACACTCTTGAGTTTTTCGTCACCCTCAGACGGAGCGGTAACAGCCTTGCCCGAAAATCTTTCTTCACAGGCATTCTTTCTGTCGCATGAATCACTTTCAAACGGAATTTTACCGCCGTTGCACATTGCATACATAATTATTCCGACAGAATAAATATCGGTTGTATAGTCAACATTTTCCTGCTTGTAAACCTCAGGCGCAACAAATGAGGTATCCGTAATCTTGCCTTCAAAATCTGTAAATCCGCCGATTTTATACCTTCCGTCAGCGGTTACAAAAATATTCTTTGGCGAAATATTACCGTGAAAAATATTCTTTGCTTCCAAAGTTTCAAGCATTTCACTCATCTGAATACCAAAATCAACAACTTCATCCTCAGCGAAAGTTTTGGTTTTCATAAGTTCTTCAAGACTTGTGAGCTCTTCTGTAAATATGTACAAATCACAGGTTTTTTTGTTCTGATTATCCTGAACATAAACATCCAAATAGTTTGAAACACCGTCAAGCTCCTTAACCGATTCAATAAAATCAGCCTCTTCGGTGAAATACTCGGCATGTTCATCGGTGTAATTGCTTTTGCCGACAAATGCGTGTCTGAGAATCGCATTCTGAGCAGTATTTTTATCAATCTTTCTTGATACCTTGTAAACTTCACAGCCGTTGTCTTCCCCAACAAATGAAGTAACCTTCCAATCCCTTAAATCTGCCGGCAATTTAATTGTTTTTGCCATACTAACACTCCTTAAATATTTCCTTATTTTTCATATTATATCTAAATCAAGGTCATTAACCCTCACTATCTCATTCTCCGGATTATTGTACCATATTACGAGCTGTTTTACCATAGATATTTCAATTTTTTAAAAAATAATTCTAATTTGTAATTAAATCCGACATAAAAACAGCAGTCCGCCTAAACGAACTGCCGAAAACATAATTTTAATAAAATAACCTTACTCGATCTTATCTGATTTTTATTTTTTCCTTTTTGTTGACTCCGATAATTCCGCCTATTCCTCCTCCCAAAACAGATGACATCAGTTTTAGCAGGGTTAGTATCGTTATAGGCTCACCGTTAAAAATCAATGCAATAGAGGTTATGACAAGAAAAATAAAAAATCCTGTCAGCGAACCCACCGCAAGACCTGCACTTCCTGTAATTCTTGATGATATTATTCCCGACATCAGCGTTGCAACACCAACCATGCCAACCGTGCAGTAATCAAGTATATCTGCTGAAATTACTCCCGATGACATCATCACGGCTGCAAGCAAACACATCAAAATTACCAGTATGAGTATTCCGCATACTGATGAAAACAAAACAGCCTTTGCAAGTAGTTTTTTATCAGACATAAAACAACCCCCGAATATATTCTGTTACAAATATATTCGGGGGAAAGAACATTCATTCAAAAAGTTATTCTTTTGTAGTCTTAGATTCATCGGAATCTTTCTTCTTGCCAAAACCGAAGAAGCCTTTCTTTTCAGGCTGACCTGCCTGCTGTGGCTGTTCCTTAACTGTGTCAACAGTAGAAATACACCACTTTTTAAACTTCATCTTAACTCTGTCGGAGCCTGTTTCAATGATGATAGCGTCTTCGTCGTCCTTAATGGCAACTACTCTGCCCATAATTCCGCCGATTGTTGTAATTTCATCACCGATCTCAAGAGAGTTACGAAGCTGAGCTTCTTCTTTTTTCTTCTTTGAGTTAGGTCTGATGAGGAAGAAATAGAGAGCTGCAAAAATAGCAACATAGAAGAGAATCATAAAAATCATACTTGATGATTGATTTCCGCCGCTTGCACTTGCTTCTGCAACTACAGGTAAAAAGTTTGTCATTTTCGTCATTCCTTTCATACAATGTATTGATTATATCAGTTTTAATCACATCTTGCAAGTATTTTTTCTGTTTTGAAAAAATATTAGATACGCACGCCTAAAATGTTGCGATATTTCTCGTAAAATTCCATATATGTGCCGTTATCAAGCTGAGTTCTGATAACTTCCATAAGATTATTGTAAAAATAGAGGTTGTGCAAAACAGCAAGTCGCATTCCGAGCATCTCACCGCTCTTGAGAAGATGTCTTATGTATGCCCTTGAAAAGTTTCGGCAAACAGGGCAGTCACAATGCTCGTCAATCGGAGATTCATCTGTTTCATATTTTGCATTATTGATGTTACGCACTCCGTCCCAAGTGAAGAGCTGACCGTGTCTTGCGTTTCTGCTCGGCATAACACAGTCAAAAAGATCAACACCTCTTGCAACGCTTTCAAGAATATTCACGGGAGTTCCGACTCCCATAAGATATCTGATTTTATCTTTCGGAGCAAACGGTTCAACCTCTTCAATGATATGGTACATCGTTTCTGCAGGCTCACCCACGGCAAGACCTCCGATTGCATAGCCGTCAAGATTAAGCTCTGCAATTTCTTTCATATGATTGACGCGCAAATCGTCATAGATACCGCCCTGATTTATGCCGAACAGCATCTGGTTTTTATTTATGGTATCATCAAGACTGTTGAGCCTTTTCATCTCTGTAACGCATCTTTTAAGCCATCTTGTGGTTCTTTCAACGCTGTTTTTTGTATATTCATATGGAGAAGGGTTTTCAACGCATTCGTCAAATGCCATCGCAATTGTAGATGCAAGATTTGACTGGATTCTCATACTCTCCTCAGGTCCCATAAAAATTTTGCGGCCGTCAATGTGAGAATTGAAGTAAACACCTTCTTCTTTAATATTTCTCAACTTTGCAAGAGAGAACACCTGAAATCCGCCGCTGTCGGTAAGGATAGGACCGTTCCACCTTGTAAATTTGTGAAGTCCGCCCATTTGCTTAACCTTTTCATCACCCGGACGAAGATGCAGATGATAGGTGTTGCAAAGCTGAACCTGACATTTTATATTCTTTAAATCAAGCGCAGAAACAGCACCCTTGATTGCACCGCATGTTGCAACATTCATAAAGGCGGGAGTCTGAACCGTACCGTGAACCGTAACGAATTCGCCTCGTCTTGCGCTGCCTTCCTTTTTAATTACCTTAAACATAAATCCTCCTATGATATGAACATAGCGTCACCGAAAGAGAAGAATCTGTACTTTTCCTTTACAGCTTCTTTATATGCATTCATAATAAAATCATATCCCGCAAAAGCGGATACAAGCATAATGAGTGTACTTTCGGGAAGATGAAAGTTAGTAATAAGTCCGTCAAGCACCTTAAATTCAAATCCGGGATAAATAAAAATATCCGTAAATCCCTCACAGGGCTTGATTTCTCCGTACATTGCCGCAACACTTTCAAGCGTTCTGCAGGATGTTGTGCCGACTGCAATAACCCGTCCGCCATTTTTCTTAGTTTCATTTATGAGCTTTGCGGTTTCTTCGGGGACTTCGTAATGCTCGCTGTGCATTTTATGCTTTGTAACATCGTCAACCTTAACGGGTCTGAATGTGCCGAGTCCCACATGAAGTGTAACATACGCAATCTTTACACCTTTAGCCTTGATTCTGTCCATAAGCTCGGTTGTAAAGTGAAGTCCTGCCGTCGGAGCTGCCGCAGAACCGAGTTCATGGCTGTAAACCGTCTGATAGCGTTCCTTATCCTTAAGCTCGGCTGTAATATAAGGGGGAAGAGGCATCTGACCGATTTTGTCAAGAGTGGTAAAGAAATTCTCTTCACAGTCAAAATCAACTATTCTGTTGCCGTCATCCTTTACATCAACAACTGTTGCACGCAAAATGCCGTTACCGAATGAAAATTTTGTGCCGACTTTTGCTTTTTTACCCGGCTTGCAAAGTGTTTCCCAACGGTTGTTCGCAACTTGCTTCAAAAGCAGAAATTCAACTTTTGCACCTGTTTCGTCTTTGATACCGTAAATTCTTGCAGGCAAAACTCTTGAATCGTTGGCAACAAGAAGGTCACCCTCGTTAAGATAATCAATAATGTCATAAAAATGTTTATGCTCCAGAGTTTGTTTTTCTCTGTCAAGCACAAGCAATCTTGAACTGTCCCTCGGTTCAAGCGGAGTCTGTGCGATAAGCTCTTTCGGCAAATCGTAATAAAAATCACTCGTCTTCATTTTATTTCCTTTCAAGAACTAAAATTGCTTTTTAAAAGCTGTTCTGTCAAAAATCTTTGTAAAACACAAGTATTTGTCCTGTAAAATTCTCAAAATAATTGACATTACCCTTTTAAAATGATATATTATCTTATTATGAGCAGTTTGCATAATCGACAAACAGTCGTGTTTTCAGACATCTCTTCATATAATATAATATTTGTTTGAATAAGGCAACCGCTTTTTTAAAATTTGTTTAATTCGGAGGAATTATTATGAAAAAGTATAAAGTCGGTATTATCGGCGCTACCGGTATGGTAGGTCAGCGTTTTACACTTCTTCTTGAGAATCACCCGTGGTTTGAGGTTACTGTTCTTGCCGCAAGTAAGAGAAGCGCAGGCAAAACATACGGTGAAACAGTTGAAGGCAGATGGCATATGACTGCTCCTCTTCCTGAGAAGTACAAGGATATGGTTATCGTTGACGCTGAAAATGTTGAAGAGGTTGCATCACAGGTTGATTTCTGTTTCTGCGCAGTTAATATGAAGAAGGATGAAATCCGTGATCTCGAAGACAGATATGCAAAGGCTGAATGTCCTATCGTATCAAACAACAGTGCTCATCGTTTTACAGATGATGTTCCTATGGTTATTCCTGAAATTAACGCTGATCACATTAAGATTATTGACGCTCAGAGAAAGCGTCTCGGCACAACAAGAGGCTTTGTTGCAGTTAAGTCCAATTGCTCACTTCAGAGCTATGTTCCTGCAATTCATCCTTTAAAGGCACTCGGCGTTGACAAGGTTCTTGCCTGCACATATCAGGCAATTTCAGGCGCAGGCAAAACATTCAAGACATGGCCTGAAATGGTAGATAATGTTATTCCTTACATCGGCGGTGAGGAAGAGAAGTCAGAGCAGGAGCCGCTTAAAATCTGGGGTAAGATTGAAGGCGACAAGATTGTTAAAACCGATGATATTTCAATCACATCACAGTGCATCCGTGTTCCCGTATCTGACGGTCACACAGCAGCTGTATTTATGTCATTTAAGGACGGTGTAAAGAAACCTACTGTCGAAGAAATTATTGACATTTGGTCAAACTACAGCGGCAGAGCACAGGAGCTTAATCTTCCGAGTGCGCCAAAGCATTTTCTCCACTACTTCACAGAACCCGACCGTCCGCAGATTAAATCTGAAAGAAATCTTGAAAACGGTATGGCAGTATCGGTTGGCAGATTAAGACCTGATACTCAATATGATTACAAGTTCGTTTGTATGTCACACAACACATTAAGAGGCGCAGCAGGCGGTGCAGTTCTTCTTGCAGAGCTCCTTTGTGCTGAGGGCTACATGGACTGATTACTTACGGAGGTAAATTATGTCTAACCACATTTTTACAGGCTCAGGTGTTGCACTTATCACTCCTATGAAGTCTGACGGAAGCGTAAACTACGATGTTCTCGGCGATCTCGTAGAATTTCATGTTCAAAACGGTACCGATGCAATTATTGTATGCGGTACAACAGGTGAGGCTGCAACTCTTTCGGAAAAAGAGCATTGCGAAACAATTTCTTTCGTTGCAGAAAAGACAAACGGCAGAATTCCTGTTATTGCAGGTACAGGCAGTAACGATACCTCAACAGCCGTTATGCTCTCAAAATCTGCCGCAAGCACAGGCGTTGACGCACTTCTCTGCGTAACTCCTTACTACAATAAAACATCTCAGCAGGGTCTTGTAAGACACTTCAATGTTGTTGCAGATTCGGTTGATATTCCGATTATTCTTTACAATGTTCCTTCAAGAACCGGCTGTAACATCAAGCCAAAAACTTATCAGGAGCTTTGCAAGCATCCTAACATCGTTGCCGCAAAAGAGGCAAGCGGCGACATCTCTCAGGTTGCTCTCATCCGTTCACTTTGCGGTGACAATCTTGACATCTACTCAGGTAACGATGACCAGACTGTTCCTTTCATGTCACTCGGTGCTCTCGGTGTTATCTCTGTATTTGCAAACATCTGCCCAAAAGAAATGCATGACATCTGTCAGCTTTGTCTTGACAATGACTTTGCAGAGGCACAGAAGCTTAACTTCCACTATCTTGAGCTTATGCATATACTCTTCAGCGATGTTAACCCGATCCCCGTAAAGACTGCCATGAACCTCTTCGGCTATGAAGCAGGCGAATGCAGACTTCCGCTCGTACCCATGAGCGTTCAGGGTTACCATGACCTCAAGGATTGCATGGAGAAGTATGACCTTTTAAGCAAGAAGGTTAAATAATCAACCTTTGATTCGTTTAAAATTTAAGAAGTTTAAAGGGGAATAAAAAATGGTAAATACAGCAATAGTCGGTTGTAACGGTAAAATGGGCTGCTTTGTGGCACAGGCTGTTCAGAGCCGTGAGGATTGCAATGTTTTGTTCGGTGTTGACGCATTCGGTGAAAGTAATTATGATTTTGATGTTTTCAAGACTTTTGACGAGGCAACCGAAACACCTGATGTAATCATTGATTTTTCAAATCCTGCAGCTCTTGACGGCATGCTTTCGTATGCAGTTGATAACAAAGTACCTTGTGTTATCTGCACAACAGGCTTTTCTAAAGATCAGATTGCAAAAATCGAAGATGCGGCAAAGACAATTCCTGTTTTCTATTCAAATCAGCCAATATGTCACTCGGCATCAATCTTCTTATTGAGCTTTCAAAAGAGGCTGCAAAAATTCTCGGAAACCAGTTCGATATTGAAATCGTTGAAAAGCATCATAATCTCAAGCTTGACGCTCCGAGCGGAACAGCTCTTATGATTGCAGACGGAATTTCGGAACAGCTTGACGAAGATCCGCAGTATGTCTATGACAGACACAGCTACCGCAGAAAGCGTTCAAAGAACGAAATCGGTATTCATTCCGTAAGAGGCGGCACAATTGTAGGCGAACACGAAGTTATCTTTGCAGGTCACGATGAGGTTGTAACAATCTCTCATCAGGCTCAGTCAAAAGAAGTTTTCGCTGTCGGTGCTGTTAATGCGGCAGTATTTCTTAAAGATCAGAAAGCAGGTATGTACAACATGGGCAACCTTCTTTCTGAAAAAATGAACTGAAAAATAACACCTTTAAGCACGGCATAAAAGCCGTGCTTTCTTTTATGTCCAAACTTTGCCTACTTTCATAATATGTAGTGTGATATATTGTTTTGAGATGTCACAAAGATTTAACAAAGGGTGGAAGTTATGGAAAATAATTTAATAATATTCGGCTCGGTAACTCTTGCCATGAAGAGCCGTAACCTACTTTTAAAAAACAATATTAAATCAGGGCTTGTAAGAACTCCTATACACCTCAATCGAAAATCATGCGGATACAGCCTTTATGTCCCGGGAAATTTTGAAAGGGCATTGGAAATGATCAAGCAGAATATGCTTTGCAGGTAGCAGGGAAGAAGTGGCGTGGATGAGGGCTTAAAACGCGAGGCGATGCAAGGGAAAACGATCGTCTCAGGCCGGACGTGATAAGGCGTTACCTGCCGGATGCTTGGACAAGTCCGTTTGTATATATCAAAGAAAGGGAAGCTGAA
>OGSS01001925.1_pt1 | contig 11051 bp, 3 predicted proteins | sample 1553591 | NCBI WGS metagenome assembly OGSS01 (sample SAMEA2580061, study PRJEB22360) | human gut metagenome | biome: human gut; feature: human-associated habitat; material: faeces | place: Denmark | collected 2008/2010
AATTTTACCAGAAAAGGGGCATGTTCACAATTTATTTACTCATGCGTTTTTCGTGTCCTTGTTTACATTCTACCATATCTCTCAATGTACGGCAAACACTAGTTCTGTATCTTGATAAAAATTTTGGCACACCTGACTCATCAAAGTAACGAGAACGCGGTGTGCCATATTTCCTTAAGCAGTATACGTTTTCCTCTGAAAGCATTGTATTCAGTACCTTCATTGCTTTCTTACGGCGCGTTTCATCCCGTGTCAGGTCACAGTTTAAGGCCACCTAGAAATATGGCGTAGTCATCAGCCACTTCTCGCCGGTATCCTGGATAAACTGCTCCATATGCTCAAACGCCTCCGTCCAGACCTTCTCTCTTTGTATTATCCGGATCCCTGCCTCGTCAAATGCCTGACAGGCAGAGACGAAGCTTTCATAATCGGTTGAATGGTTTCTGCATCTTCTTTTTCATTACGGATCCCCCTTCTGGGATTGTTTCCCATTAGTGCGCCAATTCACAAATTATCTTTACCAATCGTTTCGTATCAACAGGTTTTGCAATATGTTCATTCATTCCTGCTTCTTTTGCTCTTAGTTTGTCCTCCGTGAATGCATTTGCTGTCATCGCAATGATCGGTATTACTTTTGCATCCTCTCTGTCCATGGATCGGATCATCCTCGCTGCTTCATAACCATTCATGACCGGCATCATAATGTCTATAAGGATGACATCAAATTCGTCAGGTCTGCTTTTTTCAAATATCTCAACAGCTTTCCGGCCATTCCATGCCTTTGTCACATCAGCGCCTTCATTCCGAAGCATAAATTCAGCGATTTCCATGTTCAGCTCATTGTCTTCCACCAGAAGGATATGCAGTCCCTCTATAGATTTTTCCGGTATATCTTTCTGTACTTTATGCTCATCCACGTCCGGATCTATTTTAAATGGAACCCGGATCACAAAGGTAGTCCCTGCGCCTTCTTTGCTTTCAAAGGAAATGGTTCCACCCATTTTTTCGACAAGTTTCTTTGTGATCGGCATTCCCAGTCCGGTTCCGGCAAATTTTGTACGGCTTCCGGTATGCTCCTGCGCAAAAGGTTCAAAAATTTTTTTCTGAAATGCTTCTGTCATCCCGATTCCGGTATCCCGGCAGGTAAATTCTATCGTCGTCATTTCCGGCTGTTCTGATGGAAGCTCTCTGCAGCTGATATAGATCTGTCCGTTTGCTCTGTTATATTTCACCGCATTCGACAGAATATTCATCATCACACGTTTCACATACCCCGGACTTCCAATAAGATCCCAATGTGTGTCAGGAAGATATGCGTAGATATAATAATCCCGCTGCTTCAGCATAATTCCGTGACATCCGGTTCCTTCATTCTTCAAATGATAAATGTGCTGACTGTCTGTATGCTTTTTCATTGCCTGGACAACTTCGTTGTCTGTTGTATTCTGCCCTAGCAGACTCTCATCATTGCTGGCAACAACGATCCCATCGTCTGCAACAATGATCGTTCCCTCTTTCTGAACACTATAACCATTTAAAAGCCCTTGAAACGTATAGATCAGTTCCCGGTGTCCAAGACTGATCAGATTTCCCAGTTTGGGGATCCGGCTTTTTTAGGTTTTATGTGGAAACAGTGCGTACAAAAATAGGGCGCAAGTGATGGTAAGTTCACTTGCGCCCTGATCGGACTGGATATTTTATTTTGGAAGTCTCCACCTGTTAGCGGTGGAGAAAGGTCAAAAGGGGTATCTACCCATAAGCAGCCTCCCTTGCACCGCTATGGGAATGGAACAAAGCAGTAGAAGTTATTTGTGGTCAGTTATCTTCTCGCGCCATCTGCGCCAACTTCGTAGCCGTCCACTTTGGTGCTGACCGCCATAGAGCCGTCTGCGTAGAAGTAGTACCACTTGCCATCAATCTGCTTCCAGCCGCCGGAGAACATCTTACCGGTGGCCTTGTCCAGCCAGTACCATTTCTGGTCGTCGGAGAGCCAGCCTTTGACCGGCTCTCCGTCCTTGTAGTAACTCCATTCGCCGCTGTCATTTTGCTGCCAGCCGTTTGCGGACTGCGGGTCAATGACGATCTCCACAAACCGGTGCAGGACAGTAGCCGCCTCGGCGCGGGTGGCGCTGCCCTGCGGGTCAAACCGGTTGTTTTCCTTGCCGGAGAGAACGCCCGCCTGCTGCATCGCCTTGACCGCATCCTTTGCCCAGGAAGAAATCTGTGCGTTATCGGCAAAGGTCACAGCCTCCAGCGTTTTCGGGATGGAGTAACCCATCTTGTCAGCGTAGTTCTTCATAATTACTGCCATCTGCTCACGGGTGATATTGCTGTCCGGGGCAAAGGTGGTGGAAGTCGTACCGCTGACAATTCCCTTACTCACTGCCCAGTTGACATAGGGGGCATAGTAGGCATCGGCCTTTACATCGGTAAACTTTCTGGTCTGGTAATCCGCCGGATTGATTCCTGCCAGCCGTCCCAGAGCAGTAACAAACATTCCCCGTGTCAGGGTGGTGTTCGGGCTGAAGGTGGTTTCACTGGTGCCGGAGAACAGCCCGCGGCTGACCGTAAACAGGATGTGTTCCTTTGCCCAATGACCATTGATGTCGGTGAAGTTCGGAACCGGGTTCTTGTAGCCTACGCCATAGATACTAAAATGCTGTGCTTCAAAAATCACGGCTTTCTGGTCCGCGTCATAGCTGGACTTGGTGAGCCATTGTACCTTGCCGGTATCGTCCACATAAGCTGCATACAGGTTTCCGGCCTGTTCGTTTGCCGCCGGGGTATAGGGCAGTTTGACGGAAACCGTCTTGCCCTGCCAATCGGTGAGGGGCACTTCCTTGCCATCAACCAGAGAGAACTCATAGACCGGTCTTGTTCCAATCGCCGCTTTTGCCTCAGCGGAAGTGACCGCTGCTTTGGAAACCCGCAGAATCAGATCCCCGCCCTTGGACTGGGCATTCAGCATCTTCAAGGTATCCAATGTAAATCTGAAAGAGGGCAGGCCGTTTGTAGCAATCTCAAACCGGCGTACCTTCGCCGTCACCAGCTTGTCCAGCGTCTGTGCCTTGATGGTGATGGAAAGATTCTTTGCATCCGCCGCGTTCTGGATGGGAACCGTTACGGCAATGCCGTTGGCGGTGGTTCCATTTTTCTTCGCGTCAGCGGTGGCCTTGTTGATTGCGTCCTGTACGGCGTTGCCGTCAATGCTGGTATTTCCGTTTTTATCCGGTGTTGCCGGCTTGGTCTGGCTGGTGGTAGGAATTTCCGGTTTGGTCTGATCCGGACGCTCTACAACCGTGGAGCCGCTGGAATCGCCGTTATCGGAAGAAGAACCACTACCGGAGGACGAGCCACCGCCAGAGGAACCGCCGCTGGAGGAACTGCCCCCGCCGCTACTGGTATTCCCGCCGCCATTGCTGCCTCCGGTATTACCGCCAGTGTTGCCCCCGCTGGGCTTGGTTGTGGCGGTCAGAGAGAGGGTAGCTGTGGCCTCGTTGTAGTCCGCATCGGCGGCTTTGGTCGCTTTGACCTCGATACTGCCGGTGCCAGTTACCGTAACCTTACCGTTGGCATCCACTGTGGCGGGGCCGCTGATGATCTTCCAGGTGACGGTTCCGGTGCCGGAGCCGCCGGAAAGCATCAGGGTAAAGCTGTCCCCGTTATAGATGGTGGCCGGTGCGCCGGTGATAGAGAGGGCCGCCTGTGTGCCCTGCGTTACAGTGAGGGCATCGGTGGCAGCGGATTTTCCGCCATAGCTGATGGTGACAGTTTTTCCGCTATGCCCGGTAACGGTCAGCACCGTGCCCTGGGCGGGATCGGCGGTCAGCTTGTTGGCGTCCCAGCCAATGGTTTTGCTGGTGTTGTCGCTATAGCTTACCTGCACCGACAGGCCGCTCAGATCCAGCGTCTGGCCGCTGGTGTAGGCCAGCTTGGCGGGCTGGGTTTGGATGGAAATGCTGCTGACCTCTTTTTCGGGGGTGGTAATTGCCACGCCTGTGCTGATGGTTTCCGCATAGTTGGTGGTGGCCGCCACCTTTGCAAAGAAGTAGTAGGTGGTATCTGCGGTCAAGCCGGAGAACACGCGCCCCGTCTGCCAGGTGCTGGGGTCTGTATCGGCGGCGGTGCTGTATCCGTAGCTGACTGCCGCGCCGGTATTGCCGGATTCTACCACAGCCTTATTCAGAGTAATCTGCGTGGGGCTGTCCGCTTGCCCGGTAAGCGTGATCTTATAAGAAGCAGGGCTTACCTTCACTGTAAGGTTTTGCTGTACCTGATTATAGTTGCCGCTACTATCTTTGTTGTAAGTAGCAGGGAAGGTGTTCTCTCCTACATTGCCAACCGAAGTATTTAGATCATTCCAAGCCCAGCCGTCTGTCAGAGGTACATCCTTCAGTGTGTCGCCATAGAAGGCGTTCAATTCGGTCGGTGTGATCGGGTTAGGCGTTGCCTTGCCGATAATAAAGGTTCCGCTTGCTGTGCCGGTATAGTCGCCTTTGCCTGTAACGGTCACGATTGCCTGTCCGGCGTTCGTATTATTTCTGGCAGCAATTGTGTACTGGTCCTTAGGAATTGTTTTACCGTTTAACTGAACCGTTACCGCATCAGCAGCCGGAATTTGAGCCTGACCGGTATATGTATAGCTGCCGGATACCGTCACACGGGCATCGTTCAAGCTTTTTGCATTGACGGTTAGGGAAACATCCTTCTCCGTTGTGGTAATCGTTTCATAGTTGTTTTTTGTAGCTTCACTGGGAGTAAACACCACTTTGTACGGGGAAGTTCCCACTGGGGGAGTCGTATCCTTTACAGCATCCGACCAATCGAATGTACCGTATTGGGTACTGCCTCCGCTCAAGCGGCTGTCAGACACCTTTTCCCCGCAGGTAATTGCGCTTGCCGTTGGCCAACTGATTTCAGGGGCCGCTGCCTTGCTGATGACAAAGGTTCTTGTTGATGTACCGGTATAGTTGCCTATGCCGGTAACGGTCACGGTTGCTGTCCCCACATTGGTGTGATTCGTATAGGCAATCGTATAATCGCGGTCCTTCATGAGCTGTGTTCCTTTTAATGTTACGCTTACAGCAGGGGTAATCGGAGAGCCTGTATAGGTAAACGATTCGCCCTCTACCGCAACATCCGCATTTGTAATCCAGGCCCAAGTAATTGTTACATCCACCGTTCCTGCCTGCGCTGCCATATTTTGCGATCCTACAAATTTTGCGGTGAGCGTGTGCCGTCCCTTTTCAAGATTCGCTTTTGCGGTGTCAATGGTAAAGCTCAGCTCTTTGCCGGAGGTAACCGTTTGTGCGTCAGTAAGCTGTCTGTCTCCTTCGTAAATTGCCATCTGACCCGCCTGAGGTGTGCTAAGTGCTCGCACCTTTTTAACAGGAGCATTTCCGGTTGCCTTAGGCGTCACAGTGACGTAGATAGGATCGCCGTAGTTATAGACTTTGTTCGGACGAGACACTGTCACTCCGCCGCTAAACTCAGTCCCGGACTGCGCAATGGTGTACTGCACTTTTGCTGTCTTTCCCTCCACGGTAACGGCGGCGGTATAGGTACCCGCATCGGTGGGCGTTCCGGTAATAGCAGTGCCGCCCTTGGTATAGGTAATGTCCGATGCAGTCACACCGGAGATAAGGGTGTTTTCCAGAACTGCGACCTTTCCTTGTCCGTCATAGATCAAATTATCCGCAGGAGCCTTGATAATCACACTGCCACCGTTGCCTTCGGGCAGTCCGCAGTTTTCTGCCGTACAATGTTCCGTAATAGTTGCACCGTCCAGACTGACGATGTACTCCCAGCTATGCTGGTGTGTCTGAAGCTGCACGATTTTGCCGTCCTCCGATAGGGCGATACCATAGTCGGGAATGTCAGAGGTGAAGTTTCCTTTCTTGATCCAGCCTCCATCAGTTGCCTTGGCGATGGTGATCGGGTTTCCATCTGTAGGATTATGAAAGGATCTCACACCGATGCGGGTTTCTTCATGCAGTTTACCGGTCACCTGAATGGTTTTCCCATCAAACAAAACCACATTTTTTCCGCCATTTCCTGTGTTGTCGGTAATTGTTACCTTGCCTTTGCCGGTGACCTGAAAGGCTTTGTCCTTGAAGTACACGCCGCCGCCATAAGTAGCGGTGTTGCCGGTAATTTTGCCGCCGTGCAGAATCATCTCTGCGGTGTTGGAGCTTATGATTGCACCGCAGTACACACCGCCGCCATAAGTAGCGGTGTTGCCGGTAATCTCGCCGCCGTACATTTCAAATTTACTGTACTCTCTCAGAAATACGCCTCCGCCTGACGGTTTTACGTTGATATCTGAACCTGAATAGGTTGCATGGTTATTTGTGATTTTTCCGCCGTACATGATGAATGTTGAGGGATTGCTACTACTGCCCCAGCAAAACACGCCGGCACCGTGGACAGTCTCATTTCCGGTAATCGTCCCTCCGTACAGATGGATTGTTCCACCCACTTGGTCGGTGGATACACCGTGCTGAAAGCCGGTAATCGTGCCGCCGTACATGTCAAAGGTGCTTCCTGTTGAGAGGGAAATGCCACCTTTCTTGTATACTTCACTGCCTTCCCTGCAAAGCTTGCCAGTTGTCCCGCAGTCGGTCAGCGTCAACTTTCCGTTTCCAGGAATCTCCACGAAACCCTTGCCGGAGAAGGTCATCTTATGTCCATTCAAACAAAGCACCACATTCGACGGGCTCCAAGTGCTATTCAGCGTGACATCCTGTGTCAGGTAGTAGCCGTCCACACCTGCAGGCATAGAGGTCGGCATCTGAGGCTTTGCGGGATTTTCCTTATAGGGATTCCACGGCTGAAAATTTAACTTCTTTTCTTGCGCATGATTGCCAATGTCGGTGTGTGTACCACCACAGACACAGTGCGCCGTATGCCCCTGTGTGCGAAGCCACACCACACCGTTCTCCCGATACAGCTCGTTTGTGAGCACATCATCCGGGAAGAGGTTGTTGAAATATTTCCCGCCGTTTTCGTCAGTAACGGGGATGGGTGCCTCGGAGGAATCCGAATTCCCTACAGAAATGCCAAAGCGTGCAGCGTCATTCAGCTTCCCGAAGGAGAGCGTTTTCCCTGTGTGAAGCAGAATATTTTTCGTCTTGTTCTCAATTACCTTTGCTCCGCCGCTGAGGGTAAGCTTGCCATTCAGATAATCCACGCCTATGGTGTTTTGGGTAATGGAACCGCCGTTCAGCGTACATCTCCCGCCATTAAGCAGTACGCCGGTGGTATTGTCGCTGATTACGCCGCTGTGCAGGTTGAACGTGCCGTCTGTTACCGCAATGCCGGAGGAACCACCGCTGATTTTGCCTTTCCCACAGTCCATCAGAGTGAAGGTGCTGCCGGTGCCTACGGTAATTGCAGAAGCACCGGCAGGGGCTGTGATGTTCTTTCCGTTCAGACAAAGCGAAATGTCCCGATTTGGAGCTGCCCATACTGTGCTCAGTACGACATTTCCACTCAGACAGTAGTATTTTGTGTCTGGAGTGTCTTCTGTGATTTCATCCAAAGAGCGAACCTCCTTGAATTCTGTCTGCGTGCCGTTATCCAGTCGGTGTATATGAGGAGTTACAATGGAATACGTCCCATCATTATTTTGCTTGACCCTCCCGTAGCTTTTATCCAGAGAAATGTCCGCAAAGCCGATTTTTCTTTGCCGCCAGATGTCATTCTTCCCCTCCTCATTTAACCGCCAGGTCACTTCGCCGGTGCCCATCTCCTTCTGCGTCTTGGATATTACTGTGGATTTGTCTCCGTCCTTGTATAGTTCACCCTCGTATGTTGCATCGCCGACTCTTGGTTTGGAGTGGTAATAGTAGCAGTTTGTGATTTTACCGCCTTTTGCAATGGCATAGTCTTTCGCTGTATAGGAATTGCCTGTGACCCCATCTGTTCGGAGTTTACCATCAAACAGGCAGTTTTTGATTGCGCCTGAATTCTCATAGGCAATGCCCGCAGCAGAGGCTTCATCCGGAATACGACCCGGAAATTTTGGAGATCCCGTTCCCGTCCCCACCGCACTCAGGCAGTTTTCGATTATGCCACTATTTTGGTAGGCGATGACGCCGATCTCCCCCGCAACATAGAGCGTATAATTGACCATAACACTGCAGCGCCGGATAGTGCCTGCGTTATACGCCGCAATCAGTCCACATTTGGTAATATTGAAATTGTTGGGGTTCGTCGCAGAACCGATGCTTTCAACCTTCACAACCACATCCTGTATTGTACCGCCTGATCCAATCCAGCCGAAAAGGCCCTTTTCAGAAATTGGGTCTGGCTTAGTGTGGTCCCCCAGCCGAAAATTCTTTATGGTATAGGCGTTTCCGTCAAAGGTGCCGGTGTAGGAATGTTCCTGGGTTCCAATGGGCTCCCAACTGACGTTCTTCAGGTCAATGTCATGCAGCAGTCTGGCGTGAATATCGGTTGTTCCGCTATTCACCGTATCCCGAAACCATTTCAACTCCTCTGCGTTGGTAATCTGGTAGGGGGATTGTTCTGTGCCGTCTCCCTCTGTCGGGCTATCCTCTACGTTCGGCAGTGCATTGATTTGCTTCTGTCCCGAGCAGGCCTCACATTCATAGGTGCAGGGCGTTCCCTCGGTAGCAGGGGAATAGCCGCAAGCCTCGTCATGTTCGTGTTTGCAGTCTAATTCTTTTTTGATACAGCCGGTGTCCTCGCTGCACTCGTGGGTGCAGTTTACCGGCTCCCGATTTTCCGCATCGGACGGGGTGGCTGTGTTATTCGACACGCTTTCTGCCGGGTAGCAGTCCGCCGTATGCTTGTGGACGCAGCTTGTCACAAGGGTATAGCAGTCCTCGGTGTGTTCGTGATTGCAGGGCGTCCCCTCGATGCCCTCGGTATAGCCGCAGTCGGCGTTGTGTTCTGTGTGGTGTTGGCATAAGCCGCCTACATTTTGAACTGAACTTTCCACCGCCAGTACATTTGCCGGCAGAGTGGAGCATACCATCGCGCCCGCCATCAGCAGAGCAGCGATCCGTTTCTTTAATTTCATAGTCATCCTCCTGTTCCTGTGCTGGTCTATCAAAAAACGCAAAAAGGAAGCGGTCATCCATCCGGCCGGAATGGACAACTGCTTCCTCTGCTATAGCGATATGCGGACAGCACAAAAACAGGCAGATTTACCTCTGTCTGTCTGTCTGTCTGTCTGTCTGTCTGTCTGTCTGTCTGTCTGTCGTAAGTATATTGTTCAACGGCATAGTTTGTCAACCCCTTTTCCCGCAAAAAAGCGCATAATTTTCCCTTTCCCTATATTTTACGATACAGCGTTTTGGATGTCAATAGGTTTGGAACGAATGAAGTGTAATACGGCGTGAATGATGTGTTTTCTCTTGCGCTGCCCGCCGTATTTTGGTACAATGGAAGCAGACAAGGAGGAACAGATTATGGCAAAGGAAAAAAAGCAGAAGCAAATCAATTTAGAGGAAATTACCGCGCTCACAAAAGAGCTGTTCCACGCCCATTACGCGGGGGATTTGGAACGGTGGTTTGACTATCTCTGCCCGGACAGCATCTACCTCGGCACCGGCGAGCCAATGCTCTTTGGCGGCAGCGCAATACGGGAACATTTCAAGGGCTTTGAGGGCAGGGCGGTGGATGTGGTATCGGAGGAATATTACCCTGTCCAGCTGTGCGAAACAGCGGCGCAGGTCTGCGGCCAGATTTCGGTGAGAAGCAGGCACAACCAGCTTGGGGCCGTCAACTGTTTTACCATCGGCTGGCGGTTGATCGGCGGCGAGCTGAAAATGGTACATCAGCACAATTCCTATGAGTACACCCAGCCGGACATTGAGGGCGAGCGCAGCATTTTGAAGATGGATATGAACACGACGCGGTTTGTCCGCAATCTGCTGCTGGAACAGCCCGTCGGCCGGCGCATAGCGTTTCCCAGCGGCAATCAGACGGTGTATGTCAATCCCTATACCATTCTGTACGCCAAAAGCCGGGATAAGCGGACGGAATTAGTTTGCGTTAACCGGGTCGTGAGCTGCAATTATATCTACCGGGAGCTGAAAGAGAGATTGCCGGAAGTGTTTTACCCACTGCGGCGGGGCTATCTTGTGAACACGCTGTATATTGTCGCCCTGCGGCGGTTTGAAGCGGAGCTGATTTCGGGCATCTCCATTCCCATTCCCGCTTTGACTTATACCCAGGTCAAGCGGGATTTACAGGAGCTGATCGAGAAAAAATAACGGACGGAAAGCGGGCAGCAACGCATACATCCATGCAAAGATGCAAGGGGCAAGCAATGCCTGTGTTAATACACACAGGCCCGCAGAGAATAAAATCCCTTTGTGATTGTCCTCTCCGCTTGCTTGCCCGGGGCAGCGCCCCCAAGCCCCTTTGAACACAGAATTTCATTCTGTGGCTGCGCGGTCTCCGTTCCACTCCGGTCGGCACTAAGCGGACATCCCCCGGATGTCCAGTGCCTGCGAACGCTTTGGACCATGACCGGCTCACCGCTGGCCGTGGTCTTTTTCCTGTTCTTTTTTCTGTTCCTCGTCCATGTTCAGTAGCCGGTCCACATTGGCCTTTGCCGTTAAAAGCTCCCGCATTTCTTCACGGGAGCGCCGGTACTCGGCATAGGTCTTTTTCTTTTCCTCCAGCAGCTTTGCATACTCGGCTTGCAGGTCTTTGACCTTGGGCAGCTTCTTCACGCCCATCTCGTCAAAGGCATTTTTTGCCGCCTGATGGAGCAGGATTTCTTCCTCATGTTCCTCCCGAAATTTTCGGTCACAATCTGCATTGACCGCCGACCAGATGATGTGATTATGAACGTGCGATTTGTCTATGTGGGTGCAGACCACAAAGGCGTGATTGCCCTTGGTGAACCGCTTGGCAAATTCCACGCCCAGGCGGTTGGCTTCCTCCGGTGTGATTTCACCGGGTTTGAAGGACTGGCGCACATGGTAAGCGATCACATCGTCCGCCCCGCGCACCCGCCCGGTGGCGGAGATATACTGCCGCTTTGCCAGAAGGAACTCCACATCGGCGGTCCG
>OGSS01001929.1_pt1 | contig 11005 bp, 11 predicted proteins | sample 1553591 | NCBI WGS metagenome assembly OGSS01 (sample SAMEA2580061, study PRJEB22360) | human gut metagenome | biome: human gut; feature: human-associated habitat; material: faeces | place: Denmark | collected 2008/2010
ATGTGCGGCAGCGTCGGAGCGCCGCAGTTCGGGCAGGTAACGGTCTGGGCGGCCTTGGCCTTCCAGTTTGCGCGGCGGGAATGGGTATTCGCGCGCGAGGTCTTGTACTTAGGCAGTGCCATTGTGTTTCCTCTATTTCGTTCGAACGATTGAGCTTAAGCGTTCAGTATCTTAACGTGAGCTCCGTACAAACGATGGACCATCCCATCCGAACGGCTTATTCCTTGCCTTCCAGCTTGGCTTTCAGCCCTTCCAGCGCGGCGAAACGAATGTCGGTCATGTCATGCTGATGGTCGGGGTTCTCGTTGAGGTCGATGCCGCACTGCGAGCCCAGGCCCTTGCAATCCGGCTTGCACAACGGCTGCAGCGGCAGTTCCTCGACCAGCGTGTCGCGCAGCAGCGCCTCGAGGTCGGCCCATGCGCCGCCGTCGAGCAGCGGGTACGTGTCTTCCGCCTCGTCCTCGCCGGCGATGATGTCCACTTCCTCTTCCTTGCCGTTCTTGCCGGCCTTTCCGCCCTTGCCGGCGGCGGACTTGTCCTCATACGGGAAGAAGGAGGTGACGTTCACCGTCCAATCGCGCTGGATCGGCTTCAGGCAGCGCGTGCATTCGGCATGCACGGGAGCGCTGATACGCGCGTTCAGAATCAGACCGTCGACGATCGAATCGAACGAGCCGACCACGCTCACATCCGCGCCTTCGTCCACGCCCACGATTTCATCGCCGATGCCGCTCGGCGCGGGGAAAGTGGCATCGATCTCCTTGCTTTGCCCCGGACGCGAGGCCACCTGCGCCACGGAAACGGCCCATGGGGAATCTTCAGTACGTGCCATAGTTCAGTCTTTCATCGCTTTCTTGCTATGCGTTTTGCTATGCGTTCCACGCGTGTTACGCGTCTTGTTCAGTTTTCCGGATAATCGTCCGCATCGAGATGGTCCAGATGCGCGCCGGCTTCGCGTTGGCGATCGTACAGCACGTTCAGGCCCGCCTGCACGCCGGTGCCGATCTTGTCGACCTGCTGTTGCAACGATTCCATCATGGTGATGCAGTATTTGTCGGCGTTCTGCGTGAGCTTGTCGGCCTTGGCTTGCGCCTGGTCGAGAATGCCGCGCGCCTTCTGCCTGGCGAGTTCCGTCACGTTCTCCTGCCCGGCAAGGAACTGCGCCTGCTCGTTGGCTTCGCGTACGGTGTCGGCGGCACGCGACTGCGCGGATGCGATGATCGCGTTGGCTTGCGTTTGCGCGCTTTCCAGACGGCGTTCCGATTCGCGCATCAGCGCGGAGGCGCGTTCCAGCTGCACTGGCAGCATCTTCTTGAGTTTGTCGAGCTTGCCGGTGAACGATTCGCGGTCCACGCGCACCGAGCTCGGCGCGAACAGAATCGGCTTGGCCTCGTCCAATTCCTCTTCGATGCTGTCGATGATGTCGTAGACGGTGGTGAATTCGTCGCGGCTGCGATCCGAACTGTCGTCGAGCGGCGCATCGGGATCGAACGTGGCACGAAGGTCGGGCAGGTCCGACATGGAAATCGACGGTTTCGACGATTTCGCGGGCTTTGCCGGCTCATCCGTAGCACGATCGGCGGCATTGCCGGTTGCGGAGTTGTTGGTCGCTGCGGTACCGGCAACAGCGCCGGTGGCCGGATAATCGGCCGCCGTGACCGGCTGCTGCGACGTGGCGTCATCGGCGTCAGCAAGCGGCTTGAAATCGTTGGTCTCTTCACTCATCATGCTCTCTTTTCGTTCTTGAGCGCCTCGCCGAGCAGCGGAATCACGCAATCGGGCACCATGCCCGTCACATCGCCTCCGTGCCGTGCCACGTCCTTGACGATGGAGCTGGAGATGTGCTCCAGGTCCGGGGCCGCAGGCAGAAACAGCGTCTCCACTCCGGCGAGTTTGCGGTTGACCAATGCCATGCCCAGCTCAGCCTCGTAATCGCCGTTCTGCCGAAGTCCTTTGACGATGACCGTCGCACCGATTTTCGTGCAATAGTCGGTGATCAGGCCGGTGGTCGACGCCACCTTCACATTGGTGCAACCGCGCTTGGCGAGCGCCTGGCGGATGATCTCAACACGGGTTTCTTCGGAGAACATCGGCGTCTTCGCCGCGTTTACGGCCACCACCACATGCACTTCGTCGAAAAAGCGCGCGCAGCGCTCGATGACGTCCAGGTGGCCGGCGGTCACTGGGTCGTACGACCCGGGGCAAACTGCAATTGTCATAACCTTAAGCGTACCGCGATTGGTTGAGAACGTGCGCAACATCGGCGTATGCCCGTGTTGGCGCGGTTCGTGCATACGGGTGGCGGCGCAATGCGGCTCGGCTATGATGGAAGGCAGTGGGGCCGCGATCGCGGCTTGTGTGAGGAGTCTTAATTATGGCATTTGCGATTTTCGATGGCCTGTTCGGGTCCGACGATCCGGTTTCGCCGCTGTCCAACCCGGATGCGGGTACCGGTACCGCCGTTCTGGAACGTCCTGAAGAGGAAACGAAGCTTGATGACGGTGGCAATGGCGATGCCGACCGTTTCGCGCATTATGTGTCGCGTGACCGTATCGCCGAATCGAAGATGACGGGTCGTCCGGTTGTGGCGTTGTGCGGCAAGGTGTGGGTGCCGAAGCGTGACCCCACGCATTACCCGGTGTGCCCGGATTGCAAGCGCATCTATGACGAGATGATGAACAGCTCGTTCTGATTGCCGTTCGACCATGTTGCCGATTCATGCCGCCGGTTGCGGTGGCTGAACGTGGCGATTGAATATGGCGGCTGGGTGCGGCGCAACGTCGTATGTTATGCAAAAACCGACGCCCGGTGATTCACCGGGCGTCGGTTTTTTGTTATGTCTTTTGCGCTGTTCAGGGCGGTTCACGCCATGACGGACGTCACAGCACGGTGACTTCGGTCGGGATGACCGGATCGCCCTTCATCAGGCTCTGCGCGCCGATCGGCAGTTCGGCGAGCGCCTGCGCGCGGTAGTTGTGCGCGTTGACGATCGCGTCGTGGCCCTGGTATTCGCTGTGGTTCTCGCCATTGGTGACGTAGTCGACGAGCAGGTCCTTCCAGCCGTCTTCCGGCTGGTATGCGGCGAGCTTGTCTTCGGAGCCGGAGATGACGTGTTCGCAGTCGGCCAGCGAGTATTCGTAGGAGCGGAAGGCGAGCTTGCGGCCCGGAACGGTGGCCTTGTCCTTCGACTTCTTGGCGACCGGCTGGCGGAGTTCTCGCGTTCGGTGAGCTTGTAGACCATCGCGCAGGTCGGGGCGCCCGAGCCGGTGACGAGCATGGTGCCTACGCCGTAGGAGTCGACCGGTGCGGTCTGCAGTGCGGCCAGCGCGTATTCGTCGAGGTCGTTGGTGACGGTGATCTTCGTGTTGGTGGCGCCGAGCGCGTCCAGCTGGTTGCGTACGCGCTGCGCGAGGGACGCGAGGTCGCCCGAATCGATGCGCACGCCGCCCAGTTCCGGTCCGGCCACTTCGACGGCGGTTTTCACGGCTTCTTCGATGTTGTAGGTGTCGACCAGCAGCGTGGTGTTCTTGCCGAGCGCCGCGATCTGCGATTCGAAGGCGCTTTTCTCGTCGTCATGCACCAGGGTGAAGCAGTGCGCGGCGGTGCCGATGGCCTTCAGACCGTACATTTGCGCGGCCAGCAGGTTGGCGGTGCCCTTGAATCCGCCCACCACGGCGGCGCGTGCGGCGGCGACCGCGGCCCATTCGTTCGTGCGGCGTCCGCCCATATCCATGCACGGACGGTCCTTCGCGGCGGTGGCCATGCGGGATGCGGCGGAGGCGACGGCGGAATCGTAATTCAGAATGCTCAGCAGCAGCGTTTCCAGCAGCGTGCATTCGCCGAACGTGCCTTCAACCTGCAGGATCGGCGAGTTCGGGAAGAACATCTCACCTTCGCGGTAGCCCTTGATGGAGCCGGAGAAGTGGAAGTTCTCCAGCCATTTGATGGTTTCCGGGCTGACCACCTTGCGGTCGGAGAGGAATTTCAGGTCGTTGTCGTCGAGGTGGAACTTCTCGAGCGCGTCGAGGATGCGTCCCTGTCCGGCGGCCACGCCGTAGTGGCGGCCCAACGGCAGATGCCGGGTGAAGATCTCGAATACGCACTTGCGGTTGGCGGTGCCGTCCTTCAGGCATGCGTCAAGCATGGTGTATTCGTACATGTCGGTCATGAGTGCGGGTGAATAATCGAGCATTTCCAAAGCCTTTCTTGACTTTTGGTGAAACTGACCATAAGTATAGGGCCCACGGTGGCCAATCTTTGGTTGCATCCCATCATACGTGCAGGAGGGGTCTCGAGGCGCGGCGTGCTTGGCTGGTGATAGGGTCGAATGCTGAAAAGACGAGTAATCGGACGGCGGCAAAAGCCGAAATCAGCGGAAAGCGAAGTGCAGAACAGCAATGGTAGCGATTAAGGATATGTTGGGCGACCAGACCGTGGTGCGTGCGGACGGACGCAAGGTGGACGAACTGCGCCCGGTGCGCATCACCCGGCATTTCACGGACGTTCCGGAAGGCTCCGTGCTCATCGAATGCGGCAACACGCGCGTGATGTGTACCGCCACGTTCACGGCCGGCGTGCCGCGCTGGCGCAAGGTCTCCGGCCTGGGCTGGGTCACCGCGGAATCCGCGATGCTGCCGCGCGCCACCGCCGACCGCACCGACCGCGAGTCCGTGCGCGGCAAGATCGGCGGCCGTACGCACGAGATCAGCCGTCTGATCGGCCGCTGTCTGCGTGGCGTCGTCGATATGAAGGCGCTCGGCGAAAACCAGGTGCAGATCGACTGCGACGTGCTGCAGGCCGACGGCGGCACCCGCACCGCTTCGATCACCGGCGCGTACGTGGCGCTCGTCGACGCGATGCATTGGGCCGAGGAACACAAGCACGTCAAGTCCGCCGACCGTGTGCTCAAGGACTGGGTCTCCGCCGTCTCCGTCGGCGTGATCAACGGCAAGCCGATGCTGGACCTGCCGTACATCGAAGACAGCCAGGCCATGACCGACATGAACGTGGCCATGACCGGTTCCGGCGATTTCATCGAGATCCAGGGCACCGCCGAGCATCGTCCGTTCAACCGCGCCGAACTCAACACCCTGCTCGACCTCGCCGAAAAAGGCAACAGGGAGCTGCAGGCCGCCCAACGCGCCGCGCTCGCGCTCGACTGAGCCGATCGACGGCACGGCATGCGCTGAATGTAGGACGTTGACGGTCCGATGCCGGCGACTCGGCGCATAGAACAACGCAAAACAGATATAAGTAGGAAAACGACGGAAGGAACCGTAAGGCATGAAGATCATCGTCGCCACGCATAACGGAGGCAAACTGGCGGAAATCCGCCGCATTCTCGAGGAACGTCTCGGCGCGGACGCCGCCGACATCGAGCTCGTCTCCGCAGGCTCCTTGGGATTGCCCGATCCGGTCGAGGACGGCGTGACCTTCCAGGAGAACGCGCTCATCAAGGCACGCGACGTGGCCGAACGCACCGGCTGCCCGGCAGTCGCGGACGATTCCGGCCTGATCGTGGACGTCATGGGCAACGCGCCGGGCATCCTGTCCGCACGCTGGGCCGGCGAGCACGGCAACGACAAGGCCAACAACGCGCTGCTGCTCAAGCAGCTGGCCGACATCCCCGACAGCAAGCGCACCGCACGGTTCCGCTGCGCCGCCGCGCTGGTCGTGCCGGGAGAGCGCAAAGCGGACGGTGCGGATGATGATAAGCCGTACACGATCGCCAGCGAAACCGTCGAAGTCGGCGAAATGCCGGGCGTGCTGCTGCGTGCCCCGCGCGGTGCCAACGGTTTCGGCTACGATCCGCTGTTTGTGCCGAACGATCAGCCGCAGCGTGCGGTCGATGCCGGCGAAAAGCTCACGTCCGCCGAAATGGAGCCGGCCGAGAAGAACGCGGTCTCCCATCGAGGCAAGGCGCTGCGCGCGCTGGTCGCATCGATCGAAGCGCTGGTCAAATAACATCGGATGACGGCCGCGACGGGCGCTTGCCGTGGCGCACGACACTGGATGGCGTGCGTGCGATTTGTGCTCGTCCGGCTTTTCCGCTATGCTTTGTTTCTTGTGCGCGGCTAGCGTATGCTTACCGGGCATTGCGCCACTTTAGCTCAGTCGGTAGAGCGGCTCACTCGTAATGAGCAGGTCGACAGTTCGATTCTGTCAAGTGGCTCCACTGCCCTAGATGTTCGGAGGTTTTCCGAGCATCTAGGGTTTTGCATATGTGCATCCGTGCGTATCGGTTTTCGCCGTGCGCGGATGGTGATTGCGCGAGTGGCGGAATTGGTAGACGCGCAGGATTTAGGTTCCTGTGTCTTTGACGTGTGGGTTCAAGTCCCATCTCGCGCACATGTCCACGTTAATTCAGCCAATCGCGCTGCTGGCCATCATCCTCACCGGCTACCTGTTCAAACGCGCCGGCAAATTCAAAAACCGCGACTACCGCATCATGCAGGTCGCCCTGTTCAACCTGGTTCTGCCCTGCGCCATCATCTACTCGTTCGCCACGAACCCGCATGATTCCAGCATGCTGTGGATCTCCGTCTTCGGCTTCGTGGTCGCGTTCATCCCGCCCGTGCTCATCTTCCTCACCACACGTCACACGCCTGTGCAGGATCGCGCGTTCACCATGCTCAACGGTTCCGGCTTCAACATCGGCTGCTTCTGCTTCCCCGTGGTACAGGCGTTTCTCGGCACCGCGGCGATCGTGCCAGCGGCCATGTTCGACATCGGCAACTGCGTGATGGTGGCGGCCGGCACGAACGTCATGACGCAGACCCTACTGCACATCCAGCCCGGCAAGACCTTGGACGAGCAGTACCAGGGGCATGCGCCGGTGCTGCCGTATACGAAACCCAAGGATCGCGATGCCCGCCGGCTGGCACGCCACGCGCTGCTACGCAACGTGGCGAAAGGCTTCTTCGGCTCCATCCCGTTCGACACCTACCTGGTCATGATCGTGCTCATGCTTGCCAATGTGAAGATCCCCGCCGTCGTGGCCACGTTCGTTGAGCCGCTCGCCAACGCCAACTCGTTCGTCGCCATGCTGATGGTCGGCATGCTGATGGACCTGCCCGCCGGCCGTGACGATGTGATGAAGCTGCTGAAGATCATCGGCCTGCGACTGCCATTCGGCCTGCTGTCCGCCGTCTGCGCATGGTTCGTGCTGCCGTTCGGCGCCAATGTGCGCGAAGCCGTGGTGATGTGCTGCCTCGCGCCAATCGCCGTGTTCTCCACCCTGTTCACCGACGAAGTGCTCGGCAATGCGAAACTCGCCGGCTTCTCGCTGTCCGTGTCCGCGATCATCGGCTTGGTCATGATGACCGGCGCGCCCTTCCTGCTCGCCGCCATCGCCTGACTTGCGTAAGCCGCGTGCGTGGTCGTGCGTAAGTTGCGTACGTAATCGTAATGCGATCGTTGCATACGACAGCCGTTTTCACGTGCGTTGAAGCTTTTCCGCTGAACGTTGCATACGATTTCAGTAATCGTCGTTTATCTGGCATGTCGCCGCTGAAAAGTGGTCGGAACCGCGGTATATCGCGCTTCCGACCGAATGTGTTAACTCGGGAAACATTTTTGTGTTGTTCTGTCGGCTTTTGTGAGTATCTTGTGAGGTGAAGAAAACGGCTCGTGCCGTGGAAAATCGAACGAGATTCCACCGTCACGTTCCGCTTCACAGTGATGATGAAAGGACCTATCAACATGGCCATCAATCCTCCCGTTGACGCCACCAAGACCCCGGAGTGGGCCGCGCTGCAGAAGCACTACGACGAGCTGCAGTCCGAGGGCATCAGCCTCAAGCAGTGGTTCGCCGATGACGCCGAGCGCGTCGAGAAGCTGAGCTTCGATGCAGGCGACCTGCACTTCGATCTGTCCAAGAACCTGATCAAGCCGGAGACCCTGCAGCTGTTCGCCGACCTGGCCAAGGCCGTCAAGCTCGACGAGCGCACCAAGGCCATGTACACCGGCGTGCACATCAACAACACCGAGGACCGCGCCGTGCTGCACACCGCGCTGCGCCGCCCGGTCGAGGACGAGGGCAAGTACATCGTCGACGGCCAGGACACCGTCAAGGACGTGCGTGAGGTGCTCGACCGCATCTACGCGTTCGCCGACAAGGTCCGCTCCGGCGAGTGGACCGGCGTGACCGGCAAGAAGATCGAGACCGTGGTCAACATCGGCATCGGTGGTTCCGACCTGGGTCCCGTCATGGTGTACGAGGCTCTGAAGCCGTACGCCGACGCCGGCATCTCCGCCCGCTACATCTCCAACATCGACCCGAACGACCTGGCCGAGAAGACCAAGGGCCTCGATCCGGAGACCACCCTGTTCATCATCGTTTCCAAGACCTTCACCACCCTGGAAACCCTGACCAACGCCCGTGAGGCCCGCACCTGGCTGCTCGAAGAGCTCAAGGCCAAGGGCGCCATCGACGGTTCCGACGCCAAGAACGCCGAAGCCATCAAGAAGCACTTCGTCGCCGTCTCCACCAACCTGGAGAAGGTCGCCGAGTTCGGCATCGACCCGAACAACGCGTTCGGCTTCTGGAACTGGGTCGGCGGCCGTTACTCCGTCGATTCCGCCGTCGGCACCTCCCTCGCCGTGGTCTTCGGCCCGGCCCGCTTCGAGGAGTTCCTGCACGGCTTCCACGAGATCGACGAATACTTCGCCAACACCCCGTTCGAGAAGAACGTCGTCGTGCTGCTCGGCATGCTGAACGTGTGGTACCGCAACTTCTTCAAGGTCGCCTCCCACGCCGTGCTGCCGTACGACCAGTACCTGCACCGCTTCCCGGCCTACCTGCAGCAGCTGACCATGGAGTCCAACGGCAAGTCCGTGCGTTGGGACGGCACCCCGGTCACCTCCGAGACCGGCGAGATCTTCTGGGGCGAGCCGGGCACCAACGGCCAGCACGCTTTCTACCAGCTGATCCACCAGGGCACCCAGCTCATCCCGGCCGACTTCATCGCGTTCGTGAACACCCCGAACCCGACCAAGGACGGCGACCAGGACGTGCACGAGCTGTTCCTGGGCAACTACTTCGCCCAGACCAAGGCCCTGGCCTTCGGCAAGACCGCCGACGAAGTGCGCGCTGAGGGCACCCCGGAAGAGATCGTCCCGGCCCGCGTGTTCACCGGCAACCGTCCGACCACCTCCATCTTCGGCGTGGCTCTGACCCCGTTCGCGCTCGGCGAGCTCATCGCCCTGTACGAGCACATCACCTTCGTCGAGGGCACCGTGTGGGGTCTGGACTCCTACGACCAGTGGGGCGTCGAGCTCGGCAAGCAGCTTGCCAAGCAGATCACCCCGGCCATCTCCAAGGATGACGACGCCCTGGCCGCCCAGGATCCGTCCACCCAGTCCCTGATCAAGTTCTACCGCGCCAACCGTGAGGTCTGGTTCCGCTGCGTTGCATCAGAACTCACGGTTGCGCGCGCCGCACGGTGTTGTCTGGTGAACGGTCTGGCGACCGTTCATGCCGCGAGTTCTGATCTTCCATCGAAACGTGGCGTCTAGCGCGTACGTGGCATACCCCATCCGTGTCTTACGGATGGGGTATTTTTGATTATTGCTGTGCCGAAAGGTGGGATGCCGCATAATCCCGCTTTTCTTTGGGTCCAGCCGGAACGGTCGCAGGTAACTCCGGCCGTGCTTTATCGCAATATTTCCGGCGGATCGGCAACCCTTCGCAGGCAGACCTGCGGAGTGGAAGAACAGGCTGAGCCGGCAATCGCAAGAACGCCGTACGAGGCCCTTACCTGTGCGCCGATATGCGGCGGCGACTCGAGGAAACACAATGGTTAACGCTATTGAGGCATTTGACGCCAAGCACCTGAAGCCGGCCGAGGAAATCCCGGCTTTCCGTCCCGGTGACACCGTCGAAGTCAACGTGAAGATCAAGGAAGGCAACAACTCCCGTATCCAGGCCTTCACCGGCGTGGTGATCGCTCGTCAGGGCGGCGGCGTCCGTGAGACCTTCGTGGTCCGCAAGATCAGCTTCGGCACCGGTGTCGAGCGCCGCTTCCCGCTGCACTCCCCGGTCATCGATTCCATCAAGGTGGTCCGCAAGGGCCGCGTGCGTCGCGCCAAGCTGTACTACCTGCGCAACCTGCGCGGTAAGGCCGCTCGTATCGTCGAGCGCCGCGACAACTCCGAGAAGTGAGTTCGAATCGCAAATAAAGCGTGAAATCGGCTCTTCGGCAACCCGTCGAGGAGCCGATTTTCTATATTGGGCCGCTATGATAGGGGCCAGTGCGTGAAACCGGACGGTAAGGAATCCCATGAAGCATGCCAGAAGAAGAGTCGAAAGCGAGGAAAGCTTCGGCTTACGAGACACCCTGATCTGGTGCGGCATACCCATCGTCATCGTGCTGCTGGTGCGCATGTTCCTGTTCGGCTTCTACGTGATTCCGTCCGGCTCCATGCTGAACACCATCGAACCGGGCGACCGGGTCATCACCAGCAAACTCACCCCCAAAGTCTTCAAGCTCCAGCGCGGCGACGTGGTGGTCTTCAAGGACCCCGACCATTGGCTGCAGCAGGAGAACAGCGGCCGATTCGGCGGCGACTACCTCATCAAACGACTTATCGGCCTGCCCGGTGACACCGTGGCCTGCGAGGGGCCCGGCAAGCCGGTCACGGTCAACGGCGTGGCCATCGACGAAACTTCGTACATCCGCTCCGGCGTGGACCCCAGCTCCTTCGCGTTCAGTGAAAAAGTGACTGCGGGACATGTGTTCGTCATGGGTGACAATCGCGCCAATTCCGCTGATTCCCGCTACCATCAGGACGATTCCTCGCACGGCCTCGTGCCGGTTTCCGACGTGGTCGGCGTCGGTCTGGTCAAGTATTGGCCGCTGAACCACATCAGCACGCTGGACGCGCATCACGACGTGTTCAGGGACGTGCCGGAAGGATCTGCCGACTGATGTCCGTTTCCATAGTGCCTACATTGGATATGGAACGGGCGACCGCGGCCTCCGGCTACGACGTGATCGTCGGCTTC
>OGSS01001931.1_pt1 | contig 10987 bp, 15 predicted proteins | sample 1553591 | NCBI WGS metagenome assembly OGSS01 (sample SAMEA2580061, study PRJEB22360) | human gut metagenome | biome: human gut; feature: human-associated habitat; material: faeces | place: Denmark | collected 2008/2010
TCCGCACCCGGATACGATTGTTCGAGCTGGTGGCAACGTTTCACAATCTCGCTTTCCCAATCCTTGTTCGCGGATTCAGGATTATGCTTGCGTTCCTCCTGCACGTAACGGTCAACTGCCACGCCGATGGTCAACGCTTGGGTGATGATGTTCTGCGAGTCGTTCAGAATATCACCGTCATCGAACGAGTAGCGCATTGTCTTCGCCACGCTCGCCGCAGTCTCCATCGCATTGTTCCCATCCTTCATGCCAAGCATGTCCAAGCACACGCTGTTCGGGTCTGCCAAGTAGACGACTCGCTGCGGACTGGTGAAACCGTGACGTTTGCGGTAACGTTCCAACACGTTAACACCGGTATCATCCTTCATCCAAAAATGGATGATACGGGAGTCGTGTCCCCAGATTTTCGGACTGGTGGTTTCTCGTGCGCTGATTGCCCACTGGCTGATGCCATGGGTGAGCACGGTCTTACCAGAACCGGCTTCGCCGTTGATGGCGATGCCGCCGAACAATTGCGACGGGTCGAGATAACAGTTACGTCCCGTATCGTCTTTCCCGAGGAAGATTCCATCATGCGACAATACTTCCGGAACCGGATGTAACTCCTGTTTCATCGCCACTCCCTGAGTGACCGGAGTGAACACGGAACTTACGATAATCGGGGAAAGAATCAACGTGGTACGTTGCGCACCATAAGCCGACACGCGCTCCTTATGAGTTCGCACGCCAAGACGGGTCTGATTATCGGACTCGTTCGCGCCACGGTCGTTCGCAATCGCATAATATCTGCGTGGCGTTTGGAAAATGTCATCCCACAACGTCCAATTCTTCCAACGGATGAACGCGAATACAAGAAGAGGAACGAAAAGAACAGGAATGAATGTCGGTAGCGGAAGCAACCCCAACAGCAGGTAAAGCATGAGCGCCACCGAGCCACCGGCAATCTGAGGTCTTGGAATGTAAACGAACGGAATGCACGACAACAGCATGAGGAACAGGAACACGACCAACGTCACAGCAAGCAGTGGAAGTGCGATTCCGAAACCCCAAGCGGAATGGAATAATGGGAAAATCCCATCCATCACGTATCCTCTTGCAAGACCGCACACGCTCCAAATCACGGACAACACTTCCAACAGCATGCTGACGAACAGCAACCCGAACTTCGGACGGCTCGCATGACTGGACATGTTGGACATGAGCGGACAGATGATTTGACCAATCTTCTGCGCAAGCTGTCGGTTACGGGAAGCCTGACGGCAACCGAAACTCACACGGGCGCACATCGTGTTGGTTGAAGCGAGTTCGCTTGAATCCTCCACCGCATTGTATTCGTCGCTAATCCAATTGCGAATACGAATCTGCTCGAAGTATCCCTGATTGCGAAGGGTGATGCTCACGTAACTGTCCGGCGGCATGACTTTTTCGATACTTGTACGAACGCCGGAATAGTTCGTCCGCATTTTCTCCATGTTGCTTTTCGAGTTCAACCGGGCGCGGAATGGTACAAGAGGATGTGCCGCACTGTTCACGCCATCCGGCAACACCGGTTCCTCATCATCTTCGACCAGTCTCGCGTCAAAACCAGCCAACTGTCCGGCGTTGACGATTCCCTCGCCGTCACCGTAAATATATTCCTTGACCGGCTCCTCGCCCTTCTTGATGAGGAGAAGGGTGCAACCATCCAGTTCGGCTGGAATGCTTTCCATTTTCGAACGTTGCTCGTCCGGGTCTAACTGTTGCAACGTTCTGGTTATCTGATACCAGTTCGGATTACCCATGTTTTACCTTCCTTTCCTTTTTTGTTTAATCATTCGTGCTCTGCTGATACAACTGCGCGTATGGGAAACCTTCCGGCTTCTGGAAAGTGGAAAGCTTCTCACGTAACGACAATTGGAGAAGCCATGTAGTCATACGGACGGTTTTCTCCTTCGACTCCAAAGCCCAACCCAATGTCACGTAACCGTCGTTCACGCTCGAATCATCGTTGATGGTTTCACGCATGACGCGGATTGTTTTGTTCGCAATCCGCCGGGAAGTGTTGAACATTATCGAGTCCAATTGCCAGAGTCGTATCTTCCGTAATGCGGGAACACGTTGCATGTTCGCCATCAGAAACGGAATGACCAAATGTCTACGTCCCGTCTCACATAATGTCTGAACCTGTTGCAAAGCCCGCGCACGTTCCAATCTTGCTACATCCAACGCGTCCTGCGTCTGTTGGAATGATTCCTCAGTGGAGACCATCGCAATCCTTTCCAATGAAACCGTAGAAACCGCCACGGTACGCTTCCGGCATTGTCCAACCGGAAACATCCCAACCCCAATCCTTCTTTATGATGTCTCGCGTCACGTCCCAACCCCATTCGCTGACTTTGCGAACGTCACGAACCTGCGGAGTGTATTGCGCCCACTCGTCGGAGAAAATGTTGCGCCGTGTTCCACTCATATCCGTATAGTCACCGAACCTGTCGGTCGGCATCCCATGCTCGAACCATTCATCCCAGACCGCGATTCCCATTCGTTGCGACACGGTAGGATTGCCCACGACCATTTCCGTCATGCCTTGCGTGCGTTGTATCACCGCGTTGAACGATTCGTAACCTTCGTTTGCCTTCGGTATCTGCAACCATACGCAGATGAGTCCGCGACGCTTCATCGGAGAATAGGCGAGCATCTTAGCCCAGTTCTGCATCTTCTTATCCAATTCGCTGTTCGACGTTTGGATTTCGATACCCGCCAACACATTGTTCCGGCACAACGTCACCACGTCGGTCGCGCAAGCCTTGCCGACCTTCGACTCGGCAACAGCCTGTGGGTCAACGCTACGGAATTTTCCCCAACCATCACCGGATGAGAATTTCACACGTGAATCGCGTGCCAACATCAATCCCGCGTGCGCCGCATAAGTGTTATGCCGAACATGGAAACGATTCCCCGCGTAATAGGAAACCGCCATCGTCTCACGCATCCACTTTTCCATCCCGTACAATTTCATCGCACGGTTGATAAGACGTGGACTGTTCGACGGTGAAAGCCAAACATGATTCACGGTCTGACCGTACAATCGTTCCGCCTGACTGAAACCGACGTTGATGATTCCCAAACGGTTCATCGCACCATACAGGTTCGGTTCGTCACGCTCGAAAGCGGGAGCGCCTTTGATGGAAAGTCCCGCACGTAGTTGGTCAACCGTGCATGTCTTCCAAGTGAACAATGCGCCGAGGATACTCGAAACGAGTTCGCTGTTCGCTTTCACCATTGTCTCCGCGAACAGTTTGTTCGCAACGAACCACGGGTGGGTCTGCGCGAACAATCCGGGATGCTCCATCTCGAACATGTCGTTGCCTTTATACCAGTCGGCAATGCTTCCGGTCTTCCAAAGATTCTCGTCGTTCGGGTCGAAAAGAAAACGGTCATCGAATGTCACTTACGCCCACGACCTTTCTTTCCTTCACTGTTCTTAGCGTTCGGATTGAATCTTTCCGGATTGAAACCACGGTCGGGCAAAGCCCAGTTAAGAATGTTCTCCCTAGCAAAAGCAAGACCGGGGTCATCCCATCTGACATCACCGTTGGCGATATGGTTGCTTGCCTCGACCGTCTGATATTCGGTCCCGAGAAACGTTCCGTATCTCGTATAGTCGAGTCGTCTGTAACCTTGCAATCCGACCGGAACGGTGTCCTTGATGCCGATGAGTTCCTTCGGAAGATGATGTTCCGCCAATGCCGTCAGCAGATTCAACGCGTCAATCTGCGTCTGCCTTCCAGCCTTGACGATAACCAGACAAGGGTCTCCCGATTGAATGTATGGAAGCAGTAAACCGTTGGCGATATTCTCCCTATCATCCAAATCGTCCGCGCTGATTCGGTCAAGGTCGAGCACGACGAAATCCCACAGTCGGCGTGCCGCTTGGATGTACTGACGGTATATCTGCCAGTCCACTCCGACGCCTGCTGGAGGTGCGAAACAGATGTCGTATGGAACCCCAAGGTCACGTCCTCGATTGGCCCCGACCTGCACCTGCATGCCCGGTCGCCAGTCGGCTATCGTATGCAATGGCTTGTCCTGTCTCGGGTCGAAAAAACTACGTTGGCTGGACTGCCGAATGTTCCCGTCGATGAGTAGAACACGCAATCCGGCTTGCGACGCACGGTCTGCCAACTGTCGGCTGGACGTGGTCTTCCCCACTCCTCCGGTGTTGGATGTGATGGGTAGGAGAACCGCAGTCTCCTTCACTTTGTTTTGGAGGATATCAACTACGAGACGCTTGTCCGCAAGCTGGATTCCCCAATAAGTCCGTACAAAATCAGCCACGCTCATGCGTAACATCTGTTCGCTCATGCCCATGGCTCCGACCGGTATCTGACCGGTGTTGCACCAGTAGACCATGTATCCGGCGTTGGCTATCGGAAGCCAGTTTCCAGCCCTGTCGGTGAAGATGATTCCTTTGAACCCGGAGGGCACCGGATGCCTTACCAGATAGTCGGCCTGTGCTTGAATATTGTCTGCGGCGGGCACCTGCCAACGCATGTTTCCGGCTCTCGTAAGGGCCTTTTTGATGGTTGTGAGAAGCCCTCCGGAGCCGATTATCAGGGAAATCGTTCGTTTTTCCAATAAGACCGCCTCCTGATGGGTCATGTTCCGTTGTTCTCATCGGAACGTTTACGGTTTTGTTCGAGTTCTGGCATTTATAGTTTTTTGATATTTAGTTTTTTGTTGGTTTTGCTGTTGCTTTTTCATTGCATTGGCTGTTCCTGTATTGATGTTACCTTGTTTTGATTGTCGTTGACCTTGTTAGTGAGACTATTGACCTTTTTGTTGTTTTTGTTGTTGTAGTGGCTGTTGGTTGTTGTTCGTGCTGGTGCTGGTGCTGGTGCTTGGCTTTTCTTGTTTCTTGGGGTGTTTGGTGCTGTTGTTCTTCTGTCTTGTATGCCATATGGGTTGATGTGCTGTTCTTTGTGGATGGTTGCGTTGCTTCTGTTGCTTCTATACGTTGTATTCCCGATTTAGGGGTAGGTGTTTCTTCTTTTATTTTCCTGTTCTTCTGTTGCTTCTATTTGATTAAGATTGCTGCTCTTATATTCTCCTTTTCTTCCTTTTGGTTTTTCTTTTCTTTCTGATTTTCTTGGTTCTTCTTTTTTGATGTGATGGTGTTTGGTTTCTTTTTCTGATTTTTTGGTGGGTAGTGCTTCCTTTCTTTTAGTCTTTTTGATTTTTGGTTTTTCTCTTTTCTTTTTTTTGAGTCTGCTATTCATGTTGACCCACCGGCTCGGGCATGATGGTTTTCATGGTTTTTCTGATAATGGTCGGGTGCTGTTCCTTTTTTCATATTTGTTGGGGACTCTTTTTGGTTCCGCTTTTCTGTTGGAACTACCGGCGCGGGCGGCGCGGGGAATTGTTTTTCCCGTTTTCCCCGTTTAGGGATGCCGTCGGGCGTTACACTCGTGAATTGAAAATACAGAACACCTCGTTCCGACTGTTAACAGCCTGTACGACCGGAGTGTTCGCTGGATATGACGAAAGAAGGTATGATGCCAGACTTCACCAATTGGGGATTCAACAACAACCAGCAGTCGGAGCAGGACAATGGTTACGGTTCCGACAATTATGCTGAACCGGAGCAGTCTTCTGTTGAGGAGCCGCAGACGGAATCCGATTCTCTTAATCAGGAGAGTTCGGAGCCTGTCTCTGACGTGTCCGCACCGGCTGATGGTGAGGATGTGAACGTGGCCGCTGAGTCCACTGAAACCGAAGACAAGCCGAAGGGGAAGGGTAAGGGACGTTCCAATCGCAAGCCGCGTGAGAAGACCATGCCGCACATCGAGGAACAGTTCGGCAAGAAGCTGATTCCTCTTGTCAAATCGTTGGATGACGAGCGTGTGGTTTCTCTCGCCAAGGCGTTGACCGATACGAAGAAGAGCACTCCGGAAGCAGTGCTGGACGCATTGACCGAGCCGAAGAACCAACGTCGAATCTCCGAGTTCGCGTCCGCGTTGGAAGGGTTGGCTACAGCCGAGCCGGGCATGATTGCCGCAGAGGTGACGTTGGTGTTCGCGCAGGGCAAGGATATGACCAACCTGCTGTTCTCCGTGCTGAACGCGGTCGCGCCGGAGAAGAATTTCGGACGTCCGGTTGACGACCAGTCTCCTGCCGGAATGCGTAAGAACCTGAGCAAGATTGTCGATAATTGGGGTGACGGTGTTGACCTTTCCGTTATCGATGAGCTGAAAATCTGAGTTTCCAACCCGACATCATTGAGGGGAGTCGGCCTTACGGTCGGCTCCCCTCTTTTCATACTCGAACTATTGTCTGCGACGTAATCTCAAAGCGTCTTCGGACGAGTACACTCCGAACGGGCTGATGGTCACGCTGTATTTCGTTATACGATACGTCCACTCGTTCTGACTGTCGTTCAACTCCTTGAATCTATTTAGAAGATTCTGCTTGGAGAGGCTTTGCCTGCTTGCTGGAAGCAGTGATGGAAGGTCTGCCCGTTCGATGATGAGCCTATGGTCGTTCGGACAGTACAATGCCGCCAATGCGAGCAGGTCTATCGCTATGGCGCTACCCGCGTTGGGGTACAGACACTTCAACGGCATCTGCCGGACGTTCCTTGTCATCATTTTTACGAACGGTTCCGTGAACGTGATTTTCCGATGCTCGATAGTGAGACTGTCGGCGGTGATTTCGGTGTGTTCGACCGGCGTGACTTTGACTCCGTCCGCTCCGGTGAACTGGATTGACGAGAGCATGAGAAGCTGGTTCCGGACGGTAGTGCGTCCGTCTCCTCCACTGTTCAACCCGCATTTGTTGGCGAGGAAGAAGAAGTCGTCACCGATGGTGAGCGTGCGGGTTTCCGCATCCCATTCGCGGCTTGGCGTGTTGATGAGAGTGGTGATGATTATGCTTAACAGTCTCGGTACTCTACCGGAGAAACTGTTCTTGGTTTTCGCACGATAGGGTGCGAACAGCGGATAGGATTCCGCGGTGAGATAGCCGATATCGTAGCCGAGTATCGTATGATAGTCGGCTTTCAGGGTCTCCAGCCCATAGGTTCCTTCGTTCATTGTGTCTCCTTATAAAAATGACGGGCGTGTGGTTCCGTCGATAACACAATGATACCCCCAGTATTGTGAGGTCGGATACCAAAAGGTGCCGGTTGACAGCATCGTCAACCGGCACCCTTATAGGTTATAAGTCTTTCCTATCCGGCTTTGAACCGTTCCCATCCGTATCGGGTTTTTTATCCCTACCCACAGGTCTACGAAGTCCAGAACCGGATTGTCCGGCCACACGACGTTCCAATCGAAGCTGATACCGAATCTTCTCCAAGGTCTTCGACGTGTCAGTGATATTCCCTTTACGGGCTTCACGAATCCACAGTTGACAACCCCGGTCGAGCATGACGACGTCGGATAGTTTCGGTTGCCTTCCGGAACGTTTCAGTGACTTCGCCGGTGTCTGGTTTTGGTGTTGCTCATCGTCGCACATTCCGCCCACCTTTCCTTTTCACTGGGGTGGGCGAGCTGGTGTTGCGCCCACTTTCTCGCTTGTTTCATAGCGGCTTTCTTGCCGCCGTTGAGAGTGTGGGCAGTACCGTTCGCAATGGGAGTGAAGAATCCTTCATCTTCCACTTCGGCGCTCCACAGATATGACATGAAACCGTTTCTGCGGACATTGATATCGAACTTGTATCCGTCACGGTTCACTGGTTGGAAACCTCCATCTTCAGAGAGTTGAAAGCATTGACGAACAGGTCGGTCGGAATGGTTTCCGAACCGGAAATCAAAGTCTTGCGGGCCAGATTGTCCACGGTTTGGACAAGCAGGGCCGGACTAACATCTTCTATGTCGATGTCGAGCGGTTGAACGTCGGCTTGGATGTTCAACTCCTTGAGTCGGTGCATGATGATGAGTCTTGAAGCCGCCTTGTCCGGTAGTGTCATATGAACCCGGACGTCGAACCTACGCCATGCGGCACGGTCTATAAGACTGCTCATGTTGGTGGCGCAGACGGGAATGCAATCATCTGGTAGCGTGTCGATTTTCTGGAGTACGAGATTGGTGGCTCGACGCATTTCGGCAACGTCATGGGAGTTGTCGCGTCGGGCAAGAAGCATGTCGCATTCGTCTATGAACAGGAGCTTTCGTTCCACGTGTAGCCGGTCGAACACCAAGGCGATATTGGTTAACGTCTTACCGAGCTGACTGCTGATAACACGGTCTGCACGAAGAATAACACCGTCCAGTCCAAGCCTCTCCGACAGGATGGAAGCAAAGGTGGTCTTACCCGTACCGGGCGCTCCAGTGAGTATGATTCGATTACGGGGAGCGAGATTATGCGCTGTCAGAACATCCAGTTTCTTATACTCGGCAGCCAGTCCGTCCAATAGTTCCCGCACGGTCTTATCCCACACAGGCTTATGAGTACCGTCCGGTGGGAGCAACGGTTCGGTCAACCCGTCAACCGGTGCCAGACTCGCATTGACAGCCAGTCCCTTCTCGCGTTCCGACTCCGCCAGCCGACGTAGATTCGTGGTGTAAGCGGTCGGCTTGGCTTTCTCCGCAGAATCCGCAAGCAGTCCGATTTGCTGTGCAAATTTCAAATGGTCTCCGTTGCATGCAGCTCTGACCAGTCGAAGCATTTCCGTGCTGTTTAACATACTGACCTTCCTGCTTTCTGAAAATGATTCTTGTCAATAAACGTTATGGTCAATGTTTGGGAAGTAGAAGGAAATATAAATACGGCAGTCTTCCAATCTCTATTTGAGAGAGGAACCATAGACGATGATGGAACCCACCGAAACCGACAACACCAGCAGTGACACGACGGTCATCAGCCGATAGTTGAACAGGTCTGAACGGGATTTCTCGTCAGGCATCCGACTCATTCTTCCTATCGACAGTCGAGCGTAATGCACCAGCGCGGTCAAGCTCAACGCCGACAATATTATGAGAGAAACCATGCAACATATCTGCTCTTTGGAATACATCAGACGCCTTTGCGAAGCCACAAATCTGGATGGTCGAGATACGGGTACAGTTCGGGGATCTTTCGCACAGCTTCCCGAATCCAACCGTTCTCGCAGATACGTTCTAAATAATCTAATGGCTTGCGTTGCAGGGACTTCGACTTGGTGTTCCGTGCCTTGTGGATTGCTTCCACAGCCTTCTTGTTCGCCTGTTGGAATGTGATTTTCCCTTTGGCCTTATCGTCCGAAATGGTTTGCAACCTTGCCATCAGACGGTTGATGGTAGCCATATCCATGGCGTATGGGCGAGCCGGAATGGCCGTTCTGCTTATGTCTTCCTTGCCGAATCCGTTGCCGCTCAAACCGTTGCCTTCCTTTCCTTTTTACGGCTATGGTCTCGATGTTTGCCCCACCGTTCCGGATAGTCCAAGTCCGGGTAAACCAAGCCCATCTCGTTTGCCGCTTCACGAATCCAACCGTTGGTGCAAAGCTTGCAGAGTCGTACCATGGGGCCGCTCGTGGCGCGTGGCATTCCTCCGTTGGCGGTCGCCACCGCGTCCACGGCGAGATGGTTCGCCTCCTCATATGAGATTGTTCCGTCGCTTTTACCGTCGGCTATCTCCCACAATCTTTTACGCAGGGTGAAGAGCTTCTTGGTCTTCTCGAACGTTGGATGGTATGTATGTATCTGCTCAGGCATTGTTCTCCCGTGGGGTTCCTTCTTGGCTGCGTTCACGGTCTGGCTTGCTGAATGCGTTCCAGCCAGTACTTGCGGTCGGTGGACGCATACGTTTTGTTGACGGTGGAGGCGAGTTCCTGATAGCGGATGGTCAAATCTGGCTGGTATCGTTCCGTCGCCGGTGGGACGACCGTGGTCATCGAACCATGGTTGAACAGCAGGACGTCACGGTCTGCGCTTTCGTTTTCGAGCTTGCTGTCGATTCCTTCGAGCCACTGTCGGGTTTCGTCGTCGTTCGGCAGTCTGCCCTCGCCAATCATTCGGCTTATCGTGTTTTTGAGGTCGAGCAGCGCGTCCTGCATGCGTTCGTTTTTTTCTAAGAGTAGGTCGAGTTCGGTTTTCGGTTTCTGTTCCGTTTTGGTTTTGTTTTCCATGTGTGTTGCCTTTTTCTGTGTGGTGACATGCCTATGCCCCAGTCTTTTTCAGGCTGGGGCATTCTGTTTTTGTTAGGCGTCCAATCCGTTGAGGAAGTGAGCGAGCAGGGCGGCGGAGCTGAGTAGGAATGTGATGCTGGTGATTGCCATGACCGCGTGGCCGTAATCCTGTCTCCACATGAGGAATGCGCTGACGATTGTGATGAGTGTCAGTGTCAGGTTGATGTTGTTTTCCGTCTGCTTGCTCATGGTTTCTTCTTTTTTTCTGGCGTGGTTGGGAGTGTGTGGCTCCCTTTTTTTTGTGGACGATTCCAGCATAACAAAGGGTATGGTCGAACGCAAATCATCCGACCGCGAATCCCCGAACGGTTGCACACCCCCACCTAGTGTGTTAAGCTGACCTCGCCCACACAAAACATTCCACAGGAACGGAAAAGACCACAGAAACAATGAGCGCAACCAAATACGACAACGGCAACACATCCGCACTCCAAGTCATCGACAACGAGGGAACAAACAAGCTTACCATCCTCCAATCCCCCAGCTTCGGCAAGGAACTCATGTTCACCATCACCGACAGCGACACCGCGACCAGCGTCGTCGTCAACGAAATAGAAACCCTCCGCAAAATCAGAGACTTCCTCAACGAAAGCATCCGCTGGATGGAAGCGTGAACCATGGCCGAAGACACAGTCTGCACCATCGGCGTATATGGTGGCCGACAGCCGTCCATATTCGTCAACAACCATCTCGTCTACGGTCGAATACCAGACCCGGGGACCCAACCGGACATCATCGCGGACGTTCCGAAGAACAGGCTCGTCGCCAACCTCAACCCAGCCTCCGACGGCATGACGGACAATCCCAGACTCCCCTTGGAAATGTTCGCCGCATGGCTCG
>OGSS01001932.1_pt1 | contig 10983 bp, 7 predicted proteins | sample 1553591 | NCBI WGS metagenome assembly OGSS01 (sample SAMEA2580061, study PRJEB22360) | human gut metagenome | biome: human gut; feature: human-associated habitat; material: faeces | place: Denmark | collected 2008/2010
AATGCCACCTGGGTCGCATTGACATAGTAAATGGTCCTGAACGGAAATGCCTCCTTATACTTCCTTGCAACAGCTTCGCCGGACGCGTTGAGCACCAGTATGGTGTCATCCGTAATGCCCTTGGACACGTCCACGTGCTTCTGTATGATTGTCTCATCCATCACCACCACGATATCAGGCGTATACACAAAACAGTTCACCAGTACAGGCTTATCATCCATGACCACATCGGTGAATACCGGAGCCCCTCTCCGCTCATGACCGTACGCCGGAACTGTGATTGCATACTTGTCTTCATGCAGCGACACTGCTGAAGACAGGACTTTGCCCGCAGTAACAACGCCCTGGCCTCCCAGTCCATAGAATTTTAATCTTTTCATTCTGATTCCTCCTTACATGTTTCTCTATATGAAATATAGTTTCTTTATATGAACTATCTGGATTATATGACTTTTTATCCGATTTGTAAATATGTAATCAATGATTTTTATATTTTTCATTATTTTTCACAAATATGTATTCTTTTCTCTTGGGAGTATCCCGGTTTTTTTGTGGATTTTGTTTTATTATACGAATCTATGTTTCTGTATATGAAACATATCTTTTTTTCAAAATCTATGATAGAATAAAAATATTAAAAATAAGGGGGGAGATTATATGCCAGAACAGACCTCAGATGAAAAATACCTTCTGCAATCCGTGAATAATGCATTGGCAATCATAGATGTGCTTTGTGAACACGACAATTTAGGGCTGGCCGAGCTGGCCGGTTATATGAATCTTGGAAAAAGTACGGTATTCCGCCTGCTGTACACGCTGCAGCACAAGGGCTATGTGTCCAAAGACCGGAACTCAAAGTATCATTTAAGCTTTAAGTTCGCCCGCATCGGAACCATTGTGACCAAACGATCCGAGCTGATTGAGCTGATACATCCTTTCCTGATGGAGCTGTCATCCCTTTCCGGCGAGACAGCCCATCTGGTCACCTGGCATTCGGACACGGAAATCATTTTTGTGGATAAAGTAATCGGCACCGCCACCATAAGCATGCAGTCCATGGTGGGATTTACCCGCACCGCCCATATGACGGCCACCGGGAAGGCCCTGCTGGCCTACTCCTCGCCGGAGGTCATAGGCACCTACATGGAACAGGCGCCCTTTGCCATGCATACGCCCAAATCCATTCCTTCCCGCTCAGAGCTGGAGCGGCTCATACCCCAAATCCGCGCCCAGGGCTATGCCTGTGATGACGAGGAATCCGAGACAGGGCTTACCTGCTATGCCGCCCCTGTTGTCAGTATGGGACAGGCCATTGCGGCCATCAGTATTTCAGGCCCCACCACGCGCATGGAGTCAAACCGTGACCGCTATGTGGCCCTGGTCAAGGACACAGCGCTGAAGATAGGGAAAAAATTAGGCTATTAAACATTTCAGGCGCGCAAAAAAAACACCCCCGGAACAGGCAGGGAATTTATTTTCCCTCCCGCTCCAGGGGTGTTCTATATGGTGACACGTTCTAACACCTGGTAAAGATATTCCACATCCACAGGCTTGGTCACAAAGCCATCCATCCCCGCCTCTGCTGCTGCGTCTGCATCCTCCTTAAAAGAGTTGGCCGTCATGGCAATGATGGGAATGGAAACAGCATCCTGTCTCTGCATTCTCCGGATGGCGCGGCAGGCTTCCAGCCCATTCATCTCAGGCATCTGGATATCCATAAGAATCGCCTGATAGGTTCCGGGACTGCTCTCCATAAACAGTTCCACAGCCTGTTTTCCATTCTCCGCCCTGCGCACGCCGGCTCCTTTTATCTTCAGAAGCTCAATGGCTATCTCCGCATTCAGGTCATTATCCTCGGCCAGCAGGATGTTCATATGTTCCAGGCTTCTGCTTTTCACCGCGCCAGCCAGCCGTTTCTCCTGTTCTGTCTTTATATCATCTTCCGCCTCCGGATCCGCCAGGGAAAACACGACTGAAAAATAGAATTCGCTTCCCCTGCCCAGCTCGCTCTTAAGCTTCAGCTCTCCCCCCATCAGCTGCACAATGGTCCTGCTGATAGTAAGCCCCAGTCCGGTTCCCTGGCTCTTGGAATAATTGGGCCCCACCTGCTCAAATGCTCCGAATACGCGCTTCTGATTCTCCTCAGATATGCCCACACCGTTATCAATCACCTGAAACTTATAGGTCACCTGCTGGCTGGTGCTTGCGGTCCGGGTCACCCGCATGGTGATATTGCCGCCTGCCGGGGTGAATTTAAATGCATTGGAAACCAGATTGGTCAGAACCTGCTGGAGCCGGATAACATCTCCCAAAAGCATATGGCTTTCCGCGTCCTTTTCCACGGTAAACTCCAGTCCACGGCGCATGGCCTCTGTGGCCAGCATGCCCTCAAGCTCGTCCACGGCCTGGTTCATGGAAAACGCCTCATTTGACACCGTCATTTTCCCGCTCTCAATGCGGCTCATATCCAGGATATCGCTGATTAACCGCAGCAGGTACTGGGATGAGGAACGGATTTTTCCCAGATTCTCCCTTACCTGTTCCGGTACATCCTCCATCATTGATGTTAAATCGCTGAGCCCCACAATGGCATTCATGGGCGTACGTATCTCGTGGCTCATCCTGGAGAGGAATTCACCCTTGGCGCGGTTAGCTGCCTCTGCCCGCTCCAGGCTGCTCTGCATCCTGGCTGCCCGGATTCTGGATCGGGCAGCTGCCATTACAAGAATCATCACTGCCAGGAAAATACATGCCGTAACCGTTACAAACATCACCGGATTGGCATACATCAATTCCACCACAGAAGCAGATCGGGATCCTATGGTCATCATATTCTGGTTCGTCAATGCAGTCTTCTGTTCACTGGACAGGCTGTTGATGGACTTATTCAGAATGGGCAGCAGCTCTCCCTCCGACGGTCTGGTCACTGCGAAGCAGATGTCATTCCTGTCGTTAATCAGGGTATTGGGTACCACGTTGGTGTAGTGGTGCGCCTGCATCTCATGCTCAATCTTGGTGGATAGACCGTAGAAAAAGTCCACCTCCCCGCTGTTCACTGCTTTCAGAGCCGCATTGATATTAGGAAAATACCTGACCTGATCCGCTTTTATGGCCTTTGGCATGCGCCGCCCCTCTATGACTGCTCCCTCCAGACCGTCCGAAGGATAGCTGACCCCCTTGTTCCTGACAATGATATCATTCATGGATGCGTAAGCTTTTGAAAGGGCCAGCCCCATGTTTGCACCATCCTCCTCAGAGCCCAGAAACGCGCCCAGAACATCCGCCTTTCCCTGCTGCACCAGCTCCAGGGCTTCCTGATAGGTATTCGTATATACGTAGCTGAATTCCAGCCCGGAAAATGCAGTGACAACCTCCAGCACATCCGGAATCAGGCCGTTGTGCATATCCGTGTCTGATTCCAGGCAGAACAGGGGATGCCACTCCTTCACCACCGCCACAGATATCTGCTGTTTTTCCCGGATATACGCGCGTTCCCGGTCATTCAGATAAATGCTCTCAATTCCGCTGTCCGGAAAATTCGCATTATACCGTTCCTCAGCAAAGTTGGGATTGGAGTCCACAATTTTGCTCATGGCCATGTTCATGCCGTCCAGAATCTCCTGGTTTCCCGGGGTGGTCACAATATAATAGGGCTGGGAATCAAACTCCGCAACCACCCGGAATGGGCCCTCTGCATCTGAGATATTTCCCAGAAGCATGTCCACTTCCTTTCCCTCCAGATGGGGATAAAGGGTTCCGTCCTTCAGCTGTTTTTTGGAAAAGTACCTGATGGTACAGCCAACCCCGTTAAAATTCAGGAACTCCTGAAGCCTGCGCGTATTTTCCACAGCATTTTCGTATACGCCTATGGTCTTGCCATTCATGCTTTTCCAGTCATGGGCTTTGATGCTGTCGTCATCCCTGCGGGCCAGCAGCACGGATTTACTGTAACCTGTATTGTAATCCGGATAGGCAAAATACGGTTCAAATTCCGGCTGGTAATAGGTCCCTCCCATCAGGTCATATTTACCCTCCAGAAATTCAGGAATCATGGTTTCTCCGGTGGTGTCAATATACTCATACTGCCAGCCCGTATATTTTGCGATTTCATTCAGATAGTCCACCACAATACCGCGTCTGGTGCCGTTCTCGTCGGTCTCCGACAATCCCTCTACCGGAGGAAAAGCCACTCTGAGTACGTTGTCCGCTGCCTGTGCAGCCCCCTGTGCATTATCTTCTTCCCTTATACCTGCCTGGGTATCACTGCACGCCAGCGCAAAAAACAGGCACAAAAAGACCAGGACACCTGCTGCTCCTGCTATCCTCTTTCCTGCCTGTATTGATTTTCCCATATCAGAGCTCCTTCTTCTGTCCTGTTTATCGCTGTGTTATTCAGCTATATGCTGTGTCAAAAGCCTGCTGATATTTATTTTATCATGTATTGGCCCGGCTTGTCATCCCAAAACTACATATATCCTGCAAAGTTTACCGTTTCTTTTTTACCTGTGACCAAAACAAAGGCCCTGTTTTTCCAGGGCCCGGCGTGATAACTTTTTACGATTACTTTTTGTTTTTATTTTGAGACATTTTTTTCATTTCTCTTCTGCCTCAGTCCGGATTCTCTCAGCATCCAGGCAATCCTGGCGCTTTCCTCCAGCTCCTCCAGACAGTAGAAGGCATCCATGAGGCTCTTACCCGGCACCACTGCACCGTGCTGCTTCAGCAGATATCCGTCGCTGTCCGCCACACGCTGTTCAAAGGCGTCAAACAGCGCCTGGGAGCCCGGCTTCTCGTAGGGAACCAGCCCCACCTTACCCAGCTTCATCTTCAGATACGGGGTGTGGCCCGGGATAAGGTCTGTTTCGTCCTCAGCAGGCACAAAGCTCCACAACACCCCATAGGTGCCATGGGTATGTATAACCGCGCCAGTTCCCGGCTTTTTCTGGTATATTTTCAGATGCAGGGGCCATTCCTTGCTGGGCTTGTTACTGCTCAGGCATGCGCCGTCCAAATCCATGACTGCAAATTCATCCTCATCCAGGGTTCCAAAGCAGCTTCCGCTCTGGCTGATATACATTCTTCCATCATGGAGAAAACTCATATTGGCCGATGAACCGGATGTCTTGTTCCGTTCAAACAGGCTCCTTCCAATCCAGACCGCGTTCTTTAATTTCTGCTCCAACTCCTTGTCCATCATTCCCCCTCCTCCATCTGCGTCAGCTCCAATACCTTCACAAAAAAATCCTCCTGTCCAAAATTCCCGGACTTTAATACAAGGCGAATCGCCTCATTCTCCAGGGGTATCATCACCGGCACTCCGGGCGCCACGCTGGCGCCAATCTGGTAGGAAGAAAATCCCAGACATTTTGTCACCGCACCGGAGGTCTCTCCTCCTGCCACCACCACTCTCCTGATTCCATGGGCCACTGCCCGTTGCGCCAACCCGGCGGCGGCCTGTTCCAGCATCTCTGCCACACGATCCTGCCCGTATTGCTGCACTTCTTTCACATTTCGGGCTGTATCGGAGCTGTACACCAGCACCGGGGTTCCCCAGTTTTCCCTCACAAACTTCCACGCGTCCTCCAAAGTCTCCCTGCCCTCAAGCATAGCCATGGGATCCATCTTATAGCTGAGTCCGCCGTGGGTCTGGAAATAGTCAATCTGCCCCAGGGTAGCCTTGGAACAGCTTCCCGCAAGCAGGATGGCGGAGCCTTCTGCCCGAATATCAAGCTCCGGCAGCCTCTCCTGCCGTCTGCTGAACCGCTTTGCTAACGGCTCCAGAATCCCGCTTCCGCCAGTCAGCAGGGTCAGATCCCCGAACAGATCCACAATCCGTTCCCCGTCCCCCATATCCCGGTAATCCGGTATCACATAGAAATGCTCCCGCCTGTCCGCCTGGTCCGTGAGCATGGCGCGGATTTCATCTGCCGGCCTGTCCATCTGGTCCTTCCAGAGCTCTATGCAGGGATACCTGCTCTGGGGCTTCATCAGGTTGGCGATTCTGGAGTCCCACATGGGAGTCAGAGGATGGTTTTTCATGGGACTCTCATGGAGCGGCACACCGTCCACATACAGTTTCCCATTCCTTACCGCCCGTCCGTTAACAGGAAGCGCCGGGCACAGCACCGTATAGGGTGCGCCAAGGAATTCCATGGCAGCGTCCGCAGCAGGGCCAATATTCCCCTCATGAGTGGAGTCAAAGGTGGAACAGTATTTCAGATAAAACTTCTTCACACCCTGACCCTTCAGCCATTCAAGGGACTGCATGGTATCCGCCACTGCCTCCCCGGTATCCTGTGTCCTGGATTTAAGAGCTATCACGATGGCCTGTACTCCCTGCGCAATCCTGCTTCCTTTTGCCGGGATCCCGTTAAAGAGCTGGACCGCCATGCCTCCCTTTACCAAAAATGAAGCTGCGTCGCTGGCGCCTGTAAAATCATCGGCCACACATCCGAATATTGGCATAGTTTACCTCCTGTTATCATGGAATATTCCTTGCTAAAGCCTTATCCCCCTGTTATATAATTCATACGGCAGGCTTCCCGACAAATCCACCATTTCCTTTGTTATGGGACTTCCCGCCTTTACATCTTCAAGAAGCTCCATACCATTTAGCAAATAGAATGGCGCAATATTCCCCGCCTCCTTCATTTCCCACAGCTCAGGTACCAGACCGTCAATGGAATGATGGTGTCCCTGTACCGTCAGGATTGTACCCTTTGGCAAATCCCTCTGGGCAACCCCTGTCATCACGGAAACCTGGCGGCACTCGCCATGGGTCCCGATTCCCAGTATGTCTCCCAAAAGAATGGACAGGGGCGTTTCAAGTCCCATGTAATGATACGGCAGATAGATACAGGCATATCTGCCATTGCGGCTTACCACATGTCCTTTGCTTGCAAGAAGTTTCCACACCGCTTCATTTTCACACCTTATAATGATAAAGACACCGCCTGCAAAGCTTGCTTCATCCGGAGCCCGCAAGTTGCAGAACACGTCCACAACTCCTGTTTTTTTCAGAATTCCCCCATCCTCCTCAGGTATGAAGATATCTGCCAGTTCGCTGATTTTTGCAACCGGATAATTCAGACGTGCATCTGCCGGAAGGAGCCCTGTGACATTGGATACAAGATTCATTTCACAAAGATCCGCAGATATGACAGCCATATATTTATCTAAAACCTTACGGCGCCCTTCCAGTGTTTCCCGTCCTTTATAATTCCAGAACTCCCTGAGTCCAGGCATATTCTCATGGGGTTTTTCCTCTCCTTCCATATAGGTGAACTCGCAGGTATCCGGGTTCCAGACAAAGTCGTATTCACTGGATTTTCCGGCGGCGATAATTTCCAGCCCCAGAATCTTTCCCCAAGAATAAAGATCCAGAAGATTGCGCGGCTGATCCCCGTTTACAAGGGAGTACACCGTGCCATACTCGTCCGCAACATGGTTTAATAACGGGCCGCAGACACTGTCTGTCTCTTTGGAGACCATATATACATTGATTCCCTTCTTCAGGGCCTTCTCCGCAACCTCCGAGCTTACCGCGGTATTGCCTGTGCACTCCACCAAAGCTGTTATATCGCTTTCCAAAACCAGCCGGTAATCATTTACAATAATGACTGCATCCCTGGCCGCGTCCCGGACCTGCTCTGTATTTTCACATATGATAATGCGGTCCTGGTCATACCCCAATCCGGTCAGCACCTCTATACATTCATCTGCATGCCGCGAAGAAATAAGCCTCAATTCCATTGAGTCAACCCTTGGAATCTGTGCTAACAATGTATAGCCATAACCGCGAGTCGCACCAATGATTCCTACTCTCGATTTTTTCCCACTGCTGTTCTTCAATAAAGTTGTGTAATCCATACCGTGCAATTCCTTTCTGTTTTGTATTTTATTTCCCACGCTTATTCGGTAAATCTGCTGCTATAAACTATATCAGCAAATATTATGCCAAAAGCAGTCTCATGAAGAAATAAACAAAAAACAGGGAAATCCATTTTAAATACAAAGGTTTCCGAACAAAAGGAACCAGGGTACTAAAGACAGCTTTGATGCAGCTTTGATCATTGTGTAACAGATATGCAACAAAGAGAGGGGGGTGATATGCAACAGTGTTGCAGAGGATTTCATGCGCATCCAGGCACTGCCCTATGTTTCCGGCAATGCAGCGTGAGCCACCCCACCCCGGGGATGGTTACCCACTATAATTTTTTCAAATACCTCCAGCCCTTTCATGGGCGCCAGCTTAAAAAGCAGCTCCCCCTGTCCCCTCCTGATCATGGTCCTGGACAGAAAGCAAATAATCGATATTCCGGATATCATGCTTATCCACTTCCCTGAGTTCATATCCTGTATGGAATATCTTTTGCCCCTTTGCCGAGATACACGGTATGGTCCTTCCCTCAAAGACCGCGCTTCCAAAATAATCCGCCTCAAATTCATACCAGCCGCCTTCCAGATCCGCCTGCTTTGCAGTTCCATCTTCATTGATTACAAATGGATGGATATCCACGTAACTCAGCTCCGGGTGGTAAAGCTCAATCCGCACCGGGCGCCAGTCCGTGATGATTTCATAACCATGGGAAACCAGTGTGTTGAGCAATGCATCTGTATACCGGGAATCAAAGTTAATATCCACGTCCCTGTGGTCCCTGGTCTGTTTCCCAAGGAGCACGTCCACTCCCCAGCCGCCGTCCAGCCAGTACCGCATGCCGGATACCTCCATCAGGTCCAGCACCTTCAATAAATCCGTCTTAGTTACCGTCTCTTTTTTAATCATAATGCCTCTGTCTTTTTCCATAAATTGCTCCTCCGTACTTCCTGATGCTGCATCAAGTTTACCATATTTCTCCCCGCATATCTACCCGTTTCTGCGGCTGGTACTGAGGTTTGGTGCAGCGGCCGGAACCAGTGTCCTCAATCTTCCTGGACAGCTTCCCAGGACCTACGTCCCCTCCTGAAGTTTTCGGAGCAGCTGTCCGAGTTGTGACACCGGCTGCATACATTCATTCCCCGCACAGAGGTAAAATAATTCTCCGGTTTCAGGCACCGGATAACCTTCTGTATAGGGTAAAAGACGCTCTATTTCCAACGCATTTTCCTCTGTTTTTACCACCACAGCCAGTCCTTCTGCTGTTTCGGCCAGATTTGCAAGCCGGGCAATCAGCTTCCTGCGCCTTTCCTTATCAGTTCCTGAGGACAGCGTACACACCAGTTCCTTAGATGGATACAGAACATCCATCACGGTCAGAAGGCCGTAGCTGTGCCCGGAGGGATATCCCTCCATGGCTCCTGCCAGGTAACAGAGCTGTTTTTCCAGCACCTTCTGCCATTTGACCCCGCCGGTCATTTGGGCCAGCCGGTACAGTACCTGCGCTGCCACGGAATTCCCGGAGGGCATGGCGCCGTCATAGGTCTCCTTTGTCCTCACAATAAGCTGTTCCCCGTCCTCTGCGTACAGATAGAATCCCCCCTGTTCCCGGTCGAAAAACTGTTCTGTCATTATCTCCGCCCACTTAGCCGCCCGTTTCAGGTAATCAGCCTGGAATGTCACTCGGTACAGCTCCAGAAGCGCAAGACTATAACAGGCATAGTCGTCCAGCTTCCCCTCGCCTGCAGCGTCTCCGTCGCGGTAGCGCACCATCAGACGCCCGTCCTTCACAAGGCGGCTGCTTATGAATGCTTCTGCCCTGGCAGCCATATCCACATACTTCTTATCCCCCAGCACAGCCCCGGCCATGGCGCAAGCGCAAATCATCCACCCGTTCCAGGATACCAGTATCTTGTCGTCCTTGTGAAGCCCGGCACGGTCCAGCCGGTATTGATACAGCTTTTTGCAGTCCTCATCTTCCCTGCCTGCAAAACAGTTGTCATCTCCGTCACAGACATTGCCGCCATGGTCATCACCGCCCCGCGGTTCCCCGCAGATTTCCTCGTAATTCTCATTTTCCAGCAGGTTGGGTATGCTCCTGCCTTCAAAATTACCATGCGCTTTGATTCCGTATTTCCGGCAAAAGTCCCTGCCTGCGCGTTCTCCCAGTACTGTCCTTATCTCCTCCCGGGTAAATACATAGTATTTCCCTTCCACGCCATCGCTGTCCGCGTCCTGACCGCAGTAAAAGCCTCCCTGGGGATCGGTAAGCTCCCGCCTGACGTATTCCAGAATCTTTTCCGCCACACATCTATACAGCTTCCGCCCGGTGCGTCCATAGGCTTTGATGTAGGCCATGACCAGCAGGCTGTTGTCGTAGAGCATTTTCTCAAAATGGGGCACCAGCCACTGTCCGTCCGTGGAATATCTGGAAAATCCGCCTCCAATGTGGTCAAAGATACCGCCCCTGTACATCTGCACCAGGGTTGTCTGTGCCATGGACATTGCCTCCGGCCGATTCTCCCTTGCTCCATACTCCATCAGAAACATCAGGTTATGGGGCGTGGGAAATTTGGGCGCGCTTCCAAACCCGCCGTTTTTACTGTCAAAACTATCTGCAAACTGCCGGAATGCCTGATGCGCTAACCCAAGCTCCGGCTGGGCCCATCTCCCTTTCCGTTCCTGGCTTTTCAGGTACTTCTCTATCTGCCCTGCCTGGTCCAGAAGTTTTTCCTTATGCACCTTCCACTGAGCCGCGGCCGCTGTCAGAAGTTCTTCCAGACCCGGCCTTCCATAACGGGCCCTGGGCGGAAAATAGGTACCAGAAAAAAACGGCCTGCCGTCCGGTGTCATTATGATCGTCAGCGGCCAGCCCCCTTGTCCGTTCATAGCCTGGCACACTGACATGTATACAGAATCCACATCCGGCCGTTCTTCCCGGTCCACCTTAACACAGACATATTCCCTGTTCAGGATTTCCCCAATCACCTCATTTTCAAACGATTCACGCTCCATCACATGGCACCAGTGACATGTACATCATCCCGGACAGGTCAGCTGTACCCAATAGATAGGAAAACAGGCTTATTTTCAAGCCTTGCTTTCTC
>OGSS01001933.1_pt1 | contig 10969 bp, 10 predicted proteins | sample 1553591 | NCBI WGS metagenome assembly OGSS01 (sample SAMEA2580061, study PRJEB22360) | human gut metagenome | biome: human gut; feature: human-associated habitat; material: faeces | place: Denmark | collected 2008/2010
CCCCCCAGCCGCGCCAGTACCGGAGAGTCCGCCAGCGCCTTCACTTCCCTGTCCGCATATACAGCAGGACTTTGCCGGATATACTGCCAGGCCGATTGTATTTGCTGCCTCGTATGTCCTTCCGGATTTCCCTCCACAATGTGGCCATCTTGAAGCATATTCGCATGTTCCAGCGCCACATACAGGCGTATTTTCTGATTCTGCACCGGTACATCAATGGCATTAGCCGGCGTAACCGTCACCAGCAGAGCCAGTGCAGAGGCCAGCAGCCACAGATTCCGGATAGGTTTTCTCCGCATCCCCTGAAAAAGGGAAGCCAGACCAAAGACGGTACATACCATGGAGAGATATCGCAGCGTAGTAAGCCCATACGTCTCATACCGGATATACACCCCCAGCAGCTGCACAGTGACTATGGGAAGAAGTGTCAGTCCAATATACAGAAAAAAGGATTTTCCTTTTACTTCTTCTGTTTCTCCCAGAAGGAAATAGAAAAGCACATATCCCAGAAGTGCCAGTGTACCAAACCAGTTCATAGTCCCGGAGGGCATCGTACCAAGCCACAGAAATTTCCCTATATAGACATAAAGGATAAGCAGATACAGCCCATACACCGGAAAAAGAACCCGTTGGCACAGCTTCTTAAGAGACAAAGGAACCCTCAGAGGCATATCCGCCTCCGGAACGGACGCAAGAAACCAGTTCCAACCAACAATACAGATAGAACAGGCGGCCGCCATACTCCACCAGTACCAGGGAAGAGAAATCAGCATGACATCTACTGCAGCCAGACACAGAGAAAGTGCAGCCATAGACAGGATACTGACCCCGGCAGCCTGAAGAGCCCCCAGAAACAGGATAGGAAACAGGCCAGAGCGGTTGTTTTGGGACACCACATACAGATCTATACTCATAAAAGCGGTAACCAGTCCCACCCCGGCCATGACGATATAGTCGTTCACTGCCATAAACTGCAGACCACCCCAGATGAGGATACAGGCAGCCACCGACGGAATATAGCGGAGAAGGGACCTTTCTCCTTTTTTCTGCCCCTCCCGGATAATATCCCACCCGGCAGCCAGCAGAGTCGATGCGCCAAGGGCAAGGAGCAGACTCAGCATCCGGATATCGTCCCGCCCGCTTATGGACATGCCGGACCAACAAAGAAAGAGAAGAAATCCCCAGAAGGAAGCAGCGCGAAAACGCACCATGCCCCGCCTGGCTCTGTAAACCCAATGTATACTCCACTGCCACAGTGTATTCATCATTTCGCCTCCTTACATTCTGCTTTTTCTATATAAGTATAGTATCATGAGCCCCACTTTACCCGGCTGTATCTGGCCAAGGCATAGCTTCAGGATATATCAACTCATTGTTTATTTCTTCATTGACTGGCTACAGAGCCGATGATACTATTTACCCATCAACTTCACGTTGAGAGGGAAATCCCCCAGATGCTCCTCTTTCAGGCATGGAAGGATTTCCCGACATTCCCTATAAAACAATTCCTATTGAAATACATTGAGGAGGCCCATTATGAATCTGAAGAAAACTTTGATTATTTCCGCCGCAGCAGTCGGCGCAGCCCTTTTCCTTTATGGCTGCGGAGGCAACGATGCAGCAAGCTCCGCTTCCAGCGAATCGGATACTATTTCCGTAGGTACTACCGCCGGTTACAGTGAAGATGTAGTAGAATTCGTAGCTAAGCAGGCGGAAAAACAGGGCCTCCACGTCAAGGTTGTATCCTTTGGCGATTATGTAACACCAGACCAGGCACTGGCTCAGGGCGACATTGATGTAAACTCTTTCCAGCACGGTCCATTCCTCGATGCATTCAATCAAAAGAATGGCACCGACCTGGTATCCATCGGCAACACTTACCTGGCTCCACTCCGCGTATATTCCAAGAAGCACAAGTCTCTCGCTGAACTTCCAAACGGAGCATCCATTGCGGTTCCAAATGACCCATCCAATGAAGGACGTGCGCTGCTTCTTCTGTCCAAGCAGGGGCTGATCACCCTGAAGAACGGGACCGCCCCGACCAAGGCTACCACGGCAGATATCGCTACCAATCCGAAGAACATCAAGATTGTAGAACTGGAAGCTCCACAGCTCCCACGTGCACTGGATGACTGCGATGCTTCCGTTATCAACGGCGGCTATGCTGTATCCGCTAAGCTGGATCCAAAGACAGCCATCGCTACGGAAGATGACACCAGCCCATACATCAACATTATCGCTACCCGCGCTAAGGATAAGGATAATCCGACCTACAAGAAGTTTGTAAAGATTTTCCAGAGCCCGGAAACCAAGAAGTACATTGAAGATAATTACGCAGATACCCTGGTACCGGCATTCTGATGAGCTAACACAAAAACCGCATGGAATCCCCATGCGGTTTTTATGTTGACTAATGGGCTGTAAGCTGTATCAGGGCTATGGTCTGACGTCAAATGCCCAGGGTGGTATGGGAGTCTTCGACTTTCGTAAGGGGATTCTGCAAATAGCCTCCTGGGTATAAGCACAATAAAAAGCCTGGCATGAAAATTTCATGCCAGGCTTTCTTATGAACGGAACCCCCGCAGGGTTACGCCTGCTATCCGCAAATCCCTAAGGCTTTCGGTCTATAGGCTCCACTCATTTTTTCTTAGAACAATCTGATTTCCTGAGGCCTTACGGTCGTCCTGCTCTTCTTATTTTTTCAGCGGTAGTACCCAGGAGAGGCCGCTTTCTTCCAGTTCCCAGAGATAGGCTGGGAATCCATAGTACTCTCTGTTATTCGGATCAATCTCAGTCCGAATCTGATCCAGACGACCTTCCTTCAGCAGAATGACCAGATTCTTATTGGCCATAACGGCCTTACCTACCGCAATAAATTCCGCCCAGCCAGATGTGGCTGCCTGTTCAATCTTTTCCCCGGTCACTAAACCGCCAACCCCGATAAGAGGCACGGTTCCATCAATGCGTTCATGAATCTGACGGATTCTTTCAATGCCAGGTTTACCGCCGCGGCGAGCCATGGCGAAGAAATCATGAAGAGATACATGGAGATAATCCAGATTTCTCTTTTTCAGTTCATCAATAAGCGCCAGTGTATCCTCCATGGTGAGCCCATCATCCCATGGTTCTTCCGGACTGAAACGATATCCTACGATAAAGTCATTGCGTCCGCTTTCCTTTCTTGCTTCCAGTACCGCGTCCAGTACGGCCAGAGGGAAACGCATACGTTTTTCCCTGGTACCTCCCCACTTATCGGTGCGGCGGTTGGATGCTCCGGAATAAAACTGCTGCAGCAGATAACCATTGGCTCCATGAATTTCCACGCCATCAAAACCAGCCTCAATGGCCAATGATGCCGCATGAGCAAAAGCATGAATCAGCCCTTCAATTTCTTCTTCTGTAGCCGCTCTGGTTCCCGCCTTGTTCCCCTGAGGTGCCTGTTCCGGAATGGTCATATCCCGGGCATCGGAAGGAGCAATTTTGTCCATGCCATCCAGCAGATCATTCAGTGCCGTGTAACCGCCATGATGAATCTGAAGAACCGCTTTCGCACCCTGTGCGTGAATAATCCGGGCACGTTCTTTGAGACTCGGCAAATCGGCTTCACATATGGCATGCGGTTCCCCGGCAAAACTCTTGCCACCTCTGGCCACCAGTGTAGCTGCCAGAACAAACATGCCAAAACCTTCGGCCCGGCCTTTCAGAAAATCCCGTTCTGCATCGGTTATGACCCCGGTGTGCACATCAGCACCCCAGTGTGTCATGGGGGCCACCACCAGTCGGTTTTTTATTTCTACCCCATTGGGCAGAGTATAAGGGGAAAAAAGAAAATCCATATATTCTCCTTTCAAAATAAGATAATAATCCTTCCGCATATGGAGCAAACAGAAGAATGCACCCGTAGCCATAAAAGTACATACCCCGTCCTGTCCGGTCAATACCGGATACATAAAAACGAGGAACACCATCTGATATTCCCCGTTTTCATTTATTTTTCATGTTCAGCCAGATTTTTCACATCGTTCACTACATCAGCCACAGTAATGGATTTCATCTCATCCTCCATGGCCTTCTGCACCTGTCTGAGCCGGCCATCCAGTGCCTTGTGGATATTTCTTCCTACATAGCACTTCATATTAGGATGTTCATGGAAATGAAACAGGCCCTCCTTGCCTATGCCATCAATGGCCTTATAGACATCATAGAAAGTTATATCCTTCAAATCCTTTTTAAGACTCATGCCACTTCGGCCCTGGCTGGAACTGATAATCCCCGCTTCCTTAAGCTGGCCCATCACGTTGCGGACAATGACCGGGTTCACCCCGATGCTCCCTGCCAGGAAGGCACTGGTCCTCTGTTCTGGTTTCTTAAAACAATCAATGGCGGTAAGCATGTGCACCGCTATGGTAAATCTACTGGTAATCTGCATAATATCCCCTCCGTCTTCTGTACTATATCTTTCAGAGTTCATCCTGTCAATATGCCGATTACATGGTCAAGGTCATGTTTATTACTTTCCAAGAACGCTGATACGCTGACGGATGTGATTTCCCTTTACGATTTCATCCACCATGGCCATCGCATAATCTGCATAGCTGATAACGCTTACGCCCTTGCTGTTCACGGTAAATTCTTCACCAGCCAGGATATATTCGCCAGTGCGTTTCCCATCGGCTTCAAACACCGCTGCCGGGCTTACGTAAGTCCACTTTACATCACTGCGTTGGCGAAGTTCTTTCAGAGATTTGCCCATAGCATTGGCTACCGGCTTATAATCATCCGGGAAATCCGGTGCCTCGGAAATCATCAGCTTATGAGAGGCGTCCGTGTAGAGGGATCCTGCTCCGCCTACTACCAGCAGCCGGGTATCGCTTCCGGAAAGAACATCGCTCAGATGAGCCAGAGATGTGCTATGCATAGGAAATGTTTCTTCGGTCCATGCACCGAAAGCATCCACTACCGCATCAAAACCTGCCAGGTCTTCTCTGGTCAGATCAAACAGATCCTTCTTTACATAATGCTGTGCGTCGGTGTTGTTGTCTCTTCTGCCGAATGCGGTGACTTCCAGACCTCTGCTTACTGCTTCAGAGATAATCTTACGTGCTGCTCTTCCGTTGCCTGCTACTACTGCAATTTTCATAATGGTTTCCTCCTGTACGTTATGTACCACTTAATGTAATGCTTCATGTTACAAGTATAATATCACGCGTTTTGCATCATGCCAACTCATTAATTACATGTAGGGCGTAAATCGTTGCCTCTCCCCTTTTATCTACTGACGCCTCTCCTCCGCCCTTGTGATACAATATGTATAGAAAATTTTGTATTATTTGTAGTCTTACCCCTTGAAAGGAGGCCTGTATGAACCGACGTATGCTGCTTAACACTATACTTCTGGGCCTGTTTCTCTTCCTCTTTGGATTTAAGCTGTTCCCGCGTCCATGGCACCAGATAGCCGGGGTGCTGGTGCTCCTTCCCGTGTTGATTCACGCAATAAACAACCGGCGCTGGTTTTCTGCTCTGAAGCGCGGTCGTTGGAACAGAAAGCGCCGTCTTTGGACCACAGCCAACCTGGCCCTTCTGGTGGGCGTTATCCTTACAGTAATTACAGGCATTCTGTGCTCGGACTATCTGCACATCACTTATGGCAGCACGCTTCCCTATAACGCTCACCTGATTTCAGGACTCCACAAACTATTTGCTAAAATCCTGCTCCTGCTTATCGCTATCCATGTATTTCTGCACCGGAAGGCCTTTTACTCCTGGATCCGTCACGGGTTGCAGCGTTAACTATCTATAAAGAGGCATTGCAGACACAGAAAAAGAGCGGAATCGAATATCGTCACCCGACGGTTCGGTTTCCGCTCTTTTGTATTGCCCTTTACAGGAACTCAGTTTTTTTATTTTTCCCCGGCCACTGATTCATTGACCCAGTTAATAAAGTTGTCCGTGCTGCTGCCAGTCCGTTCTGCCATAGTATGTTTCTTCTCCCACACCGTGGCAAAATCCACATCTTCCACATCTTTTCTCTGCTTAAGTGCCAGAGCCAGGTTGACTTCTGTGGTCAGTGCGGTATCTCCCTGAGAAATCCCAGTATGGATTCTCCAGTGCTTAGCCAGAGTAGATGGCATCTTTTCTCCCGCAGGAACCAGGATGAATGTCATGGGATCGTACATAAGCTGACGTGTCAGGGTATCCACATGCAGCGCATCTACGTTATTCATATCCCCTTCATAAGCCTGACGGATAGAATCATCGTAATCCCTGTAATTCTTGTACGTATTCTGTCTCTTTTCCATGAAATAGGTCATATTTCCATCAAAATGAAGGACATCATTCTGTCCATTTCCAAAGAGCAGATTTTCAGCCTGCGCTTTCTGCAAATCATCAAAAGCTCCTACACTCTTGGTTGCCTGCTTCATATGTTCCACAAAAGCCTCTACAGAAAAAATCGTTGCTGTATTGGTCTTTTCATCGTAGGTAATCCATGGATTATCCCCATTCAGCGCATCAATATATTCCTTTGCACTGTTATAGGTATGAGGTTCTTCCTGTGCCATAGGCATCACAGGCGCCCCCTTAGGCGGTGTCCATCCTCCCATAGATTCCTGCGCCCCCTGTCCGGGGAATGCGCCGTCCACCTGGAAATCCCTCTGTCCTGTAGTTAACGGGAACTGATTATCCTTCAGGAAATTATTCAGTGAGGTTTCAATGGTCGTCTTCAGATAATCATAGTAAGGACCGGCCATATAAATCCCTGATTCAGACTGGGTCAGTGTAAGGACATTTCCCTGTTCATCCCGAAGTCCCATACGGTTGAGAGAGTCGGCATACGCTCTGGCCATATCCCTGGACAAAGACCGGGTCCATGTCCCATAAGCCCTGGTTCCTTCACTGCTGAACTGTCCCATCATCCATTCATAGGACAGATTGGCCTGCGTCAGATTGGTAATAGGGCACCAGCACATAGCCCCATCAATGGCATCACTAAGCGGTTTTCCCTGACTATCCTTCATCAGTGCGCCAATGGAAGACAGATAAGGCATATACATTTCGCTGTCTCCGGTCGCTCCCATAAGGGCGCTCTGTGCCCCACCGCCACTGTGGCCAAACGTGAAAATCCGATTCTTATTTCCCGGAATCAGGCTGTCATTGTAGCGCAGATATCTGACCGCTGCCTTCAGATCGGTTACGCCCCAGGGAGCTCCGCCGTCATAGGCTGTCCCATCTGGATTCGTGCCATTACTTCTGCCACGGCATCCGGCATATACGTAGACAAAGCCCTGGGACAGATACGTAGAAAGGCCGGTGCCATCATAGGAGGATGGTGCCTTCTGCGCCGCATAGCCACCGGTATTGACCGGCATAACCACTGGGGCGGTTACCGCCGTATAGTTTCCAACCTTTGCCTTAGGATTTATCTGGCAGGTATAGGTTCCGTCCGGATTCTTCACGCCCTGCATGTAAGCCCCCGGTACATACACAGCCAATGATTCATACTCTGTGGCCTGCGGCTTTGCGCAGTATACCAGCCCAATCTGGTAATAAATGTCGTTGGTTTCATCATAATTCCACTTCGTATTGTCCACATGAAGCGATGGTGATGCTTCAGGAATCTGGACCACCGGTGTGTTGCCCTGCGCATTCGCCTCGGACGCATAAACTGACAGGCTGCCTGTCAATGCCACCGCTGCCATAAGGGCCAGACTCAGTGCTGCTTTTTTACGATTCACCATAATTCCTCCTGTTTCAGGAAAAAAAGAACCGCAGACTCACCAGGGGATGTCTGCGGCATTCAATTCTCGTCGGCTGCAGGCCCCATTCACGGGGGCCCCGCCATTAAATTAGCCTTATTCTATGTGATTTTCCGAAAAAAAGCAAGCCGTGTATGGCCACCATGAATACAGAAGCTGTCGGTATCATAACCCGTTATACTGTTCGTCCGACACTGGTTCAAGCCATTCGTTACTGGTATTTTCCCCAGGAACTTCAAAGGCCAGATGAGAGAACCAGCTGTTCTTCTTAGCCCCATGCCAGTGTTTTACCCCGGCCGGAATCTCTACAATGTCACCAGGCTTCATCGCCTGTGCCGGTTTTCCTTCTTCCTGATACCAGCCTTCTCCGTCTACGCAGATAAGAATCTGTCCACCGCCTTTGGTGGCATGATGAATATGCCAGTTATTCCGGCATCCCGGTTCAAAGGTGACATTACAGATTGTGAGTGCCTCTCCCGGTTTAGTAAGTACGTTGAGATAAGACTGGCCAATAAAATATGCAGCATATGCATCATTTGGCTGTCCCAGTCCAAAGAACCCGCCATGATTTTCAGAAGGTGCCGCATCGGCGTATACTTCTTTCGCCATGCGGAAAGCCGCCCAGGCATTGGGCCATCCGGCATAAAAGGCAATATGGGTCAGAATTTCTGCCATTTCCTCCTGAGACACTCCGTTCTTCCGGGCAGTTGCCAGATGATATTTCAGCGAACTGTCCGTGATTCCTTTGCCAATGAGTGCACTGATAGTGACAATGCTTCTGAGCTTGAGGGATAATTTAGATTCTCTTGACCATACTTCCCCGAAAAGCACATCATCATTAAGTCTTGCGAATTCCGGTGCAAATGCACCGAGCTGTTCATGTCCTGCTGTCTGTTTTTTCATAATAATTCCTTTCTGTACATCGAAGCAATTTCAGGCCTTCTGCTGCTCCACTTCCAATAAATTCAGTGTCCGGCGCCGCCTGCATAATAAGTTCTCCCCATATCTCAATTTCGAGCCAGGCCGGGATGAGCCAGTCACCCGGATTGGTCGAAATTCAGAGTCTCTTTCCGCCAACAATATGAATGTCCGGAAATGCTTCCCTGAGCTGACTCTCACTGTCTCCAATCCCTGACCCGCCTGAAGTAGCAAAGAGATGAACCGTCTTTCCCTCCAGATCTGCCTGTTCAAAGAATGTATCTATAATACGGGGATGAGTGTACCACCAGATGGGATACCCGATCCAGATTTCATCCACTCCGGACAGATTTGGAAGTGCCTCAATTTCCGGACGACAGGTCTCATCCTTATGTTCCTTTACGCATCGGCTCCATGGGTTCCACCAGCGCACGTCAGCGGACGTATATGGCTCACTGGCCCGGATTTCAAACAAATCCGCCCCACACGTTCCGCCAGTTGTTCTGCTTTTCTTCGGGTATTTCCACTGCATGAAAAATATGCAACCAGTTTACTCATATTCATCTTCTCCATTCTTCTTTGTGTCCTTTGGTTATCCCCTGCCAGAATAAAAGCGCAGCAAGATGGCTTTCTTCCATGATTTTATTGTACTTCTGATTTTTTATTATTAAAAATGCCTTTTAATTCACAGAATTTATGCTTTTAAGGCATTAAAACTAAAAAAACAATCTTAAGATATAAGGTTCTCTTTCAATAAAAATGCGCCGAAGAGTTACCATCTGGACAAGCCCCGACATTATCGATACCCGTATTACCAGAACACCCAAAATAAAAAGGATTCCGAACCCCCATCCTTTTTCAGACGGCGTTCTGGAATCCTTTTTTTGTTTTTATCCTGCTGTCAGTTCTGATTTACCAGCAGGTTTTTCAGTACTTCTTCTCTGTGGTTGATGAACAGTTCCGTTCTCTGATAGCTGGCTGTTTCTTCGTAAGAGCAGCGGTGAACGGCCCCTTTATCAAAGCAGCAGATCTCCGCATCGGGAATTCCCAGCAGAATAGGAGAATGGGTGGCAATGATAAACTGCGAACCTTCCTTCACACACCGGACAATTTCCCAGAGCAGTGTCAGCTGTCGCTGAGGCGACAGGGCCGCTTCGGGTTCGTCCAGAAGATACAGGCCATTCGCACCGAAATTGTCATGTACCAGAGCAAGAAAACTCTCCCCATGTGACTGTTTGTGATATTCAGCCGAAGGATGAGCGATATCGGCATACTGTTCTTCCTGGGTAGCTACATTATAGAAGCTTTCAGCCCGAAGGAAATATCCCCATTTTTCCTTGCGATATCCTTTACTCAGCCGTATGGCATCGCATAATTCAGGGTATTCATCATAGGTGGAAAAGACATAATTCTTTGTACCGCCTTCGGGATTAAATCCATGTGCCACCGCAATGGCTTCCAGCAGTGTGGATTTTCCGCTTCCATTTTCTCCTACAAAGAAAGTGACCGGTTTGCTGAATTTCAGGGTTTCCAGTCCCTGAAACGCCTGAATGTCCCTCACATAGCTATCTTCATCCAGATTATTCCAGTCGAATTGTATTCCCTGTATAAACTGACTATTCATATCTGCCCTTTCTTGTCACCTGTCACCGACTAAGAACATCCCATAGAGGGAAATAGATATCAGACGATTCAGACAGTCAGCTATAAAAGGCAGGTACGAGATTCGAGAATTGAGATTTGAGTCGGGAAACGGAAAATTTTTATGAAATGGTTATATCGAACATTTTTGTTCTTTCTTTTGCTCTAACATATAGCAATCAACTATCCACCGACATTCGTCGGTCCACCCTTTCTTTCAAGAAAGGAGCTTCGTTTTGCATGCTTTCCATTTGCAGAGCTTTTGAATTCTTACCTTTATACACTAAAACATTCCGCTCCCCCTTGTAAAACAGCATGTTTTACAAGGTCTCGAGAATCCAACCTGGATTCTTGCCGACCTATGAGCCTTGGCTCATACCACCCTGCGAATCTTCTGATTCGCACAGACAGCAAACAAAGTTTAGAGAACCGGAACGGTTCCCGGTCTGAAGTCTGCTTGTCTAACCGTCTAAGGCTTTGCAGCCTTTGCGCTTTAGCTCATCCTTCCTTTCTTTCCTTATATCTGCGTATGCGTTCGAGCGGGGCGAATCCTACGGTATATCCTTTGGACATCCGGAGGTCCATGGCCATATCACTTAATACCTCGTAATTGAGGCCGGTGCCTTCCTCATCGGCTGCATACTCAGCCGCCCTTT
>OGSS01001936.1_pt1 | contig 10932 bp, 10 predicted proteins | sample 1553591 | NCBI WGS metagenome assembly OGSS01 (sample SAMEA2580061, study PRJEB22360) | human gut metagenome | biome: human gut; feature: human-associated habitat; material: faeces | place: Denmark | collected 2008/2010
AGGCAATACCGCATAATTGAACAAGAGCGATTTGCGAGCAAATTTTGCGTGCTGACAAGGCGCGGTTTTGCGGTAATACTTGATGTATTACCGTGAAATCGCAACAAAGTCAGGACATAAAATTTCCGCAAAGCGCCGCAGCTTTAATTGTGCGGTGTTGCCTTTATTTATCTTTTAGCGTAAACTGATAATAAACAGAAGAACTATGCTTAAATCAGTAGGATACCCGCCATGATTTTGTAACATGGAAGCAATGTTATTGTGCCTATAGTAAAACAATAGATTCAAACGGAAATCAAGAGGATGTGAAAATTATGCCGCTCCAAGTTGTGAGAAACGACATTACGAAAATGAAGGTTGACGCCATCGTCAACGCTGCCAACGAGTCGCTGCTGGGTGGCGGCGGTGTGGACGGCTGCATTCATCGTGCTGCAGGACCGGAGCTGCTGGCAGAATGTGAAACGCTCCGCGGCTGCGAAGCCGGGGACGCAAAAATCACAAAGGGCTACAAGCTGCCCTGCAAATATATTATCCACGCTGTCGGTCCGCGCTGGTACGATGGACAGCATGGTGAACGTGAACTGTTGATCTCCTGCTATCAGACTTCGCTCATGCTGGCGAAGGAATACGGCTGCGAATCGGTTGCATTCCCCTTGATCTCCTCCGGCATTTTCGGCTATCCGAAGGATCAGGCTCTTAAAGTTGCAATTGACACCATCAGCAGTTTCCTTCTTGAAAATGAAATGACAGTATACATTGTCATTTTTGACCGTAAAGCCTATCAGATCAGCGGCAAGTTGTTTGCTGATATTGCAGCGTACATAGATGACCGCTATGTGGACGAACATACCGATAGTCGTTCCGAGCGTCTGCGCAGAATGAACACCTTCCGGATGGAAAAGCCGATGCCTTGCGAGGCATCCGTTCGTGAAATTGCAATCGAACAGCTCACACCTCCCTTCTCTGCGGCAGTTGCCCCTAAAAAGGCGGCAACCCTTGATGATGCACTGGGACAGATCGACGAGAGCTTTTCAGAGATGCTTCTGCGGAAGATTGATGAGCGCGGCATGACGGACGCACAGTGCTATAAGAAGGCAAATATTGATCGGAAGCTCTTCTCGAAGATCCGTTCGGACAAGTCCTACAAACCTTCCAAGCCCACAGTCATTGCATTTGCCATTGCCCTTGAGCTGCCGCTTGTGGAAATGAAGGATATGCTCATGAAGGCGGGGTTCGCGCTCTCCCATTCCAACAAGTTTGACATTATCGTGGAGTATTTCGTGGAGCATGGAAACTACAACGTCTTTGAAATCAACGAGGCTCTGTTCGCCTTTGATCAGAGCTTGCTCGGCGCATAAAAATGTCGCTTGAAAAGCGACCACTGCTCTCCTGTGATTTGCTACCATAGAGATAACAAATCACAGGAGGTTTTTTTATGAAGCATACAACAGAATTGGTTTTTATCCTGGACCGCAGCGGCTCCATGTCGGGGTTGGAGACAGACACGATCGGTGGATTCAACTCCATGATTGCCAAGCAGAAAAAGGAAGCGGGCGAGGCGCTGGTCTCCACCGTACTCTTTGACAACGAGAGCGTAGTCATCCACGACCGCCTGCCGCTGGAGGATGTGCCGCCCATGACCGAGAAGGAGTATTTCACCCTCGGCTGCACGGCGCTGCTGGATGCCGTGGGCGGAGCCATCCACCACATCGGCAACATCCACAAGTACGCCCGCCGCGAAGATGTACCGGAAAAGACGATGTTCATTATCACCACCGACGGTTACGAAAATGCCAGCCGCCGTTATGACTATGAGACGGTGCGGCGCATGATTCAGCGGCAGAAGGAGAAGTACGGCTGGGAGTTTCTCTTTCTGGGTGCCAATATCGACGCGGCGAAGGAAGCGGCACGCTTTGGCATCGGTGCTGACCGTGCAGTGAACTACAAGTGCGACGAGGCCGGTACAGCCCTGAACTACGAGGTCATCAGCGAAGCGGTTTGCAGCGTTCGCGCCGCAAGACCTCTCGGCGCCGACTGGAAGCGCCGCATCGACGAGGATGTGCAGAAACGTGGGAGATAATGAATATGTACGGTGCGATTTTGGGCGACATTGTGGGCAGCCCCTACGAGTTTGACTGCAACAACTACAAAGGCAAGGACTTTCCGTTATTCAGCCAGCGATCCGAATTTACCGACGATACGGTAATGACGCTGGCCGTGACACGGGCCCTGCTGGATACTCGCGGACAGGATGATATCACCATCAAAGCGGCGCTGGTGCGGGAGATGCAGCGGCTGGGACGTGCTTATCCCGACAAGGGCTACGGTGCGCGGTTCAATCAGTGGCTGTATGAAGATGATCCGCAGCCGTACCGCAGCTATGGCAACGGCAGTGCCATGCGGGTTTCTCCCGCGGCGTGGCTGGCAGAGAGTATACAAGAGGCGCTGCATCTGGCGAAGCTCACCGCCGATGTAACGCATGATCATCCAGAGGGAATCAAGGGCGCACAAGCTGTCGCTGCGGCGATTTTCCTCGCCCGCACCGGCCACAGCAAGGTGGTAATCAAAGCATATGTGGAATGCAAGTTTGGTTATGATCTCAGCCGTACCTGCGACGAAATCCGCCCAACCTATCATCATGTGGAGAGCTGCCGGGAGACAGTGCCGCAGGCCATTGCTGCATTTTGGGAAAGCACGGATTTTGAGGATGCTCTCCGCACGGCGGTGTCCCTCGGCGGTGACAGCGACACACTGGCCGCCATCACCGGCAGCATCGCCGAAGCATTCTATGGTGTACCGGAAAATCTGAAACAGGAGTGCCGCAAACGGCTGACACCGGATCTGGAAGAGATACTGCAAGCGTGTGAAAATATGCTTTTACAGCGGTAAAAAACATGATAAACTGTAGATGGAAAGAGAAAAGGAGGGGCTGTCATGGCGATTTTAAACTTTTCCGATGTGCTGAAGAAAGTAGGACTTGACCCGAAAGAGGTCAAGCTGATACGCCACGCATTGTCTGATAAACAATTCAGGGAATGCTACAAGGCCGGTATGGTGCACGAATACACGCAGCATCAAAAAGCAGGTTTCAGCAAAGGGTATTCCTACTGGATCACTTTTATCAGTGACGGCGGTACATACGCGAGACTGCATTCCTGCTGCCGTGTCAATGGCTTTGTAGCGGATATACCGGATGTATGTCCCGCCGGTTTACCCGATTGTGAGGCAAAAAAATACCGTGGCGAAGGAGCGTTTTTTGATTTGGAACCGGTGGATCTGCTAAAAGACTACGAAGGAAAGCTAGTCATCGACTGGGGCGGATCGGCTCGAATGTGGCATCAGAAAGCCACGACCGAAAAGCCCATCGTAGCGATTGAGTCGAAGAATCAAAAGCCGTTTGCGGGGTTTGAACAGCTCATTCTGTCCTTTGATGATCTGAAAGAAGTGATCGAAAATGATACGGACTATGAACTGTGGCATGCGGCCATGTCTTCTGTCAACGCAGTTTATCTGATCGTGGATACCAGGACAGGGAACCGATATGTCGGATCGACATATGGCTAAGACGGACTTCTGGGGCGCTGGTCCGTCTATGTATCCACCGGCGGCCACGGAAATAACAAGGGCATGATCAGCCATTTGAAGTCTGCGGACCACAGCTGTCACGATTTGCAGTTTTCTGTTCTGCAAGTTTTGTCAAAATCGCTTTCGGATCATCAGATCATAGATGCAGAAACGCTCTGGAAGAAAAAGCTGCTGACTTGCGAGCCGTTTGGCATGAACCACAACTAAGCGTTTTGTAATATTTTTCGGATGATACAGCAATTCTCTGTTGGAGTGACAAATTCTATCAAGCACCCTATAAAACGCTATGCAAGGGTAAAAACCAGTCTAAACCAACCTTAAAACCGGCGAAAAACGAAGGGATATGTGCCTTAACGGTACATATCCCTTTTGTCAGCAACCCCTGTCCGGCAACTGTCATAGTATTTACCTGCTTTATGGACAGCTTTTTTATAATAGAATTATGCCGCCACTATGTGCCGCGCGAAGCGCACTTGTACTTTTCCGAAGCCGTATGCTACAATAAAACCACTACATTCGACAGAAAGCAGGAACAGCCATGCGCACCAAACGGGAACAGATTATTTTTCAGGCATTTCATGACCAGATCTGCCGGTCAGAGTTCAGCAGCGGTTTGACGCTGTTTTTCGGGCTGCACGGAAACAGCTCAATCCGATACCAGTCCGCCGAGTACTCCATGCCCGCAGGCGCGCTGCTGGTTGTCAACCCGTTTGAATTATATCAGGTGAACTGCTCGGAAAATGCCGAGATGATCGTCATGCAGATCCCCGAAAATCTGCTGCAGCTTGCCGGCTGGAGCAGACAGAATGTCTGCTTCTGCTACGCCTCCAGCCAGAATGAAAAGCAGGAGTACCAGACCATCCGCGTATTATTTGCAACGATTTTTCAGGATTTCTTTCAGAACCCGGAGCAGAATGCCTCCGGTATTGTCACCAATGTACTCAAGCTCGTTGATCTGCTGACAGCGCATTTTCTTATTTCCGATGTGCCCAAAAGCAATACCAAGCGCGAGGAAACCATGCGCCGCATGAAGCGCATCATGGATCATATCCATTCCGCCTGGAATGAGGATATTTCCCTGCGCGAGCTTGCTGCACGCGAGTTTCTGTCCGAAGGCTATCTGTCCCGATTCCTCAAGCAAAATCTGGATATGACCTACTCCCAGTATGTCATGGGGCTGCGTCTGGAGCACGCCGAAAAGCAGCTGCGCAGCACAGATCACTCCATCACCCAGATCGCCTACGACTGCGGATTTCACAACGCCAGTGCTTTCATCGAAAATTTTCGTCAGAAACACGGTCTGACACCGCGGCAATACCGCCAGCATGCCACCCAGAAAGCCGCTGCTGACCCGACCGGTGAAGAAACCTTACTGCAGGACGGCGTTGCCTATCTGCTGCAATTTGCCGTTCCGCCCGATCCGCAGCGCGAGCTGCCGCACGAAACGCGGTACATCACGATTGATGAGAATGTACAGCCGCACAGACTTCGCCATACGTGGAAAACCCTGCTCAACGCCGGATACGCCAAGCACCTGCTGACATCTGCTGTGCAGCAGCAAATCATCAAAATCCAGCAGGAGCTCGGCTTCCGCTATCTGCGATTCCATGGCATGCTCGATCAGGAGCTTCACATCTATCAGGGTATGGAAAACGGCAAAGTGAAGTGCTGCTTCACCTACTTCGATATGGTAATTGACTTTGTGCTTGAACAGGGACTGTGCCCGTTCCTGGAATTCAGTTTTATTCCCCGGGAACTGGCGAAAGCACAGACCAGTATCTTCGAGACCGGCTCCATCACCGCTGCATGCGCGGACTGCACGGCATTCGGCGCACTGGTTGAAGCTATTCTGCGGCACGCAATCTGCCGGTACGGCTGGGACGAGGTATCCCAGTGGAAGTTCTCTACCTTTCAGATTAACTATGTGTTCTTCGACTGCATGACCATGGAGGAATATCTCGAACTGTATGACTGCGTGTACCGTGCGGTCAAAGCTGTCGATACACGGCTGCAATTCGGCGGACCCGGTGCCATGTCGAGCGTGGTATGGGACCCGCGCGGCATGCGTGTCTTTCTGCAGTATGCCAACGCCTACGACTGTCTGCCGGATTTCCTGACCGTGCAAAGCTATCCGCATGAATCTTCGTCCGCCGATGCAAATTTTATGAGCTATACGCTCAGCCAGCAGTCTATCCCGTCCGTATTATCCAAGGATACGAATTTCGTTAAAACCTTCCTCTATGACCTCAACGGCATCTGCCGTGAATTTGAATTGCCCGACATGGAGATTTTCATCGAGGAATGGAACTCCACACTATGGCAGCGCGACCTTTCGAGCGACACCTGCTACAAATCCGTCTGGCTGGTAAAGAACATTTGCGAAAACATGGATGCGGTTTCTTCCTTCGGCTACTGGACCCTCTCCGACCTGATGGACGAGCGTGCAAACTTCGATTCCATGTACCACGGCGGCTACGGTCTGTTCACCTACAACGGCGTGCCCAAGAGCGGTCTTGAAGCACTGCGCCTGATGAATCAACTGGGCAATACCTGCATTGCCTCCGGCGACGGCTGGTATCTCACCCAAAGTGAACAGGAATGGCAGCTGATTCTATATAATTACACCCATTACGACAACATTTACCGCTATCGCTACCGCCGATTGGAGCATCCGGAGGATGCCTATTCGGTATTCGAGAGCGGCAAGGTCGTGCGGTTTCAGATCACATTTCCCGCTCTCGGACGCGGCCTGTACCGGATTGAGCAGCAGGAAATTACCCGTACCTCGGGTTCCTCGTTCGACCTGTGGCTTGCCGCCGGCGCACCGCCCTCCCCTGAACGAGCCTTCCTGCAATATCTGACCGAGCACGCTTCCGCGCACCGCACGCTGACCACCGAGCAGGTGGATACCGCGCTGCGGCTCGAGACCGCACTGCAGCCGCTTGAAGTCCGGCTGTTCCGCATCAGAAAGATGAATTTTTCATAAAGCTTTTGCGAAATATCTGTTTTTTGACCTTTTTCTATCTGTCATTTCACATTGCGCGACAGAACCGCCGTTTTTTCTCTGAACAAATACAAAATATATCGCTACATCCAAAATAAATATCCCGTATTTTCTCTGTCTATTTCGTACTATGCTATAGTCAAATTCCAAACAGAAACGCTGCGCAGCCGATTCTGAACAAAAAGGTGGTAAGGAAAATGACGAAAAAACAGCTTTCAATGAATGACACCTCATTCAAAACCAGTCTGATGGAAAAAATCGCATACGGCATGGGCGACACCGCCTGCAATGTCGTATTTGCAATCACCTCCAGTCTGATCGTATACTTCTACACGAACGTAATCGGCATGTCTGCGGCACTTGTCGGAACGATTCTGTTAGCATCTCGTGTATTTGACGGTATCAGCGACCTGCTGATCGCCCAGATTGTAGACAAGGTAAACTCCCCGAAGGGCAAGGCTCGTGCATGGATACTCTGGATGGCAGCACCATACGGTATTGCCTCCGTGCTGATGTTCTGCGTGCCGCCTCATTCGAGCACGATGGTGCAGGCGATTTATGTATTCATCACCTATAACCTGTGCACCACCGGCGTATATACCGCACTCAACCTGCCGTATTCCAACCTGGCGCCGATGATGACCCGCAATGACGATGACCTTGCAAAGCTCAATCTGTTCCGCATGGCCATGTCCCCGATCGGCAACCTGATCGTTACCGCACTTACCCTGCCGTTCATCAACATGCTCGGCGGCGGCCAGAAGGCATGGATCACCGTTTGCGCGGTTTACTCTATCGTTGCTTTCTTCATGCTGCTGTTCTGCTACAAGGGCTGTCAGGAACGTTTCCACACCGATGCAGCCAAGGAAGCCGAGGCTATGCCGTTCGCACAGCGTCTGAAGGCTACCCTGAAGAACAAGTACTTCATCGTTCTCACGCTCACCATGATGGCCGTTGCTCTGTACCAGAACGTAAACGGCACCGTTGCTACTTACTACGCACAGTATATGCTGAACAACGTCGAAATCATGGGCGTTATGCAGAGTTTTGAGAATATTCCGAAGATCATCGCTATCATCTGCCTTGCCCCGTTCATCAAGAAGTTCGGCAAGCGCAATCTGGTTCTGTTCGGCGCTGTACTCTGTGTACTCGGTCAGGTTGTTGTCCTGTTTGCGCCGCAGAACATGACTATGGTCATGGCTGCCGCTGTTATGCGCGGTATCGGCGAAGCACCGTTCTACGGCTGCATCTTCACCATGCTGGCTGACGTTATCGAGTACGGTCACTGGAAGACCGGTATCCGTGTACAGGCCCTGATCTTCTCCGCATTCACCGTTGGTCAGAAGTTCGGCGGAGGCGTTGCAGGCTGGCTTGTTGGTCAGCTGATGGAGGCTTCCGGCTTTACCGGTCTGGCAGTGGAGATTCCCTCCGCAGTAAGCATGGTCAAAAACCTTTATATTTACGGCAACATGATCGCATGGGCCTTGGTTATCATCCTGATGCTGGTCTACCATCTGGATAAGGAATACGACGGCATTATGAAGGACCTCACCGGCCGTACGGCGTAACAGAAAGCGTGAATAACATGTATACCCATAAGATTTTAGACAAATGCGACCCGAAAAATCCCTATGCCCCCAAGTTCTCCGGCACGTTTGAGCTGCCGGTAGAGTACGCGGGCAAAAAGCGCCGCATGCTGGCCTATGTGCCGCATGATATCCGCGAATCCACCGCCGGTATTCTTGTGCTGGGCGAAAACGGCCAGACCGCCGATGACCTGCTCGAGCACAGCGGCTGGTGCGAGATTGCGGACACCGAGGAGTGCAAGGAACGTCTGATTGTGTTCTTCCTCGAGCCGGAAAACGGCACATGGAACATGGACGAAGCCTACGGCACACCGGATGGCGATGTTGCGTATATCAACGCGGCAGCCCTTGCTGCCGCAGACCGCAAGCTGTTCTGCGTGCACGAATCCAAGTTCTATCTGGTCGGCTGTAAGGAGGGCGGCGTGCTCGCCAATATGGCGGCGGCTTACGACCCGGCGTTCTTCGCAGGTGTGGCTTCGGTCGGCGGCTCGGCAGTTTCCGAACGGTATCTGACCGACTGCGGACAGGCGTATGCCCTTAATCTGGACGGCTTTGAGGATCCGGAACACCGCAAGGACATTCGCAAGCAGGATATCCCGATGCCCGCATGGATTATCGACGATCCGACCGTATCCACCGGTACCGGCGATGCTATCCTCACCTACTGGCGCAAGGCGTGTGAGGCTGAGGAAGGCCGTCAGCTGTCTCCCGATCAGTACGAGTATTACCGCGTGAAGGAAACACCTTACGCGCCCAATCAGGAGAAGGAAGCGTACCGCGTCTGCCACAGCAGCATTTCCGGTGCGTCTGAGCAGTATGCCAAACGCCTGCAGTGCCGTATCTGGAAGGACTTTCTCTATCGTCAGCGCCGCTGGATGAGCAGTCCCGGCGGTGAACTGCGCGTGACAAAGGATCCGGTCCGCGACCTCGGCATGGAATACCACTACGAGGAATTTGACGGCTGGATGCGCGAATGGTATGTTTACATTCCGCAGTCGGTACAGCACAATCCGGACAAAAAGGTTCCGCTCGTGCTGGCCATGCACGGCTACACCTGCACCGGTGAAATCTATGCAGGCAACAGCGGATGGTACGATGTCGCAGAAAAGCACGGCTTCATTGTTGTGTTCCCGTCCGCGCTGCATGCCAAGGTCAATATGCCCGAGCAGGGTCTTATGCCGGACTGGGCGCCGCTCAACGCATGGAACGTGTTCCTTGAGGACGACCGTCCAGATGAACTGAAATTCTTCTCGTTCCTGCTGGACAAGATGATTGCCGAGTATCCGGTGGACGCGCACCGCGTGTTTGCTACCGGTCACTCGTGGGGCTCGCTGATGACCGAAATGCTGGCGCTGGGACTGACCGAGCGTTTCGCGGCGGCTGCTCCCTGCTCGGGTGCATTCTTTGGTGGTGCGTATGAAAAAATGACTTCCCTGCCGTATGCCGCTGAAAACGGTGTACAGCTTCCGATCTGGATGTTCTGGGGCACGGACGAGGAATGGCTTATTCCGTGTGAACCCACCCACGAGAACGAAACCGGTCTGACCGTCGAGCTGTGGCTGAAACGCAACAGCAAGTCAGATATGATTCCTGCAGACTGGGCACAGCGCACCTGCACGGTCAATGGCCGTTTCAAGGATCATTGCTTCGACCGTGAGGACACGGCTCCCGTGCAGTTCACGCAGGTGGACTACATGCCGCATGCTACCATGCCGGAAATGTCGTTCCGCATCTGGGAAGAATTTTTCAGTAAATTCTCCCGCGATTGATATTTCATCTACTACTCCCCTTTACATATCCCTTATTGATAAGCGACCGCGCTTCAAGCTTTCGTTTGAAGCGCGGTCGCTTTGTTGATCATGATGAAATTTATAGTGATTTTTTCTTGTTTCGCGCTCAAAAGCGTGATATGCTGAGAGAAAAGTAACATGCAGCGGATATCTCTCTATCCGTTGAGAAGGAATACAGAATGAAGATCACCTATGCAGAAGAAAAAGACATCGCTGCCATCGCCGCGGCAGAAGCCGCCTGCTTTCCGTCTGCAGAAGCGGCAACCGAGCAGGAATTTATCGTTCCTGTATTTCCTTACCGCTGAGGTACTCCACTTCTATTTCAAAAATTTGCACAGCCTTTCCTGCATGGGTAATTTCCTCATCAACTAACTGCTCGCTGGGATAGTATTTCATTGCAAATCGTTTTAACAGAGTTGTTGCTCTTGCACCGGATTCTACGAGGTGACATCTGCCGAATACCACAACGCTCTGCAAAAACGGTGCCCAATCTTCTTCTTTGATGGTTTCATTTCCATATACCGTGAAACATACTTTGTCACAGGCACGCAGTGCATCTACTTTATGGCCTGCACGTGCTCCATGAAAATAAATTTTCTGCGCATCGTCATCGTAGATATAGTTGATAGGAATTGCATAGGGATATCCGGCATCTCCATTTACGGCAAGAACGCCACGTCGGCTGGACTGCAAAAGAGCCTTTGCCGTGTCGATGCTGATTTCATTTTTCTTTTTACGAATTGTTCTGAACATGACATTGCTCTCCTTCTTACGCTGATACAAATCCCGCTTTACGCATCCCTCGTCAAATCCACATCCGGACGGTTATTCGTGCCATACACAATGCGCGGCACGCCGCTGTAATCCTCGGTAATAGTGACATCCTTGTAGCCGTGCCGCTGCATGATGCCTGCCACGTCGTCGGCCTGCTGCCAGCCGCACTCGAACAGCAGCCTGCCGTTCGGCA
>OGSS01001937.1_pt1 | contig 10921 bp, 10 predicted proteins | sample 1553591 | NCBI WGS metagenome assembly OGSS01 (sample SAMEA2580061, study PRJEB22360) | human gut metagenome | biome: human gut; feature: human-associated habitat; material: faeces | place: Denmark | collected 2008/2010
GCGGCTGGGCTGACCGTCTTGCGCTCGTAACGTCACGAGCCAAAGCCTGTGGAGACATGTAAGACCCGAACGATCGTCCGGGCTGTGTTGAAGAAGCAGGAAGCCTCGCCCGATTTGTTACAAATCGGACGGGGAGCAGTCACAGAAGCAATCGATTCGTCCGGCCCATGCGGACATCATTCGGACAGCAAGCGGGTGATGAGGGACGCAAATCGCAGCTTTCGAACGGGAATATGGCGAAAAACCTCGCCTTTTGCGGAATGAATTGCATTGACCGGGATGTTTTGAGTATTTGCAAAGTCCCCCGAATTTATTTATACTGAATTCAAATTAAATCAATCGGGCCTTCTCAAAGGCCTTTCCCGCGCCGGAATCTGCCGGCGCAATCAGGAGTTCAGACATGTCCATCAAGGAAAAGGTTGCTCAGATCCAGTCCATGGAGCGTGAGCTCGAGGAGACCCGTGCCGCCGCTGTCAAGGAAGCCATCGCCGAGGTCCAGACTCTCATCAATCTCTTCAACATCACGGCATCCGACGTGCGCTTCCCCGAACCCGGTGCCAAGCCTCGCGCCAAGCGCTCCGCCGGCCCCGTCATGTACGCCTTCGGCGACAAGACCTGGACCGGCCACGGCCGCACGCCCAACTGGATCAAGGAGCACGAGGCCAATGGCGGCAATCGCAGTGACTTCCTCGTCAACAAGGAAGATTGAGATTCGCTCAATTGAAGGAAATTGAATTCGCTGCCGACGGTGAGGAATTCTGACGAAACATCTCATCGCGCGCGGTCGATTTCCCGTTCATAAATGAAAAAGCCCCGCAGGCCTGCATGCCGCGGGTTTTTTCCCTTTCATCGTTTTGTGCATGCCGCCCGGTTCGATTGGGCTGCGGGCCAAAATAAAGCGCCGGATCCCCCGAAGGAGAATCCGGCGTTTTTTCTCATGCGTCAGTCAAGTCGAAGCATCAACGCACGATGCGCGGTTCGCGGTAGACGCTGACGTCGGGCAGCTCGCCCGTCCACTTGGACACTTCGACGTTGGCCGTCGAGGCGATGTTGCCGCAAGCGAGCTTCGAGGTGGGCTCGTCCATCGTGAGCGTGTTGGAGTTGCCGTGCACGTCGATGCGGCGGCCCTTGACGTCCTGCGGATCGAACCAGGCGCCGTGGTGGAGGACGACGATGCCCTTGAGGATGCGCTCCGTCACATAGGCGCCCGCAAGCGCTGCGCCGCGCTTGTTGGAGACGAGCACGATGTCGCCGTTCCTGATGCCGCGTGCGGCGGCGTCATCGGGATGGATCCAGAGCGGCTCGCGGTCCTCGATGTTGGCGAAGTCGTGGCTCACCGTGCCGTCGAGCTGGCTGTGCATGCGGTAGCGGCTCTTGCAGGCCATGAGGGCGAGAGGCGCGTCCTTGGTGGCTCTGGAGACGCCTTCGGTCGGCTCGAAGAAGCACGGATGCCCCTTGCAGTCGTCATAGCCGTAGCTCGCGATCTTCGGCGAGTAGAGCTGGATGAGACCGCTTTCGGTCGAGAGTGCATTGGCCTTCGGATCCTTGCGGAAGGCCTCGAAGGCGACGTAGTTGCGGTCCTTGTCGGCGACGTCGAACATGACGTAGCCCTTCTTCCAGAATTCGTCGAAGTCGGGCATGGCGATCTTGCCGGCCCTGCCCATCTTCATGGCGCCTTCGTAGAGGCGGCGGATCCAGCCCATTTCGTCGAGTCCTTCCGTGTACTGGGACTCGACGCCGAGACGCTTGGCGAGCTCGGTGAAGATCCAGTAGTCGGAGCGGGACTCGAAGCGCGGTTCGATGGCCTGCTTCATGGCGACGAAGCCGTCGTTCGTGTAGGTGCCGATGCTCGTGATGTCGTTGTGCTCGAAGGTCGTGCAGGCGGGAAGCACGATGTCGGCGTGGCGGGCCGTAGCGGTCCAGACCGTGTCGGTGACGACGACCGTTTCGGGCTCCTTCCAGGCACGCTCGAGCTTCATCGTGTCGGGTGGGTGCGCGAAGGGATTGCCGCCCGCCCACATCACAAGCTTGACTTCAGGATACGTGACCTTGCGGCCGTTGAAGTCGATGGTCTTGCCCGGATTGAGGAAGCATTCGACGAAGCGCGCGACCGGAATCGTGGTCGAACCCTTCCAGTTTTCGTTGAAGGGAAGTGCAGGCTTCACCTTGGCGGGAACGCCCGCAAGGAACGGCCCCTTTGCCATCGGAGCGCCACCGTTCGAATACTGGTAGTTCGTGCCGATGCCGCCGCCCGGCAGGCCGATCTGGCCCAGAACGCTCGCGAGCGCAAAGGCCATCCAGTGAGGCTGTTCGCCGTACTGAATGCGCTGAATGCCCCAACCGACCATGAGCATCGTGCGGTGCTCATGCAGGTCGTGCGCAAGCTTGCGGATTCGCTCGGCGGGCACTCCCGTCTTTTCGGCGGCCCATTCGGGCGTCTTGGCGACGCCGTCCTCATCGCCCATGATGTAGGCGCGAAGTTCCTTCCAGCCGCTGCAGCACTTCTCAAGGAAGGCGTGGTCGGCCTTGCCCGTGGCCTCGAGCTCGTGCATCATGCCGAGCATCATGGCGCAGTCCGTGCCGGGACGCGGCGCGATCCATTCGCTGCCGAGGTATTCGGCCGTGTCGGTCTGGACGGGATTGATCGAGATGGTCGTCACGCCCTTGTCGCGCAGCGCACGAATGTAGCCCGTGGCATTGTGAATCGTCGTGTGCCAGTCGATGTCGTTCGTCACCAGCGGATCGCATCCCCAGAAGACCACGCGCTCGCTGTGCCCGATCACGACGTCCCAAGACGTGGAGCGCGGATCACCCGTGCCGACGACGTACGGAAGAATCTTGCTGATGGCGGCCGTCGAGTAGGAGTTTTCGCACTGGATGAAGCCGCCGCAGAGGTTGAGGAGACGCTGCTGCAGGTTGATGGCGGCGTTGACGCGGCCCGTGCTCATCCAGCCGTAGGAGCGGCCGAAGACGGCGCTCGGACCGTAGTCCTTGTAGACGCGCTTCATTTCACCTGCGACTAGGTCAAGGGCTTTTTCCCAGGAGACGGGCACGAATTTCTCTTCGCCGCGGCTGCGACGACTCTTCGGGCCGTTCTTGAGCCAGCCTTCGCGAACCATCGGCTGACGGATGCGCGACGGCGAGTACGGAAGATGGCAGAGACCGTTGAGATTGGGACTCGGCGCATAGTCGAATTCGAACGGACGCAGATGCGTCATCTTGCCGCCCTGAACATGCGCGTAGACGACGCCCCAGCGGGAGGCGTTGATCACTTCGCCTTCGTTGACCGTGGACGCACCGAGGTCGTACGTGCCGGAGAGCCTCGCTTCGGGTTCGGGCATCGGATCGGGCTGGCCGAGGGCCGCGCTCCTGCGGCCGGCGGGATAGTCCTTCTTCAGAAGCTCTTCGTCCGCGTCAACGCCGGCGGCATGTGCGGGACCGGCGCCGGCGAGGCCCGTGGCTGCTGCTGCGCCAAAGAGCCTGCGGCGAGAGATGTCTGTCATGTCTGACTCCTTCTTCTTTTGTGAAAAGGTCCTCCTGCTGAAGGCGGACCATGTACATCATTCAAGAATAGACGTCGGGGAGCAGGCGGGCGCGAACCAAATGCGCAAAGAAAACCACTCTCATTGACGGGCGTCAAGACAACAAAGCTGTTATTCTGCTATTGAATAGCGGCTTTTCGAGGTGCGTGAGTTTTGGGCAGGCGAGTGGCCGTCAGAGGGTCTTGCCCGTATAGCGTCCGGAGCTGTCGTAGCGGCTGCCGTCGCGGGACTCGCGTCCCTGGTAGCGGCCGGACTGGTCGTACATGCGTCCGCTCGAGTCCATGCGGCCCTCGTAGGCGCCGTTCTGGTTGTAGACGCGGCCGGGCCTCGTGTACTTCGGAGGCTCGGCGGCGCTTGCGCTGCCAAGAGGCGCCGCAAGTGCAAGGCCGAGGGCGCCGAGAAGCGTTCTTCTGTCCATAGCTATCAGAACTTTTAACCACTGACCGCAGAGCGTGGGACTAGGATGAACATCCCACGGTGCCTGTACATTCCCAACCAACGTAGCTCGCCTCCCCGAGGAGGTTTGCTGAGACTAGTCAATAAAGGCTTTTTCAAGCCTCCGCCTTTAGGCGGGGGTTATTGACGTCAGTTTTCCTGTGGTGCGATGCCTCTGCCCATGACGGGCGTTCGGGTCAGCTCGGAGATGCCCGCCTTGTCCTTCCAGACGGCGATCCAGCCGTCGATGAGGGGGGAGTCGGTCAGAATGACGCTCAGGTGGAAGCTTCCGTCGGGTAGCTTCTCGAGCCTTTGCGTCCTGTTGAAGGGCGTCTCGTTGAGGTTGAGGGCCGTCACGGCGTTCGTGAAGCGGAAGGAGAGCTCGACCTTGCGGCCCGAGCCGTCCGAGTAGTTGAAGTGGCACGAGTTGACGTAGGAGTCGAGCGAAAAGTCCTTCGGACGCTCGGCCTGAAATTCGGTGACGCGGGCCTTCGTGAGGCGGTGAAGCGCGAGGTGGCGCACGTTCTCATAGCGGTCGAACATGCAGACGAGGTAGAGGCGAACGTCCTGCTGCACGAGGCCGAGCGGGGTGATGAGGCTTTTGACCTGCTTGCCTGAAGCACTGTCGTACTCGATCTCGAGCTTGAGTTCACGAAAGAGAGCCTCGCTCACGGCCTCGAAGATCGTGCGGGAGATCTTCGGCGGCATCATCGGCAGGGAGCTTCCCACGACGGCGATCTTCTTGAGCCAGGCCTTCTCATTGCGCGGGGCGGCGGAGAGAGTCTCGTTGAACTTCTGCGAGGCCATGTCGAACAGGGGCGAGAGGGACTTCGAGAGCGTCGTCGGGATCATGAAGCGCATGTGCTCCTGGGCGAGCCTCAGGAGCAGGCATTCGTGCACGGACATCTGCTGCGAGAGGAGCGTGCCGCCCGCCGTGCTCTGCTTGTAGCCGTAGGGGCGGGAGCGCATGTCGCAGTCGATGCCGAAGACGTCCGTCGAGGCCATGGTCTTGAGATAGCGCTGCAGGGTGCGGATCCGGATCGGAATGCCCGCGGCGTCGAGCTCCTGCTTGAGCTGCTGTGCCGTGATGAGGCGGCCCTTTGGAATGCGGGTGAGGATCTGGATGAGCATCACGGCTTCATCCAAAGTGGAGGATTTGCGCGGCATGTACTGCTCCGTTGAAAGAGAAGAAGGGCGCCCTTGGTCAAGGCGCCCTCCTGTTTTGTGTGGTGACGGGATCAGGCGCCGGGGTGCGAAAGTCCCGGAACGCCGAGCCACTTGAGATAGAAGTCGTCGAGCACTTCCTCGTTGATGTCGATCGCCTGGTCGGCGGGCGGCTGCGTCTGTGCGAGCGTCGTCTCGATGAAGCTCAGCACACCGGGGAAGAGCGTCTTGGGACCCGTTTCCTCAAGGGCGCCTGCGCTTCGCTGAATGTTGAGAAGCGTCTCGATCTCCGCGCGAAGGCCCTCGTCCGTGACGAGCGCGTCGGCGAGTTGCTCGAAGACCACGGGCGGCATGCTCTTGCGGGTCTCGACCCAGCGCATGGCGAGGAGCCCCTGCACGATGTAGAGGAAGCGCTTGTAGGCGATCGTCTCGTGGCCGAGCAGGAAGTGCGAGACATGGGACTGCGCCATCGAGCGGTAGGCCCAGTAGAGGCGCGGCAGCGGGGCGCCGTAGTCCAGAAGCTTCCTCATCTCGGCGAGGAAGAGCGGATGATTGCGGTAGACGATCTGCGAGTAGAGGCTCTGCACGATCGAGACGTTGCCCTTCTTGAGGAGCATCAGGCACTTCTTGAGATCCCAGCCCGAAATGTCCCACACGCCGTCCTGATCGAGTGTGATCGTGTCGGCCGGGGGCGTGAGCTTCAGATAGTTCTTGAGCGGACGCACGTAGATGAAGCGGATGTCGTAGTCCGAGCTCGGGGACGGAAAGCCCCAGCTTCGGCTGCCCGCCTCGCAGGCATAGAGGATCCTGATGCCGTGGGAGGCTTCGAGGCGCCTGAGCCGCGCCTTCGCTTCGTCAAACATTTCTTCAGCAGTGGAAGTCATAGTGAGGGCCTGAAAATCCGTACGTTTCCGACAGAAGAGGTAACGTACGCGTCAATTGAGTCTTGGATCGTGCACGTTATATCGTGCTATATATCTTCGGCATCGAACGGTGGAAAATCATGCCGAAATTCTTGATCGGCCCATTATCGCACGAAGAGCCGCGAGGAGTGTCCTATGAAGACGGAATTGTTGGCGGCGAGGACGGCCATGTATCCAATATGCAACGGGGCGAGCGCTCTGTCGGAAGGATTTCGGCAGAACGTCAGTTGAGCGTGGAGTTGACCGTGACGGTACCGATCACGTATTCGGAGGTGCGCCAGAGGCGGATGAGCTTGGTGGTGACGGGTTCGCCCGCGTACTCGGGCCAGACGCGAAGGAGGTACTTCCGAAGCATTAGGGCGCCCTCGGCATCCATTTGGTCGGGGCGGTGGTACCAGCGGCCGGCGAGATAGAGGACGCGTCGCACGAAGGCGGCGTCGGGAAGCGCACCCGAATGAAGGGGCTCGGTGAGAAGGGAGATGCGCTTTTCGCGTGCTTCGCCGTCCTCGGGGATCGGGCGGATCGTCTCGAGCATGAAGCGTGCGGCGCGAAGGCGGGCATCGGGTTCGGATGCGCCCCGTGCGGTAGGCGGGAAGGGCGCGTCGATTGCGTTGATCCCGGCGGGCAGACGATCGTCCCCGGCGGCGAGCGCCGCGAGTTCGGAGATGTGCCAGTCGAAGTAGGAGCGCACGAGCGAGGCGAAGGTGGGCGTGGTGGTGAGCCTTCTGTTCCATTCCTCGCGGGTGAGCTTCAGGCCGAACTGCCGGTTGAGCAGCTCGATGTCGTCGTCGGAGAGCGAAAGAAATGTGGACATGCGGCTCCAGGGGAGGTGTTTTGCGGGTGAATGCCCGTTCATTCTACTCCGCATGAAGGCAAATCGCATGCAGTTGATCCGTCTTGGTGATGATTTTCATGAGCCGTGAGCGGTTTGCGCGATCGGTGTGCATAAGAACTCCTGCACGACAGGGCGTTCTGTGAGAGCTGTCACTTCATGGGGTGTAGAACGGGGCGATTGGCCTCGATGCCGATCCAGCCGCCGCGGATGCAGTTCGCCTCCTCGAAGTGCCAGTCGGGGAGGACGGCGCGGATGACGCCGCCTGCGGTCGTGGTGATGCCGGGACGGTGGGTGTGTCCGTGGATGACGACGGCGGCCTCGAGGTTTCGGGCGGCCTCGTCGAGGGCGCGTTCGTCGACGTCGGTGATGTAGGCGGCCTTGACGGACTTGCGGGTGCGGCTGCGGGCGCGGGCGTCCTCGGCCACCTGCAGGCGTTTTTTCAGGGGAAGCCTGAGCATGATCCACTGCCACCAGACGCTGCGTACGCGGCGTCGGACCTTCTGGTAGTCGGCGTCGAACGTGCACCAGAGGTCGCCGTGGGAGAGAAGGATGCGCTCGCCGCGCAGCACGCCGACGGCGGGGTCCCTGAGGAGCGTCGCGCCGATCTCGCGCGCGAAGCGCTCGCCCATCATGAAGTCGCGGTTGCCGTGCATGATGTATAGCCCGTGCGAGGCCGAGTAGGCGCGAAGCGCATCGGCCACGGCCGCCATCGTGTAGGAGGCGTCGTCGCCGATCCAGTAGTCGAAGAAGTCCCCGAGGATGAGGAGCTCGGCATGTTCGGCCGCCTCGTGTTCGAGAAAGCGCAGGAAGGCGTTTATCGTGTCGGGTTCGGAGTGGCTCAGGTGCAGGTCGGAGATGAAGACCGGATCGTTGAGCGTCACGGGACCTGCGGTGCCTTCAAGAGCGGGAACGGTGAAAGGGGAGAGCATGGCGGAGGATCCTGTTCTAAAAAAGTTGTTCAAAAGCACACATCTTAATTTAGATTTATCTGCACTCTGTTGACGGCATCGGCGGTGAGGTTAGTCACTGCCGATGTCCCAACTAGAGCCTATTGATGCTCAGTTGCACCGGAGAGACGTCCGAGCAGGATTCTCTTCACCTCTTCTTTCGTGGCGTACCTTGAAATTTGAGTATCGTAGAACCTGTCCAGGATGTTCAGAGCAGCATTCTCGTCGGCCTGCAACACAACCCCGTCAACGCCGGTAAAACGATCGCCTTTCCTCGTGCCTTCAAGACGCTTGGTCCGACTATCAATTTGCGATGTGTACGCAGCGTTCACCTCATCGTGATAAACACCGCGCTGCAGGAAAACAGTTTTCAGAGCCCCCGTCAGGGAGCCCTTCGCCCAGCCGCTCATGCGGCGATTGTAGGTTTTTCCTTTACTTCTCCATTTGTTCGGCGACATGCCCCATGTCAGATCTTCCGACACGATATGCCCGTATTCATCTGCCAGGGCATGAGCCGTTTTGAATGCCATGTCCTTGATGCGATTGCGAAACCTCGCTCGCATTCCCTCAATTTTGATTTTCCCTAAATTGTTGGCGCGAATCCGTTGAGCCTTCTCATGATTGCCGTTGGCCTCATGCTTTTGGGCGAGCGCGAAGAGTTTGTTGCGGTTTCGCATGATCCGATCGTTTCGATCGGAATACTCCGTCAGGATCTTTCCGAAATTCGTTCCGTAATGCTTCTTGTTGCTGTCAACGATCGCTTCCGTATATCCCTTGTCGATGCCGGCTTCCTTGGTGCCGCACGGACGAGAACATGTTTTAGTGGCCGCATAATGAACGCAAACTCGATCGTGATCAAGAATGATGCGAAGATTCGTGTTTGCAAGATTCACATTCGTTCCGTTGGAATTGCAGTGCAATTCCAGATATTTACCACAGAGCCGAAGCTTGATGACCAACACATTCCTGCCGTTGATCATCCGGATTTCTTCAATGTGCTTGTCGGAGCGGACAACGAATTGATTGTCGGCATGTCCTTGACCATGCTTGAAACAGTTCCTGACCGTACGATGCAGAAATGGATCCTTCTCGTAGCTTCCCGTTCGAATCAAGCGCATCCTCTTGGAGAGTTCAGTCTTCCGCTTCTTCTCAGGTATGCCTTCGGAAACCAGACGGGCCGAAATCTTCCCCTTCATCATTTCAATCGCCGCGGCCTTGCAGGCCTTGATGTCGTTGAGGATGTCCTTGATCGACTCATTGCGCACAGTGCCGTCGATCTTTCCAAAGCCCATCTCACTCAGATTTTCATACAAGCGCGTGGTTTTGCAGCGGATATCCTTGAAAGGGAACTGCATGATCGCCTTCCCGCCGAAACGATGCCACAAGTCCTTTCTAAGCCAGCCGACGGCTTTGGCATGACGAGCAAGGGCATCGAAATCTTCCTTCGATGTCGCTGTTGCGTAGACGATGCGGGTAATGGTGACGGTGGTGCTCATGAGAAATCAATCCAGTTCAACGGTTGTCTTGGTTGCGTCGGGGTAATCTTCCTTTAGGTTCTTTTCGTACTTGCGCATGCCATAAAGTCGGCAGCTGAATGTATGAACAATGGCAAACATGTCGTCAACCATCTCTTTTTCCGGAGAAAGTTTGATCTGGTTGACGACAATGAGCTCGCAGTCATGCTCGTCACAAATGTGACGAATGAGTTCGAAGCCGAAGCGCACCAGTCGATCCTTATGGGCAACGATCAGACGGCTAATTTCACCACGGCAAATTCTGTCTATAAGAGCCAGAAACTTAGGTCGCTTGAAATTCATGCCACCGCCGATTTCCGTAATCCACTCATCGACCACCGTTCCACTGCCCACCGCCCACATCTGCATGGACTCAAGCTGGCGATCCAAATCCGGCTTCTGACCCTTGCAGCTGACTCTGCAATAGACAACCGTAACCCGGTGCTCAGCTTTGACGCCCATCACCGCACGCAAGTCTGAATCATCAAAATACCTGTGTCCGGAAGGAAGACGCTTGCTGGTGATCTTTCCCTCAGCCTCCCACCGGCGGATCGTAGCCGGGGGGAGGCGAACCAATTTAGCGAATTGACCGATCTTATATATGCTCATAATGAGCGCATACTAACACGATTACCCATGTTTTACAAAACAGTTATCAGTTCCGGGGTTTGCAGTCCGTCCATTGTATCCGAGCATGGAAAAGCCCGCGAGGACATACCTTGCGGGCTTCTTGTCAGGAGCGTTGCGCCGTGCGCCTTATTTGGCGGGCTGCGGAGCAGGCTGCTGCTGGGCGGGTTCAACGGGCTGCTGAACCGGCTGAGCGGGTTGCTGGGCCTGAGCCTCGGCGGGCTGCTGCTGGGCTTCGGCCGGGAGGGCCAGTCTACCTGGCAGGTCCTAAAGCAGCTTGGAACCTGCGCCTGCGTGGACATCGCGGACCAGAAGCCCGCGGCCGTGGACGCGGACGGGGCGCGCTGGATCACCGGGGATCATTATCAGAACTGTCTGGACGACTACGATGGGGAGTTCAAAAGGCCCGGCATCGTGCTGGAGCGCCCCATAGAGTCCTACCGCTGCGCCATATTGTCCCAGGCGGAGCTGTTTTTCCACCTGTTCCGGGACCAGATCATCGGCATCACCGGCACCAAAGGGAAAAGCACCACCACCTCCCTGCTGTACCACGTGCTAAAGAGCGCGGGGCAGGACTGCGTGGTGATGGGAAATATCGGAATTCCGGCCTTCGACCACCTGGAGGAGATCGGCCCGGACACCAGGATCGTCTTTGAACTGTCCTGCCACCAGCTGGAATACATGACGGTATCGCCCCACATCGGCGTGCTGATCAACATACACGAGGAACATCTGGACCACTACGGCACCATGGAAAAATACGTGGCGGCCAAGCATCGCATTTTCCGCAACCAGGATTCAGACGATATTCTTGTATGCAATATGCAATGTCTCCCTGAGCCGGGGGAATGCCCGTCGCGGCTGATCCGCGTGGGGACAAATCGCCCGGATGCGGACGTCAATGTGGATAACTGCGGCGAAAATGGAACATTTG
>OGSS01001946.1_pt1 | contig 10874 bp, 9 predicted proteins | sample 1553591 | NCBI WGS metagenome assembly OGSS01 (sample SAMEA2580061, study PRJEB22360) | human gut metagenome | biome: human gut; feature: human-associated habitat; material: faeces | place: Denmark | collected 2008/2010
TTGCCACCGGCACCCCGGTCAGCAACTCCATGACCGAGCTTTACACCATGCAGCGGTATCTCCAGTATGACCGCCTGCAAGAACTGAACATGACCCATTTCGACTGCTGGGCCAGTCGCTTTGGTGAGACAGTGACCGCTTTGGAGCTTGCCCCGGAAGGGACCGGCTATCGGGCGCGCACTCGATTCTCCAAGTTTTTCAACCTGCCGGAACTGATGAACCTGTTCAAAGAAGTGGCGGACATCAAGACCGCCGACCAACTGAACCTGCCCACCCCGGAGGTGGAATACCACAATATCGTGGCGCAGCCCACCGAACATCAGCAGGAAATGGTCAAGGCCCTTTCGGAGCGCGCATCGCTGGTACACAGCGGAACCGTTGACCCGTCCCAGGACAATATGCTCAAGATTACCTCGGATGGCCGTAAGCTGGGCCTGGACCAGAGAATCGTCAACCAGATGCTCCCGGATGAACCTGGTACAAAGGTCAATCAGTGCGTGGACAACATCATGCAGATCTGGCGGGATGGCAAAGCTGACAAGCTGACCCAGCTGGTGTTCTGCGACATTTCTACACCGCAGGCAAAAGCTCCTGCAAGCAAGGCGGCGAAAACGCTGGATAATCCACTGCTTCACGCATTGGAAGGCGCTGTGCCTCTGCCGGAGCAGGAACCGGTCTTTACGGTATATGACGATATTCGTCAGAAACTCATTGCTCAGGGGATGCCTGCCGACCAGATCGCTTTTATCCATGAAGCCAACACCGAAGTACGGAAAAAGGAGCTGTTCTCTAAAGTCCGTACCGGTCAGGTGCGTGTCCTTTTGGGCAGCACCGCCAAGATGGGCGCAGGCACCAATGTGCAGGACCGTCTGGTGGCACTTCATGACTTGGACTGTCCGTGGAGACCGGGAGACCTTGCCCAGCGCAAGGGCCGTATCGAGCGCCAGGGTAACCAGAATCCTCTTGTCCATGTGTACCGCTATGTGACCGAAGGAACCTTTGACGCATACCTCTGGCAGACGGTGGAGAATAAACAAAAATTCATCAGTCAGATCATGACTTCTAAATCGCCGGTGCGTTCCTGCGATGATGTGGACGAAACGGCGCTTTCCTTTGCCGAGATCAAAGCCCTGTGCGCCGGAGATCCCCGCATCAAGGAGCGTATGGATTTGGATGTGGAGGTATCCCGCCTGAAGCTGATGAAAGCCGACCACCAGAGCAAGCAATATCGTCTGGAGGACCAGTTGCTCAAATACTTCCCGGAGGAGATTGAAAAGCACAAAGGCTTTATCAAGGGCTTTGAATCCGATCTGGAGGTTTTGGCAGCGCACCCGCACCCGGAGGACGGTTTTGCTGGTATGGAAATCCGCGGCGATCTGCTGACCGATAAGGAGAACGCCGGTGCAGCCCTTTTGGATGCCTGCAAGGAGGTCAAAACCTCCGATCCGGTACAGATCGGCAGCTACCGGGGCTATGCCATATCCGTGGAATTTTCCGCATGGAAACAGGAGTATACGCTCCTGCTGAAAGGACAGATGACCCACCGGGCAACCCTTGGTACAGACCCTCGCGGAAATCTTACCCGTATCGACAATGCCCTCGCCCAGATGCCCCAGCGTCTGGAGGCGGCAAAGGCCCAGCTGGATAACCTCTATCAGCAGCAGGCTGCCGCAAAGGAGGAAGTCGGAAAGCCATTCCTTTATGAAGAAGAACTGAGAAGCAAAAACGCCCGTCTGGTGGAGCTGGATACCCTGCTCAACATCGACGGAAAGGGACCGGCACACGATGAAGCTGTCGTTGCCAAAAGCACACGGCCTTCGGTATTGGATCATCTGAAACGCCCGGTGCCGCCCCGCAGTACTGACAAGAAACCAAAACAACATGAGGAGGTGCGATAACATGAATACCAACGATTTGAATATGGCCCTTTATGAAAAGATGGCCGCTGAGCAGGACAAATACAGGGACTGGCTGAAAAGCCAGCCCCCGGAAGAAATTCTGCACCACACCTATGAGTACACCATCCGTGAGGACATCGTGATGGCGATGGAGGAACTGGAGCTGACCGATGCCCAGGCAGAGGCGCTTTTGGAATCTCCCTCGCCGCTGGCGGATGTGTACCGCTATTTTGAAAAGCTGGAGACCGGCCACATGGATGTGATCCGGGACAGCATTGAGAACCGTGCCAATGATGTGTGCAGAGCTAAAGAGGAACTGCGAACAACACCGGTCTATCCCCACTCTGCCGCCTATGCGAGAGAACATGGGGAGCTGGAGCAGTACCGAGCTTTCAACAATGTAAATCTCCAATGCAAGGAGTCCATTGAAGCGGCGGTGCGGGAACACTTCGACGGAATGTATCTCAGTCACGATGCGGCAAAGGGTGTGATCGAGACCTATGGCATGGAGCGTGTGGCTTTGGTTCTGGCCAACACCGTCCAGCTTCAGGACTGGGATGGGCGCTACTCCCGACGCAATAAGGAATGGGCTAAGACCATTCCCAACGAGAACCCCGAAACCGTCCGTTGTGGTTATGTCCTGAACAGCCACCCTGCTGTACTGGATGGCTTTATTGATCTGGTGCGTGAAGAACAGCAGCGTAGCCGTACTCAGGGAGAAAAACTGCAACCGTCCCGTCCCTCAGTAAAGCCACACCACAAACAGGACCTCCCTGCCCTAAAGCCTGCCGCCCCGAAGAAACGGGAGTCGGAGCGATAACTATGGCAAAGCGTAAGCGGGATATGCAATTAAACTTTAGAGTTTCAGCGGAGGAGCTTGCTGTGATTGAGCAAAAAATGTCTCAGTTTGGAACCTCCAACCGTGAAGCCTATCTAAGAAAAATGGCGCTGGATGGGTATGTAGTCAAGCTGGAGCTGCCGGAGCTGAAGGAGCTTGTTTCCCTGATGCGCCGAAGCAGCAACAACTTAAACCAGCTGACCCGTAAAGTGCATGAGACTGGGCGGGTTTATGATGCTGACTTGGAGGATATATCCCAGCGGCAGGAACAGTTATGGGAGGGCGTAAAGGAAATCCTTACCCAGCTTTCCAAACTTTTATAACGGGGATAGATACTCCATTTGCGGAGGGAGGAACGGCATTACTTCGCTGCTCCTCTCTCCGCTTTTTCTTTTTATCGGTATCCTTGTCTTTTGCCTGCCCATGCCGGATAATATGATTAGAAAAGATACCAAGAACGCTGCAAGGAGGAAATGACATGAAGATTTTGAAAGGGCTTTTGATGATTATAACTGCACCGGTCATTTTGGTTCTGACACTTTTTGTCTGGCTCTGCACAGGGCTGATCTACATATCCGGTCTGGTGCTCGGCCTGTTCAGTACCGTGATTGCTCTGCTTGGTGTGGCTGTGCTGCTTACCTATTCCCCGCAGAATGGTGTGATTTTGCTGGTTATGGCATTTTTGATTAGCCCTATGGGGCTGCCGTTGGCTGCAATCTGGCTGATGGGTAAGGTGCAGAGTTTGAAATTTGCAATTCAGGAGTTGGTTTATGGATAAAAATACGCAAAACCATAAAAATGCCAGACACCGTCTGTTAAATTTGGAAAGAGAAACTATATATCCACGACTTTACTTTTGAACTAATATCGCGTATAATATTAGTGCGAAAGGAAGTGATATGATGGGACAATTTGAACAGCTGGATCAGATGCTAACAGAACAAGAAGGAATGCTGCGAACATCGCAGGTCGTATCTTCTGGAATTTCAAAGCCGGTATTTTATGATTATGTGCGTTCACGAGATTTGGATAGAGTCGCACATGGGATTTATCTGTCCAAAGATTCCTGGGTGGATGCCATGTATCTGCTTCATTTGCGATTTGAACAAGCAGTATTTTCACATGAAACAGCTTTATTTTTTCACGATCTGACAGATCGTGAACCAATAGAATATACAGTTACGGTCAAAACTGGATGCAATCCAAGCAAAATGAAAGCAGAAGGCATTCAAGTTTTTACGATTAAAGCAGACTTACATGATGTAGGACTTACAACAGCGAAAACTCCGTTCGGGCATACTGTGCCGGTTTATGATATGGAGCGAACAATCTGTGATTTGCTCAGAAGCCGTAGCAGAATTGAAATTCAGACCTTTCAGGGAGCACTGAAAGCGTATGCCCGTAGAAAAGATAAGAACCTGCGAGCTTTAATGCAATATGCTGGGATGTTCAAGGTGGAAAAAATTTTACGACAGTATTTGGAGGTACTTTTATGATAAAAACAGCAAGACAGCTTAAAGATTTAATACGAAACCTTTCCAGAGAAAAATCCGCAGATGCTCAGATTTTAATGAGGAACTACATGATGGAGCGTTTTTTGGAGCGTATTTCTCTTTCTGAGTATCGTGATAAGTTTATCTTGAAGGGTGGTATGTTGGTAGCGGCTATGGTTGGATTGGATGCCCGCTCTACGATGGATTTGGATGCAACCATAAAAGGAGCTAATGTTAATGTGGAGGATATTGAGAATCTAATTTCATCAATCGTAACTGTTCCGATTGATGATGGTGTTAAATTTCAGCTGAAAAGTATTTCGGAGATTATGGATGAAGCAGAGTATCCGGGGATTCGTGTCAGCATGAGTACAACATTCGATGGTGTAGTGACCCCTTTGAAAATTGATATTTCTACGGGAGATGCAATCACTCCAAGAGAGGTTCGGTATTCATTCAAACTTATGCTGGAAGATCGCTCCATTGATATTTGGGCTTATAATTTAGAAACTGTGCTGGCAGAAAAACTGGAAACCATTATTACTAGAACCACAACCAATACCCGCATGAGAGATTTCTACGATATTTACATTTTAGAACGGCTGCATGGAACCACGCTGAACCCGAAAATTTTACATGATGCGCTTCTGGCAACTGCTCATAAACGGGGATCGGAGAAGTATCTTAACCAGGCTGAAGAAGTTTTTGACGAAGTGGAAAATGATTCGGTTATGCAAAAACTTTGGGAGGCATACCGTAAAAAGTTTTCTTATGCTTCTGATTTGGAATGGGATGTGATTATGAAAGCAATTCGCAGGTTATATGTTCTTTGTGAGAAGGGCATCAGCTTATGAAAAAGCATGGACACTATTGTAAAGTTTGTGGTGAATACAAAGCCAACGAAAATTTTTCAGGCAAAGGTCATGCATCCCACATTTGTAAATCCTGTGCTTCGCTACCAGCAGAAAAGCAGGCTGAACTGATGACACTGAATCGTCTTTTGAATCTTCCATGGAGGCTATCGAAAGAGCAGTTGTCCTGGCTGAAAAATCGACTAAAGAATAGGCGGCCTGATGTCCGTGCATTGGCGCAAGAGCAATATGAAATGAGATTTCCACCAAGACACTTAGAAGATGATGAGTTCAATTTTTTCGATGAAGAAAGTTTTATAGAATAGTGAAAGCGGTCTGCTATGGCAGGCCGTTTTCTTTTCGGGAAGGAGGTCTGACCTATGGCAACCACAAGAATCATGCCGCTTCATGTCGGCAAGGGCCGCACAGAAAGTCGGGCGATCAGTGACATCATCGACTATGTGGCCAATCCCAAAAAAACAGATAATGGCAGGCTCATTACCGGCTATGCGTGTGACAGCAGGACTGCGGATGCAGAGTTCCTTCTGGCAAAGCGGCAGTACCTTGCCGCGACCGGACGAGTGCGAGGTGCGGATGATGTGATCGCCTATCATGTGCGCCAGTCGTTCCGCCCCGGTGAGATCACACCGGAGGAAGCCAATCGGCTGGGTGTGGAATTTGCCAAGCGATTCACCAAGGGCAATCATGCCTTTGTGGTCTGCACCCACATAGACAAGTCGCACATTCACAATCACATTATCTGGTCATCGGTCAGCTTAGAATATGACCGGAAATTCCGAAACTTTTGGGGCAGCACCAAGGCGGTTCGCCGGCTAAGTGACACCATCTGTATTGAGAATGAAGTGTCCATTGTAGAGAATCCGAAACCTCACGGAAAGAGCTATAACAAATGGCTGGGCGATCAGGCAAAGCCCTCTCACCGAGAGCTGCTGCGGGTGGCGATTGACAACGCATTATCACAAAGTCCTATTGACTTTGAAGAACTGCTGAAGTTGCTGCAAGAGTCCGGCTGTGAGGTATCAAAGCGCGGAAAATCTTATCGCCTGAAGCTCCCCGGCTGGGAAAAAGCAGCCCGCATAGACAGCCTGGGCGAAGGATATGGATTGGAAGATTTACAGGCAGTTCTCTCCGGGAAGAAAGCACATACCCCGCGAAAGAAAACAGTCACACAGGCAGAGCCGAAGGTCAATCTGCTGGTGGACATTCAGGCAATTATCCGCGAGAAAGGAACATCCCTGCAAAGGGAGGATCTGGTTGGCTGCGGCGAGGATGTCAACGGCAACTGTGGAATCCATGATGTTGGCTTGGGTGGTCAGCTCGTAGAGTGGCAGCCCGGAGATGCAGTCCACCAGCACATGGCTTTTGTATCCCCAGTAGAACTCATACCGCCGCTCATTGTGCTGGTTGGAGGCCGAATGGACGCCCAGAGCGCAGTCCGGGTCGCTTTTGGGGTGGTTTTCCTTGGAGAACTTGCTTTTCGCAAAGGACTTCGGGTTGTTCTGCTTCGTGTTCGCCATGATGGGTGTGGAATCCAGACCAACGAAAGACGCATCCACCACGCCCAGCTCATACAACTTCCGCACCAGATTGGCCATGATCGACTTCAACGCACCGTTGTTCAGCTGTCGCAGGAAACGGTCATACGTCCAGTAGGACGGCAGCGGCTCCATGATGTTAAAGCCGCAGTAATGGGCGATGAGCCGGTTGTTGTCCAGATAATCCATCAGATCTGTGATCTGCGTGAAACCCTCGCATTTCATAACGATAAACGCACAGACCATGGCTTCTTTGAGGAAGCCCCGCCGCCCGGTTGCCGCCCTGGGCAACGTGAAGTCCAAGCTGCTGAAAAGCTTGTCATAAAACATGGCGGCGCTTTGGGATGTGAACAGCGTCACATCCTGAATGATTTCCTGTCGGTAGATAGCGGCCAGCCCCTTTCTGGTTGGTTTTCTCTCAAGTCAATTTTACCAAAAAGGGGCTCCGCTTTCTATACCATATGAGAGTGATTTTCGATTTCAGCCATGACCGGAAACCGTTGCAATCACTGCGTTTCTTGCGTTTTGCTCATGGCTGTAACACAATAGATTTGGGGGTGGTAAGGTTGGCTGCAAATTATTCCATTTTCAGAAATTTCCTATACTTTTGACCCCGGCATCATGACATTGCGCCGAAGCGTCCCTTTTTTCGTCCTTTATGATTCGTTTTCCGCAATGGTACGCCGCAAAAGATTCATTTCGGCTTCATAGCCGTAATCCTCTTTTTCGCTGCTCTCCTTTGCCAATTCCAACGCCTGACGGCATAGATCCAAATCGGCTTTCTTTTCCCTGCGGCCGCCGATACCCAAAAGCTTGCAGCGCGCCAAGCGCATTTTGCATTTCACACTGCCCAATTTCTCGCCAGTTTCATAGCAGCGGCGCGCTTCCTTTCCGTCCTGCGCAACGACGACGCCGTTTTCATAAAAACGCCCCAACGCCCACCAGGCGCTGTCGTCATTCCCATCGGCAGCTTTGCGGTAATGGGCATACGCCTCAGACAGCTTCCCTGCCTGCTCCAAATGCCATCCCATGTTGTAATCCGCCATGGCTTCGCCCAGCTCCGCCGCGCGGCGATACCATTCCATGGCCGTTTCCAAATCCCGCGGCACGCCCCGTCCCATCGCATAACATTCGCCCAGGCTATTCATGGCAGCCGGATGGTTCTGCTCTGCTGCTCGTTCGTACCAGCAAATTGCCTTTTTCATATCCTGTTCCACGCCTTCGCCGTGGTCGTACTGCCAGCCGAGCTCATACATGTCATCAGCATTTCCGCCCTCGGCGGCAGCAGTATACCAACGGATCGCTTCCGTCATATTTTGTTCCACGCCTTCGCCGTGCTCGTAGCAGCATGCCAGATTATGCATGGATTGCAAATTGCCACACTGTGCGCCCTGCTCATACCATTTTACGGCTTCCTGCCAATTCTGCTCCACGCCATATCCCCTTTTATAGCACCGGCCAAGATTGCACATGGCACTGCCGTTGCCGCCTTCGGCACTGCGGCGATACCAGTAAAACGCCCTGTCTTCGTTCTGTTCCACGCCTTCGCCGCCCTCGTAGCAGCATGCCAGATTATGCATGGATTGCAAATCGCCACACTGTGCGCCCTGCTCATACCATTTTATGGCTTCCTGCCAATTCTGCTCCACGCCATATCCCATTTGATAGCACAAGCCCAGATTGCTCATGCTAACCGGATTGCCGCACTCCGCACTTCTGCGATACCAGGAAAAGGCCTGCTCCCAACTCTGCTCCACGCCGCGGCCCTTTTCATAGCAGCATCCCAGATTATGCATGGATTGCAAATTGCCACACTCCGCACCTCTGCGATACCAGGAAAAGGCCTGCTCCCAACTCTGCTCCACGCCGCAGCCCTTTTCATAGCAGTATCCCAGATCCGTCATTGCCACGCTCACGCCACTCTCTGCCGCCTCGCGGAACCAATGCACAGCATGCTCCCAGTTTTGCTCCACGCCGTCGCCGTATGCATAGCATACGCCCAGCCGGTGCATACCTTCACCGTAACGCTGATACGCCGCCGCGCGCACCCAGTGCACGGCCTCGGCAGCGTCGGCTTCCACGCCGATCCCGTCGTGGAAGGCGCGGGCGAGCAGCATCTGTCCGCGGGGCGAACCGTATTCCGCCGCCTTGCAGTATAACTCGGCAGCCTTTTCCGCATCCGGAGCCGTGCCAATGCCGTATTGATAGCACACGCCCAAGCAGCACACCGCATTCAGGCTCCCCATTTCCACCGCCTGCTGATAAAGCCAAAAAGCCTGAACCGGATCCGCCTCCACGCCGTTTCCCTGCTCCATGCAGATGCCCAGATTGCATACGCCCCATGCGCTGCCGAGATATGCAGCTTTCCGAAAACAATCCACCATGCGCTTTTTATCCGATGCCTCTGCATACCAAAGGGTGTTGCCTAAAGCCGTCCAATCATCTCCGGTCATATCGGCCTCGTTGGCGCGCAGCAATTTCCGGCCGCACTGCGGACAGCGCTCCGGCAGCTTTTCGCCTTCATCCCAATAATTACAGGTGTGATCCTCGCAGTGATAAATCATCGTTTCCAACTCCTTCCGTCTGCTGAAAAAAAGCAGCGCGTTACACTATTTTCCATAGTATAACACGCTGCTTCAAAAAAGGAAAGACCGATCGATCAGTCCTCGTTGCCGAAGAACTTATCGGAGGCCACGCCCACATGCGTCATCATACCGGCGCCCACCAGGCTGATCTTGGCCACATTATCGTCCACCTCAATGCTGTCATATTCGAGCACATCCTTGTTCTCTTCCAGCACCCGGCGGGCATCGTCCAGGCTGCTCAGCGGGCAGGTAAAGCTGATGTCCTTACTGCCGCTGCGGCCCACAGACTGCAAAATAATATCCACATTTACATTGTGACGGCTCAGCAGCGAAAACACCTTAAAAGCAACACCGGGGCAATCTTCCAGACCCACCAGAGAGAATCTCGCAAAATTATCCATCTTGGCAACGCCGCCGATATTCGTCTTTTCCAATTTTATTACCTCCTTGACTTTTGTGCCAGGTATATTTTTCAGACTGGAAACCACTTCCATATTGACATGGTACTTTTTCGCCAGTTCCACGCTGCGGTTATGCAGCACCTGAGCACTCTGCGAAGCCAGCTCCAACATATCCGCAAAGGTAATTTCCGGCAATTTTTTCGCATTGGGCACCACGCGGGGATCGGCAGTATAAACGCCGTCCACATCCGTATAGATCTGGCAAAGATCTGCATGGAACGCCGCAGCCAGCGCTACCGCACTGGTATCCGAGCCGCCGCGGCCCAATGTGGTTACATCGCCAAAGGAATTGATCCCCTGAAAACCTGCCACGATAATAATATTTCTCTTGTCCAGTTCCGCTTGAATGCGCTCCTTGGAAATTTTTCGGATGCGCGCATCGGTATAGGTGTTATTGGATTGCTTTAAAGCAATCTATGGAAAACCTATATATGCTTTTCAAAAGGAATACAAAATTCAAATGGCGGCACAGCTATTACTTACAACTCAATTATCTATATCTGAAATTGCAGGAAAAATAGGTTATTCAAATCCAAATAAATTTTCATCTGCTTTCAGGTCTATTATTGGGATGTCTCCGAGAGAGTATCGCAACGCTAAAAAGTAATTGGCTTTTTGGATAGGTTTTGACTTCTTGGAGTGGTTTCCTTTCGGAAAATACAGTATTATGGGCGGTGTGGTTAGATAACTCTAACCGCACCGCTTATTTATTTACGAGGAGCTGAGAAAATGGCTAAAGATAACAGAATAACAGCACTTTATGAGCGTCTGTCCCGTGATGATGAGATGCAGGGTGAATCCAACTCCATAACAAACCAGAAGAAGTATCTGGAAGATTATGCAGTGCAACATGGCTTTGGTAATATTCAGCATTTCAGTGATGATGGATATTCAGGAACGAACTTCAACAGACCGGCATTCAATTCTTTGCTGACAGAGATTGAAGCCGGAAGAGTGGGAACAGTGATCGTCAAAGATATGTTCCGATTTGGCAGAAACTATCTGCAAGTAGGTTTCTATACTGAAATGATGTTTCCTAAGAAAAATGTCCGTTTTATTGCAGTCAATAACGGAGTTGACAGTGCCAATCCGGCAGATAATGATTTTACACCATTTCTGAATATCATGAATGAATACTACGCCAGAGACACCAGCCGTAAAATCCGTTCCACTTTCCAGTCCAAAGGCAAGT
>OGSS01001948.1_pt1 | contig 10866 bp, 8 predicted proteins | sample 1553591 | NCBI WGS metagenome assembly OGSS01 (sample SAMEA2580061, study PRJEB22360) | human gut metagenome | biome: human gut; feature: human-associated habitat; material: faeces | place: Denmark | collected 2008/2010
ATGTGGATGGAGAGGGTGGCCGGGGCACCAACGCCATCGTCGCCACCACGCTGAACGGCGTGGCCGCCACATTCAAAGTGAAGGGCGATCCGGCAACCGGCCAGGGCAAGATCAACGCTGTCGGCATGTTTGTGGCCAAGAACGAGAACGAGCCCGACCAGCCGGGCAAGACGGCCGATACGATTACCACCACTGAAGGCGTGAGCATTGGGCAGACCGTCGCCTACACCATCACGCTGGATATTCCGAACGCGGCCGAAGGCTACGACAAGTATCCGTACTTCGTGAAGGACGTGGCATCCAAGGGCCTGACGGTCAACAAGGACTTCAAGGCCGTTGTTCGAGCCGCGGATGGCACGGAAACGAATATGCCGTTCACCTACGTGACCGTTCCGACCGTTGGGGCCGACGGCAAGACCACCACCGTGCTGGAATTCGACTTGGCCAACAAGAGCGGCCAGCTGGTCATCACCTACACCGCCGTGGTCAACAAGGACATCATCGACATGGGCAACAAGGTTACCAACAAGGCGGCCGTGTCCCGTGACACCGAGGTGTGGAATACGCCGGTCGAATTCGACTCCTATACCGGAGGCTTCTCCTTCCACAAGTACGGTGTCGGAAGCGATGCCAATGGTCTCGCAGGAGCGAAGTTCCACGTGTTCGAGGGAACCGAGGTTTCGCAGACCCCGCTCAAGTTCATCAAGATTGTGGATGGCGAATACCGCCTTGCCGAAGCGAACGAGAACGGCGCTGTCGCGGATGTGGAAACCACCACCGGCGACGTGAAAATCATGGGCTTGAAGTCCGGCAAGTACACGCTGAAGGAAACCGGATTCGCGAGCGGCTATGCGAAGAACTTTATGCCGATCTTCACCGTCGAACTAGCTGTGAACCAGGAAACCGGCAAGTCGACCTTCAAGCTGGTCGGCGCCAACAACCTCGGTCTGGCAAGCAGGCTTGACGAGGGCATGTCCGACAAGGCAATCCAGGTCAAGAACGTGAAGAACGTCACGCAGCTGCCGCTCACCGGCGCAATGGGCACTGCGTTGTTCACCATCGCGGCCCTGGTAATGGCCGGAGCCGGACTGGCGCTCGTGCTGCGCTTCCGCGAATCCGATACGCCGATGGCGGTCTGAGCGGGCCAGCAGACAGGCAACGGGGCTTGTTCGGGCGGGTGAGTCGTTGAGCGATCAACGGTTCACCCGCTTTTGTTGTGACGAATACTGGTGATTTAGGGTTTAGTACCGCCTGAAATGGTTGGAAAAACGCCATTCGTACCGGTATGATGGAACACGAAGCGAACAACGAATCGGATTGCGGCCTTGCATCGCAAACACGTATCGCAAGCGCGCATCGCAAACCGAATCGCAAGCCGAACAGGGGAATGGCATGACGGAGGCCATTCGACTGCCGTGCGGTGGAAGGGAGCCGCCGCACGCCAAGCCGAAAGGGAACATCATGTGCAACGGTGGGGGAGCGTTCAGTCCGGAAGAAGTCGAATATCTGCGCTCGCTGCCGGTGGTGGCCGAAGCGACGTCGCGACGCATCACCTACACGGAATCGTTCAAACACAACTGCATGCGCCGGTACCATGCGGGCGAATCGCCGGTCGAACTGTTCCGCGAAGCCGGACTCGACCCATCGCTGATCGGCTATAAGCGCATCGAACGTTGTTTCGCGCGCTGGCGCAAGATTGCCTGCCGTATGGGCACGGACCGGCTGGGATCGGGTGAGGGGGAAGGGGGAGGGGGCGCAACGCTGGTATCGGTTGATGGGAATGGTGGAGTGATGCCATCGGCGTCGGCGGGTGTGGTTCCGTCGGCGGACTCGGCGGAGGTTGCTCGATCTGCGGTATCGCAGCCGGTGCAGCCAACGCAACCGGCGGAAACGCAAAGCAATGCGACGCTGCCCGCGTCGCGCAACGCAGCCGAGGTCCCGATTCTGTCGGGAGGTGACGTGCGCGACCTGCTCATCGCCCAGCAGGTGCGCCGCATCGACGAGCTGGAACGCGAGGTGGCGGCGTTGCGGGCGGAACTGCATCGCAAATAATCGCAAAAATCGTAAAAAATGCGAGCAATCGGCATCGTCCGCAAAGCGACGCATGTCGAGAACGGCGGGCGTGGCGAGCGGGTAGACTTGCGGGTATGAGAATCGCACGTTTTACGCATAATGATGTACCGCAGTACGCCTTCGTTCAGACCGACAAGAACGACGGCAAGGACTATCTCGTGGCCTTGAATGGCTATCCGCTGTCCGGCAAGGCCGTCGAGCCGACCGGCGAGCGCTATCCGGTGGATGGTGACGGCATTCGTCTGCTGGCTCCGGTGATTCCGTCGAAGGTGTACGGTTTGGCGAAGAATTATGAGGCGCATGCGCAGTTCATGCATGAGGCCGGTCATTCCGATATCAAGCATGCGCCGGAGGATATGGTGATCTTCACCAAGCCGAGCACGTCCGTGATCGGCCCCGATGATCCGATCGTGATTCCGCCGTGTTCGAATGATATGAATTTCGAGCCGGAGTTGGCTGTGGTGATGGGTCGTATCGCCAAGAATGTGCCGGTGGAGCAGGCCATGGATTATGTGCTGGGTTTCACGTGCGTGAATGATGTGACGTTGCGTGATCTGCAGGGTCTTGATCCGACGTGGACGCGCGCGAAGGGTTTTGATACGGCGTGCCCGTTGGGTCCGTGGATTGTGACGCGTGACGATGTGGATTGGAAGGATGCGAAGATTTCCTTCACGCTCAACGGTGAGGATGTGCCGATGGCGTCGGGTACCACGGCGAATCTGATTCACGGCATTCCTGAGCAGATCGCGGCGATTACGAGTTTCACCACGCTGCTGCCGGGCGATGTGATTATGACGGGTACGCCGAACGCGTCGGGTCATCTGGATCCGGGTGACGAGGCGATCGTGCACGTCGAGGGCATCGGCGATCTGCGCAACGTGGTGGTGCGCGGCTGATTTTCGGCTTGCTGGCGGACTTTGGATTAGGCGGGTTTGCAACGTTTCGTGATTTCGTTACGTTGCTGCCCGCCTTTTTCGTATGTATTGCGATTGCCGGTGAGCGCTGGTGATTGTCGGTGACTGCCGTCCTGTGTCGAAAGACGGTTTTGAGAAACGCAAAAAGTTGAGTGTGTGGGACTCAAGTTTTGGGAATATAATGGCGATGAAGTCGGTTGAGCATATCAGACAACGACATATGCGTCCGAACGCCGGCCCGGTAGCGAAGGCCGGGCGGCCGGGCGCGAACCATGGAGGATGATATGGAACAGAAGTTCACGCAGATGGCGCAGGAAGCGCTTTCGGACGCCGTTCAGAACGCGGCGGCGCTGGGCAATCCGCAGGTAGACACCCTGCACCTGCTGGACGCGATGCTGCGTCAGGAAAACAGCATGGCCCGCGCGCTCATCGAAGCGGCAGGCGGCAACGCGCAAAACGTGAGCGCCGAAGTGCATCAGGCGATGCAATCGCTGCCGAGCGCCAGCGGATCGACCACAACGCAGCCGGACGTCAGCAGGCAGCTGTCGGCGGTGCTATCGCAAGCCGAAAAAGAAATGCAACGGAGGGGAGACGAGTACGTCACCGTCGACCTCATGCTGGTCGCAATCGCGGCCGCGAAACCTAATCAAAGCGCGGACATCTTGGAAAAGAACGGTCTTACCGCGGATAAGCTGCGTAACGCCCTGACCGCCGCGCGCGGCAGCGACCGCAAGGTGACCAGCGCCGACGCGGAAGGCTCGTATAAAGCTTTGGAGAAGTACTCCACCGATTTGACGGCCGCCGCGAAGGAAGGCAAGCTCGACCCGGTGATCGGCCGTGACCAGGAAATCCGCCGCGTCATCCAGATCCTGTCCCGCCGTACCAAGAACAATCCTGTGCTGATCGGCGAGCCTGGCGTCGGCAAAACCGCCGTCGTCGAAGGCCTGGCGCAGCGCATCGTCGCCGGCGACGTGCCGACCACCCTGCAGAACAAGAAGCTTATCTCGCTTGACCTGGGCTCCATGGTGGCTGGTTCCAAGTACCGTGGCGAATTCGAGGAACGTCTGAAGAGCGTGCTTGAGGAGATCAAGAAGGCCGACGGGCAGATCATCACCTTCATCGACGAGATCCACACCATCGTCGGCGCGGGCGCGGCCGAAGGCTCCATGGACGCGGGCAATATGCTCAAGCCCATGCTGGCCCGTGGCGAACTGCGCCTGATCGGCGCCACCACACTGGACGAATACCGTGAGAACATCGAAAAGGATCCGGCGCTCGAACGTCGTTTCCAGCAGGTGTTCGTCGGCGAGCCGAGCGTGGAGGACACCGTCGCCATCCTGCGCGGCATCGCGCCGAAGTATGAGGCCCACCACAAGGTGACCATCGGCGACGACGCGCTGGTCGCGGCGGCAACCCTGTCGAACCGCTACATTTCCGGACGCCAGCTGCCGGACAAGGCCATCGATCTGGTGGATGAGGCCGCAGCGCACCTGCGCATGGAACTCGACTCCTCGCCTGAGGAAATCGACGAACTGCGCCGCCAGGTGGACCGTCTCAAGATGGAGAAGTCGTACCTGCTGGGCAATCCGAAGAACGACAAGGCCGCGGAAAAGGCCGAAGCGGAACTGGACGACAGCGCCAAGGACCGTCTCGCCGATTTGAACCAGGAAATCGCCGACAAAAGCGAAAAGCTCAACGGGCTGAAAGCGCGTTGGGACGCCGAAAAGAACGGCCACAACCGTATCGGCGACCTGCGCAAGAAGCTCGACGAGCTGCGTACGCAAGCCGAAAAGTACGAGCGCGAAGGCGACCTGGCGAAATCGTCAGCCATCAACTACGGCGAAATCCCGGCCATCCAGAAGGAAATCGCCCAAGCCGAGAAGAACGAGGCGGAATCGGGCGGAGCCGACAATGCCAACGCCGACGTGCCGATGGTCCCCGACCGCGTCGACGCCGACTCCATCGCCGAAATCGTCTCCGACTGGACCGGCATCCCCGTGGGCCGTCTTATGCAGGGCGAAAACGAGAAGCTCCTGCACATGGAGGAGTACCTCGGCAAGCGCGTGATCGGCCAGAAGGAAGCCATCCAAGCGGTTTCCGACGCCGTGCGTCGCTCGCGTGCCGGCATCTCCGACCCGAACCGTCCGACCGGATCGTTCCTGTTCCTCGGCCCCACCGGCGTGGGCAAGACCGAACTGGCCAAGGCGCTCGCCGACTTCCTATTCGATGACGAGAAGGCCATGGTGCGCATCGACATGAGCGAATACATGGAGAAGGCCTCCGTGTCCCGCCTGATCGGAGCCGCGCCGGGCTACATCGGCTACGAAGAGGGTGGCCAGCTTACCGAAGCCGTGCGTCGCCGTCCGTATTCGGTGGTGCTGTTCGACGAGGTGGAGAAGGCCAATCCGGAAGTCTTCGACGTGCTGCTGCAGGTGCTTGACGACGGTCGCCTGACCGACGGCCAGGGCAGGACCGTGGACTTCAAGAACACGATTCTGATCATGACCTCCAACCTGGGCTCGCAGTTCCTCGTCAATCCCGACATGGACGCGGACGCCAAGAAGAAGGCCGTGATGGACGCCGTGCACATGCAGTTCAAGCCGGAATTCATCAACCGTCTGGACGAACTGGTCATGTTCCACCCGCTGACCCGCGAGGAGCTCGGCGGCATCGTGGACATTCAGGTCGCGCAGGTGTCCGCACGTCTGACCGACCGCCGCATCACGCTCGACGTGACCGATTCGGCGCGCGAATGGCTTGCCAACACCGGTTACGATCCGGCGTACGGCGCACGTCCGCTGCGTCGCCTGGTGCAGACCGAAGTCGGCGACCAGCTTGCCCGCATGCTGCTGGCCGGCGAAGTGCACGACGGCGACACCGTGCTGGTGGACCAGACCGGCGGCGACCACCTGGAGCTGTCCGCGTGGGCCGCGGACCAGCTGGAGGATATGGGCGAGGAGAAGACGGACGATTCCGCCGACGTCCCGAACCCGGCTGAGTGACGATTATCGATTGGTTACCTGTCGGTCGTAAGCCTGCAATACCAGGCCTGCGACCGACAGCACGGTCGAACCGAGCAGTATGGCGATCGCCAGCTTCGGTTGCACGCCGAACGCCAGCCACAACGCGCACGTCCACACCGCGACCACGATCGTCACCGACGTGGTGATCTGCAGCACACGTGCGCGGATCGCATGACCTACCACAGCGCGGAAGAGCAATTCTTCCGCGCTTTTTTCTTGCGTTGGCTCAGGGGATTTCGCTTGAGATCGCGCCGATTCTGTTGATTCTGTTGACTGTGCCGATTGCGCCTTTTCTGTTTCTGCCGTCTGCTGCGCGGTCATCGCGTGTTGCCGGACAAGCGTGCCAGCCAGCGAAAGCGTCGCGACCACGCCGACGAACGCGAAATACGGATCGCGCGAGCCGGCCGGGAAAATCCACGACACCACGCACAGCAGCAGGCTGTACGCGTAAACAATCGCCATGCCAAGCGAAACCAGCGAATCGCCGTTCGGACGTCGCCGCTGCAATGCGGGCAGGCCGCGGTGGTGAATCGGCGCCGCGCAATAGAACATGACCGGCGTGATGACGATGGCGTGCAGCCACGGATTCGTCAGCCAGCCCGGCATGGCGATTTTGGCCAGCGCCAGTAATGTGATGACGAACGTTGGAATGGTCAGGATAAGCGCGATGACGAGGCGCTTGCCGAGGTGGTCGGTGGGTTGTCCGTCGATGTCGGATGCCGATTCGCCGTCTGCCGTCACTTTGCCGTCTATCGTCACTCCACCGTCGGTTGTGTGGGATGGGTCGGCAAATCCGCCGTCCGTCCGCAGCGGAATCGCCTGGCGTGCGTCCGAGCTTGGAAACAGCCGCAACAACGCCCAGGTGGCGATGGATGCGGCCACAATCGACACGGCCGCCAAAAACAGATCGAATCCCATAATGTCCCTTCGTGTTGGGCTGATGCATTTCGCGTTCGGCTGATTTCAGCATAGTGCACGGTTGTGTGGCATGCGGTCGGTCTTGCGAATGAATGTGGATGCGTGGATTGATGTGTTCCTGACGACGTGATACCATCGAACGTATGTTCGATAATCCTGTGTTTGTAGTGATATTGCTGGTGATCGTGGCCGCGCTCGGAGCGGCTGCGGGCTTCTTCGCGGGCCGTGCCAAAGGGCAGGATATGGCCCGTGGCGCGAAGGAATCCGACCTGAACGAGGCGAAGGCGCAGATCGAGGCGGACAAACAGGACATCAGCGATCTCAACGCGGCTGTTGTGCAATACCGTACGCAGGCGGAAGGATTCAGCCAACAGCTGACGTATCTCAAATCGCAATTGGCACAGGCCCAGCGTGCCGAGGAAATGCGCGTGGAACGTGAACGGCAGCGTGCCGCCGAAGAAGCGAACCGTCGTCAAGCCGAAAGCGAACGGAAACTGCAGGAGCAAAGCAAGGTGCTCTCCGCACTGGCTCCGGTGCAGAAGAACCTCGACGCCCTGCAGACGAAGGTCGCGCAAATCGAAGAGGGCCGCAAGCATGAGATGGGCGCGCTCGGCGAACAGCTCAAAGGTCTTGGCGAACAGCAGGCGCGATTGGATCGCGAGACGAGCGCCCTATCATCGGCATTGCGCAACAACAAGGTGCGTGGCGCGTGGGGCGAGGCGCAGCTGCGCAACATCGTGGAATCGGCGGGTCTGTTGGAACATGTCGATTTCGACACCCAAGTGGTGGTCACCGACGCCGATGGACATACGCAACGGCCGGATATGATCATCCACATGCCGGGCGGCAAAACCATTCCGATCGACGCGAAAGCGCCATACGCCGACTACCAGCGCGCATGCGAGATTCCAGACACCGCCTCACCGGAGGAACTGGCCCGCAAGAACGAGCTGCTGCATTCCCATGCCAAAGCGGTACGAGACCATGTGAAGACCCTGGGAGACAAAGCCTATTGGAACGCGTTCAGCGATGCTCCGGATTTCGTGATCGCGTTCATCCCCAACGAATCGTTGCTGCAGGCCGCATTGGAAACCGACCCGACACTGATGGACGACGCATTCGCGCAGAAAGTCGCGCTGACCTCGCCGATCACCCTATGGGCGGTGCTCAAATCCGTGGCATACGCATGGCAGCAGCAAAGCCTGACCGATGACGCGAAAATGCTGTTCGACCTGTCCCGAGAGCTGTACGAACGGTTTGCAGTATTGGGGGAGCGGGCCACCAAACTGGGTTCCGCCATCACCAAAACGGTCGGCGCATACAACTCGTTCGCCGCGTCGCTCGAATCGCGCGTGCTGGTCACCGCGCGCAAACTGCAACGCGTCGACCAAAGCAAGGTCATCGGCACCGTCGACATGATCGCGCCCGAAAAAGGGGATATCCGCGAGTTGTCCGCTCCCGAGACCAACGCCGAATAACCATGTTTATCGCTCATAAATCACCCATACCGCACGGTGAATGACGAGCCGAAAGGATAGGCTGGAACCATGACCGAAGAGAACACTTTCCGCAAGACGACACCGGTTCCGACGCATGATTCCGCTGCGGGCCAGTCTGTTTCCGCTTCGACGGAATCCACCGTCGATTTCGCCATGCTCGAACCTCGCGACCAGCTCAAGACGCTGCTGCAGGCCGAAATGAAGGACAAGCCTTTCTCGGAACTCTCCTCTGTGCTGTTTGACCATCGTGGAGCCTCCATCGTCGGCCATATCCTGCTCGACACGTTGGAGGAAGCCGGCTATTCCGTCGACGATTTCGACGCGGTCGGCGCATTGACCGCCGCGGCCGTGCCGCTGGTCTCCGCCATGATCCAGGCCGCCGCCTCCCGTGGTGAGGATTTGGACGGTTTCGTCATGGACTTCGTCTATCCGTCCATCAAGGGTCCGTCGATTGCCGGCAAACGCGTGGTGCTGATCGACTCCTGGCTGTCTGAGAAATCGTATGTGCAGACCTCGTCGTTGGTCACCCTGCGCAACGGCAACGAGCTGAGCCTCGATTTCTCCGTGGTGGAGAACGAAGGCGCCAAGGTTCTGGCCGTCGCCTCGCTGATCGGCGGTGTCGATATGGTCGATCCGACCATCAAGGTCATCAACCCGGTCACTTCGGAGGAATCCGAACTGCCGTTCGTTGAGGTGTTCAAGGAATCCGAACTCCACTGAACACCGAGTTTCCCGCCGACCGACCGCAAACATATCTGCCGTTGACGTCGTCGAATGTGCGATGACAAGCATGATGATGCATACGGATGCGCGGGCCTTTGACATATTTGTATTGCTGTTCTTATGAAGGGGAGAACGTGCACGATCCCAATCCCATCGATGTTGCCGCACAGGCATCCGGCGAACCGACGTTCCGCGAGGTCGGCGTAGGACCGTGGTCGCAAACCCATCCAGGCGAACCACGCCCGGACGATGCGTCATCCCCCAATTACGACATCCGCTTCGACTCCACCCTGCTCGACGAAGGCGACCGCCGCAACGTGCTCGACCGCTACCGCTACTGGACGGTCGCGGCCATCAAAGCCGACCTGGACTCCCGCGGGCGCCACGATTTCGAAGTCGCCGTGGAGAACTGGACCCACGATTTCAACATCGGCTCCATGGTGCGCACCGCCAACGCGTTCCAAGCGCGCCGCGTGCACATCGTCGGCCCGCACAAATGGAATCGCAAGGGCGCGCTCATGACGGAGCTGTACCAGCACGTCGAAAACCATCCATCCATAACGGAACTCGTCGAATGCTGGAAACTGCGCATCGCCGGCGAAATCGCCGCCGCCCAATCGCAAGCCGCCGCCATCGCCTTCCATATGCGTGGCTCCGCAGCTGCAACGGATGGCACTTCCAGCACTGCCCCGAACACAGGCGAAACCATGGCCCAACTGGAAGCCTTGGACGCGAAAATAGCAGAACTGCAAGCCGCCCGCGTCATCGCGCTCGACATCATTCCCGGCGCGGTGCCCATGGAAACCTACCATTTCCCCGAACGCTGCCTCATGCTTTTCGGCGCGGAAGGCCCGGGCCTGTCCGAAAAAGCGCTCGAACTGGCCGATGACGTGGTCTACATCTCCCAATTCGGCTCGGTCCGTTCCATCAACGCCGGCGCCGCCGCCGCGGTCTCCATGCACGCCTGGATCGCCCAGCACGCCGCGCCGCAAGCCTGATCGCGCCATCGGTACGCGGCAAGAAAAGCCGTCGAACGTTGCTGTACCGGAAAGATGACCAGGTGTCCAACGATTGGGTTGCGAAATGGAAGGCAACGTCCGCGGCTGGGTTGCGAACGGGGCACGAAATAGGGCACACGCTCGTCACACAGACGCGTTACTGTTAGGGTCATGCCTACTTTCACCAAAGAAGAAATCGTGCATTTGGGCGATCTGGCCCGAATCGCACTCACGGACGAGGAAATCACCCGTCTGCAGGGCGATCTGAACGTCATCGCCGAATCCATCAACAAGGTCCAGGAAGTCGCCACCGACGACGTGGAACCGACCGCGAACCCGGTCCCGCTGGAAGCCTACCTGCGTCCGGACGTCCCCGAGACCCCGCTGGCCCAGGCCGAAGCCACCGCAGGCGCCCCGGTCTCCGAGGCCGGCATGTTCGTCGCACCGCGCATTCTGGGACAGGAGTGATATGAGCACCACCGAACTCGTCAAGCTTTCCGCCGCCGAGATGGCGGCCAAGATCAAGGCCAAGGAAGTTTCCAGCCGTGAGCTGGTCGAAGCCCACCTTGCGGTCATCGAATCCGCCGAACCGAGCGTCAAGGCCTTCCTGAAGGTCTCCGCCGACCAGGCCCTCGAGCAGGCCAACGCCTTCGACGCCAAGTCCGATGAGGACAAGGCGCAGATGCCGGAACTCGCCGGCGTGCCAATCGCCATCAAG
>OGSS01001950.1_pt1 | contig 10858 bp, 9 predicted proteins | sample 1553591 | NCBI WGS metagenome assembly OGSS01 (sample SAMEA2580061, study PRJEB22360) | human gut metagenome | biome: human gut; feature: human-associated habitat; material: faeces | place: Denmark | collected 2008/2010
GGTTCATTCGCGCGGCAGACTCCTCCCCGCGGCCTGCGGCTTCATCTCGATTGCGGCGGGTGCCGTGCTCCTGCAGTGGACCGTGCAGTGCCTCGGCCTTCCTGCCTGGCAGTTCTTCGCACGCTGACCCGGCGCATCAACAACACATAAAGGCACATCATCATGAATCAGAACGAAAAGGCGGCCCTTCGCGAAATCCTCGCCCAGAGGGAAAGCATGTACAGGCTGCTCGCGCGCCTCTACAAGACCGAGGCCGACAAGGACCTGCTTGACGGGCTTGGTGCAGCGGGCTTCCCCGAGGAGGACGGCGGACTTGGCGAGGGCTTCAGGCTCATCGCGGACTGGCTCCGGGACCCGAAGTCCGAGGATCCCGTGACGGAACTCGCAGTCGACTATGCGCACACCTTCCTCGGTGCGGGCATTGCCGACGGCCTCGTCTCCTATCCGTTCGAATCCGTCTATACGAGTCCCGGAAGACTCGTGATGCAGGACGCCTGGGAGGACGTCTGCCGCATCTACCGTGAGCACGGGCTCGAGCGCGGCGAGCAGGCCGACATGCACGAGGACCAGATCGGCCTTGAATGCGAGTTCATGGCGATTCTTGCGGGCAGGGCTCTTGAGGCTCTTGAGGCGGACGACGAGCAGGCGCTTGAGGCGTCGCTTGCCGATCAGCACGCATTCCTCACGAAGCATCTCCTCAACTGGGTGCCTCGCTTCACGGCCGACGTGACGGTCACTGCGCTCACGAACTTCTACCGCGGGCTCGCAAAGGTCACGGACGAATTCATCCGCATGGACGGCGGACTTCTCGTGGACCTGAAGGCCTGAGACGACGTCCGGCGGTCCGCGGCGGACGGGACTCCCGAAGTCCCAGCTGCGGAATACGGAAAGGACATGCGCGGGCGTCCGACCCGCGTCCGCGCATGACGGAGACGGGCTTATGAAAAGAAGAAATCCGGAACCGGCCCGGACGCCGGCACTCAAGGACCGGACGACGAACCGCCGGGGCTTCATTGCAGGGGCGGCCGGCGTGGCCGGTCTTTTTGCACTCGGGGCCGCCGCACAAGGCGAGACGCCGCCTCTTGTCAGGCCTCCCGGATCGGCGGAGGAGCGCATGAAGGCGCTCTGTCTTCGCTGCGACCGGTGTCGGAGCATCTGCCACACGGGCGTCATCGGCGTGGGCGGGTTCGCTGAGGGGCTCCTCGTCATGCGAACGCCCGTCATGAACTTCCACGGCGGCTTCTGCGACTTCTGCCGCAAGTGCGCCGAAGTCTGTCCGACGGGCGCCATCAGGGACTTTGATCCCGAAACGGAGAAGATAGGTCTTGCTCATGTGACCGAGACCTGCATCGCGCTCAGAACCGCGGCCTGCACGGCCTGCGAGGAGGCGTGCCCCTATGACGCAATCACGCTTGATGCGCAGAACAGGCCCGTGGTCGATCCTGGACTCTGCAACGGCTGCGGCAAGTGCGAGCAGATCTGCCCCGCCAACGTTTATCAGGCCTACAGGGGAGGCCGCCTGCGCGGCATCGTCGTGCGCCCGCTTTCTGCCGGAGGTCAGGGCGATGCAGAGGGCGACGCAAGAGGAGGCATGAGATGAAGAGAAATGAAACGTCCGCACGCGGCGCCTCGAAGCACGCTCCCGTGAAGAACGCGGGAAGCAGGCGCCTTCGCAGCCTCACCGCAGCCGCATTCATCGTCATGACGGGCATCGGCCTCGCCTGGCACACGGGCTGGGGCACCCTGTCGTCCTTCGGCATCGGCAGTTTGTCCGCTCGGTGCGCTCGAGGCGATGCTCGCCGACAGGACCTTCCTGCCGCAGGCCTTCTTCGGACTGCTGGTCGTCGCTGCCGTCGTCGTGCTTTTCGGACGGATCTTCTGCGGCTGGGTCTGTCCCGTGCCGCTTCTGCGCCGCATCACGGGCATGAAGGACGAACGGCCCGCCGAAAAGGCGGGGGCGTGCTCTTCGAAAACCGCGACCTGCACGCCGTCTGCGTGCGCATCCTGCATCTCAGGAGGAAAGGGCGACGAAGTCGCGTCGACTGACGGGCGGACGGATGCCGATCGGGCGGGACGCAATCCGGGCACGGGCCCCTTTTGGGTGCTCGGAGGCGCACTGGCTTCTTCCGCCGTCTTCGGATTTCCCGTCTTCTGCCTCATTTGTCCCGTAGGGCTCACGTTTGCGCTCGTGATCGCACTCTGGCGTCTTTTCGAATTCAACGAGCCTTCGCTCTCCATCGTCTTCTTTGCGGGCTTTCTCATTCTTGAGCTGTTCGTGCTTCGCCGCTGGTGCCATGCATTCTGTCCGCTCGGCGCCGTCATGACGATTCTCGCGCGCCTCAACAGGACCTTCCGTCCTGCCGTGAAGCTCGAGGCTTGTGCAGCCTCGGCAGGCATCGACTGCCGCGTCTGCCGCGATGCATGCCCCGAGGGACTCGATCCGAGGGGCGGCAACACGCCGTGGACCGACGCCAGGTGCACGAAGTGCCGAGCATGCGCGGACGCCTGCCCGACGCACGCCATTCATTTCCCCGCCTTCGAGAGGAAGGCCGCCGCCAGAGCGGCTTCGTCTGCGGGTGAAGGTGCCTTAGCGGTGAAGGTGCTCCTGCCGCCACGCGTTCCTGAAAAGGCGATTCCCGTTGAGGCCAGAAGGACGACCTTCGCCGAGACGGTCGAGGGGCTCTCCCTTCGCGAGGCCATGCAGGAGGCGTCGAGGTGCCTGCGCTGCGGCGAGTGCGTCGCGGCCTGCCCTCTCGGAAATCCGATTCCCGACATGATGGCCCTGATGGCTGAAGGCAGGGCTGCCGAGGCAGGGCGTCTGCTTGTCAGGTCGGGCGCCGCTCCGGACATCTGCGGACGCATCTGTCCTCAGGAGCGACTTTGCGAAGGCGCATGCTCGCTCGGTCGCTCCGGCGCCCCCGTTGCCATCGGAGCCGTCGAGCGCGCAGCCGCGGATGCAGCGCTTGCCAGAGGTGCGCAACTTGAGCGCCGCTGTCCGAACAGAAAGGCCTCCGTTGCGGTCGTGGGCGCGGGTCCCGCAGGCCTTGCCTGCGCCGACATGCTCGCCAGACTCGGCGCGACCGTGACCGTCATCGACGCGCACGAAGAGGCGGGCGGACTGCTCGCCCATGGCATCCCCGCCTTCAAGCTTGATGGGAACGTGCTTGAGAAGCGCCTGTCCGTGCTCGGAAAGGCGGGCGTCGCCTTCAGGCTTGGCACGCGTTTCGACGGCAGGATCGTCGACGAGGTGCTTGCCCGTCATGACGCCGTATTCGTGGCGACAGGCGCGGGACGCGCCGTCATGCCGTCCTTCGCGGCAGAGGTGCGCACGGGATTCGTCGACGCACTTGCCTTCCTGAAGGAGAATGCGTCGGGTTCAGGCAACAAGTCGACTTTGGCGGGACAGCGGGCCGTGGTGCTCGGTGGCGGCGATACGGCGCTTGACTGCGCTCGCACGGCCGTGAGGCTCGGCGCTTCCGAGACGATCGTCGCCTGCAGGCGCGGGACGGAGGAACTTCGGGCATCAAGGCGCGAGGTCAGGCACGCTCTTGAGGAAGGCGTCGTCTTCATGCCGCACGTGACGCCTGTCGCTGCGGAGGCTGATGCGGACGGCGTGCTGACGGGGCTCGTGCTTGAGAATGTCGAAACGGGCGAACGCTTGTCGATCGGGACGACGACGGCCGTCGTGGCCTTTGGTCAAAGGTGCGTGCGATTGGAACGTCTGGCTGCCGAGGGCGTCGTCTATGATGAATCGGACCGCATTCTCGTTGACGCCGAGGGCCGAACCGGCGTGCCGAAGATCTGGGCCGGCGGCGATGCGGTGCGGGGACCCGCTCTTGCCGTTGAGGCTGTGGCGGACGGAAGAAGAGTGGCGTTTTCCATAGCGGAGACGCTTGGACTTTGAGGAGGAGTGAATGCCCGTATTCGAAGAAATGATGGCGGCGGCCCGTGGGGACGGGGTGCTTGACGGTGCGCCTGCGGGAGCGCCGGTGCTCGTGGCGAGGCGCTGCGTCAGAAGGCTGCATCAGGCCTCATCGTGCACGAAGTGTGCCGAGGCCTGTCCCGTTCACGCCGTTTCTGTGAAGAGCAGAAGCGTGGAGATCGATGCTGCCTCTTGCACGGGTTGCGGTGCCTGTTCCGCCGTCTGTCCCGCCGAGGCGCTCTACATGCGCACGCCGGGCGCGTCGCAGGAAAGGGCCTTCCTCGAGCGCCTGAAGGACGCCGACATGCTGTCGATCGCCTGTGCGGAGGCTGCGGGTGAGGCAAGGCGCATGGCGGACCTCACGACGGCCTGTCTCGGAACCATGGACATGTCTCCCGTCGCCTCGCTTGCCGCTCGAACCGGCGGCGCCTGCACGCTCCACGTGATCCACGGCGACTGCAGGCGCTGCGCGAGAAGAGGCGTCTCGTCCGATCCCCTTGAACGGATGAGAAGATGGGAGGCCGTGCTTTCGCGCGTTGCCCCTGAAATTACGCAGGAGATTCATGCGGCGCCGAAGTCTGTTGATACGGGGAGGCGGCAGTTCTGGGGACGCCTGCTTCGAAAGGCGGAGCTTGACGCAGGTGAGAACATTCCCTTCGACGAGGCCTCGCTGGCCTGGCTCGAGACGGTGCCTCTTCGCACGGTGCCGCCGGCAAGGGGCCGCTGGCTCGAGGCTCTGAAGAGCGCAAGGAAAAAGGGGACTGAAGCTCTGTCGGGCATGATGGAGGCGCCGGGGCGTCCCGGCTTTTGGGCGCCGAAGATCGACAACGAGGCCTGCAAGGCCTGCGGACTGTGTCCGACGGTCTGCCCGACCGCGGCGCTTGAGGATGAAAAGCTCAACGGCATCACGCTCACGAAGGTGACGCCCTCGAAATGCATCGGTTGCGGTCTCTGCGTCGACATCTGCTTTAGGAACGCCGTGCAGATGCTCCCCGTCAGACATCCCGAGGAGTCGCTCGACGAAAAGCCCGTCGTGATCTACGCCGGACGAGCGGGTTCGGGCGATTCGCCCGAGGCCGTCTGGGAGGACAAGCTCCAGACGATGATCAGCGCGCCCGTCTACCGCACCTGATCCGTCGTCCCGTCCATTGCCGAATGACTGAAAATAGATGAGAAAAGCGGGCCCGTGGCATTGCCGACGGGCCCGCTTGGGCTTCACGCGTCAGAAGCGCTTCAGAAGAAGAGCACGGTGAGCAGGCAGATCTGTACGTTCGGATGTTTTGCGGAATGATGAGGCATTCAATCGGAGGAAATGCCGAATGTTGACGTGGTCAATCTGACGAGAAATCGTGAGATGAAATGCGATAGTGGTGGGCTATTAGGCGGTCTTCTGACGCGGGAACTACAGGCAAACGGCGCCAAATGCGCCGGAATTGGGGGAGGGGACGTTCGGTGAAAACGAAGAATGATGCGGATTGAGGAGGCGCGAGGCGTGGAAAGGGAAAAGGGCCCCTGCGCCATGGTGGGGGGGGGCCCCTGAGGGGGGAAGACGGCGGAGGCGAGGCTGCCTGCGTCAGAGTGCGGGTGCGAAGATGGCGCCCGTGCGGATGCCTCGGACGGTGCCGAGAGCGGCGGCGGACCAGACGAAGAGCGCGAGCAGCGTGAGTCCGCTCGCGACGAGGGGCAGGACCTCAAGCGCGAGGAGTTCGGATACGCGGTAGGCAAGCACCGAGCAGGCGCCGATCGGGAAGACGAAGGCCCACCAGGAGAGTGCGAACGGGAGCTTGCCCTGGCGGCGGTTGCGGATCGTCATGGAGACGGCGAGCACGAGCCACCAGAGGGCGGCGCCGAGGAAGGCGGCCGCGACGAGGGAGCCGTAGCGCAGAAGCGAGGCGTCGCCCGTGGTCTTGAGGAGCGCGAGCATCGAGAGCGGGATGACGCTCAGCGGCGCCAGGTGCACCCAGAGGGTGGGCGTCATCTTGCCCTCGACGGGGGCGCCGAGGAAGTGGCGCGCCATCGTGAGCGCGAGAAGGCCGACATACATGAAGACGCCTGCGCCGAAGCCCGTCATGTTGAGGGCGAAGGCGAGCTCGCGCAGCACGCCTTCGGAGGCGGCGGCAAGCGGGGCGCCAGCAACGGGGATCACCACGAGGCCCACGGCCGGGATGAAGTGCGCGGGCGTCACCATGCCGAGCTTGAGGCGCTCGCTCGTGAAGAGCCCGAAGAGCACCACGTAGCTCACGGCAAAGGTGCCCAGCGCACCCGTCCACCAGAGCGGCGCGATCAGGGCGGGCGAGACCCCGCGGATCGTCCACACGGCCGCCATCACCAGCATCGCGATCGGGAAGGTCGCATAGAAGCTCCCTTCGACGGGGTGGCGCAGCTGCTCCATCACGGCGTCCCCGTGACGGATGAGACGATAGACGGCAGCAATGCCAAGCACCGACATCATAGCAATTGCAAGCCAGTGCAGGGCGGAGGCCGCCAGAGCCACGGGGGCGGCGAGCGCGGGACCCGCGTCCGAGGCCGCGTGGGAGGCGAGGGTGAGGGCGAGGCTGGTGACGGCCGTGCCCATGACGGAGGCGAACCAGCCCGGGGCCATCGGGCGGATGAAGCGTTCCATGAGAAGACTCCAGAAAAGGGTTGTTGAAGGGCGTGCGGTCCTGTGGTTGCTGCCATGCTCTAAAAATCGTTGGAGTGAATCGTAGACGAAAAGGGCGTTGCTCGTCAAATTCATGGAACGTGATTTTGAAGGCTCCTGATGCTTCTCCTTTCAGAAACGCCTTTTAGAGGCGCGTTTGAAGCGAAAAACAAAAGGACGGAAACGTCGGCGCCGGCGTGGCGCGACGTTCGTCTTCTTCGCAGAAGGCGATCGAGACTAATAAGGCGATAATGCAAGACTAAAATGCTCTGAAAACGGAAGGTGCAAAAGCATGAGTGAGTTAGCTACTAAAGCCGACGAAATCCGATACTTTGTGATTAGATCCCCTGAAAATGCCTGTGGCAGTTTCGTTTAGGAATCATTCTCAATTGGGGACGTGGATGGATGAACGTTCTTGAAAAACGTCGACTTAGGGTTAACCCACAATGCGGCTGCGGATGAGGGAAAACTACAATCGAATCAAGTCGGAGAGGGCGATTTGCCTTGATTTTGCGAGCACCCCGGATCCCCAGGCCGAAGCGCAAGGGCGGGCGCGCCTCTCCAAAGCAATTAAAAACCATTTATGCAACAGGAGCTCGTCATGCTCGGACTCTATCCGACTTGGTTCGAACCCGGCGTGGGCAGCGGCTGGATCATCGGCTTCATCGCCACGATCCACGTCCTCTTCTCTCACGCCTCCGTCGGCGGCGCGGTGCTTTTCGCCTGGCTCGCCAACTTTGCGGTGAGGAGGTGCTCGCAAGGGGAACAGCCCCCCCTCCCTCGCCTTCATCCGCCGCTACGGCCTCTTCCTCCTCATCTTCAGCTACGTGCTCGGCTCCATCACGGGTCCGGGCATCTGGTTCGCCGCCACGATCGCGTCCCCCCGCGGGATCTCGGCGCTCATCCACTCCTTCGTCTGGCTCTGGGCGAGCGAATGGGTGTTCTTCGTCATTGAGGTGATCGGCGTCTACCTGCTCGTCTATCTGGCGGGCCGTGTGGATCCGCGCACCCACACCCGCATCTCGATCATCTTCGGGCTGGCGTCCGTCGCGACGCTCCTCGTGATCGTCGGCATCCTCTCCTTCATGCTCTGGCCGGGCCAGGCCGACTGGCACCAGACGGGCGGCGTGCTCAACGCCTTCTTCGGTGAGAACACCTTCGCCCAGATGACGGCCCGCTTCATGTTCATGCTCACCATCACGGGCGTCGTCGGCGGCATGGTCGCTGGCCGCATCGCCGACAGCGAGGAAAAGGCCATGATCGCCCGCGTCCTGTCGGGCGCCGGCATCCTCGGCGTCATCGGCGGCTGGCTCGCCTTCCGCTGGTACATGACCACGCTCCCCGACATCGCCTACGAGACGATGGCGACGAGGCTTCCCGAAAGCTTCGGCATGATGATGGCCGCCTCCATCGGCGTCTCCGTCCTCTACTTCCTCGTCACCGCGTGGAAGCCGCAGGTGCTCCGTCCCTGGCTCGCCGGCGTGATGACGGTCGTCATCCTCGTGCTCGGCCTCGCTCCCGAGGAGACCGCCCGCGAAATCGTGCGCAAGCCCTGGGTCGCCGGCCAGTACGTCTACGGCAACCAGCTCGTGGGCCGCGACGTCCCCGCGCTGGGCATCCGCTCCGAACTTCCGCTCATGGCTGAGAAGGGCGTTCTCGCCACGCACCCCTTCATGCCCGAGCATCTTCGCAAGGTGACGCCTGAAAACGAGGTCGAGGCCGGTCGTGCGCTTGCACTCACGCTCTGCAGCAACTGCCACTCGCTCACGTCCACCGGCATGCGCCCCCTCGAGCGCTTCTTCCCGACCGATGCCGACCGCGCCTTCCTCGCCGACTACCTCGGTGCGGGCCTCTACCGCGGCCACTCGGTCTACATGCCGCCCGTCCCGCTTCCCGAAGCCGAGCGCGGCGCCCTTGCAGCCTACATTGAATCCATCCTTCCCAAGAAAGGAGCCGCCAAATGAATGACATGATGCTCATGGCTCTGACGGATCCCGCCGGCGCGCCCGCACACCCGCTCATCTTCCTGGTGCTCGGCGTCGTCACTTTCGCCCTTCACCTCACGGCCGTCAACGTGATGCTCGGCACCCTCGGGCTCGCCGCCTGGGGTGCCTTCTCGAAGAACCCGTACTGGGAGCGCCTCGCGGGCACCCTCGGCACGACCGCCAAGGTCGCCGTCTCGGTCGCCATCGTGCTCGGCGTCGCGCCGCTCCTCTTCGTACAGGTCATCTACGACCCGTTCTGGTACACCTCGAACGTGATCTCGGCCTGGTGGCTCCTCGGCTTCCTCGCCATCCTTACGGTCGCCTACCTCGCCCTCTACCGCTTCTACGGTCTCAACCACCGCTATGAAGCCGACGGCAGGCCCGTGCACCTCGAGGGCGCCCCGAAGGGCGGCGTCTGGCTCGCCGGCAGCCTCGTGCTGATGCTCGTCTGCGGCCTCATCATGCACGCCGTCGTCAACCAGTCGCTCCTGCCTGCCGACTGGATGAACTGGTACGCCCCGAACGGTGAGATCGAGCCCTACGGCAGGTCGCTGCACTCCGTGACGCCCGCTCGCCTGCTCTTCTTCCTGCTCCTCTCGCTTCCCGTGACGGCAGGCTGGCTCTTCGGCATGCGCCGCTACCTCCTCTCCTCGGGCGAGACCGACTACGGCTACGTCGACTTCATCGAGGGCCTCGCCCACGGCATGGCCCGCGTGGGCTCCGTCCTGGTGCTCCTCGCCGGCGCCGCCTGGATGGCCACGCTGCCCGAGACGATGAGCTGGTTCGCGGGCTCCGTCTGGATGTGGATCGGCCTCGTTCCGCTCGCCTACTTCGGCGCGATGAGCTTCATCCAGAAGAAGCGCGTGCTCTGCATCTTCTGCAACTACATGGCCTTCGGCATGACCCTCGTCATGACGATCGTCCTCGCCGCGCTGCGCGAAGTGCTCCGCTTCGTGACGCTCCTCGAGGGCTCGGGCTACGACGCGCTCGCCTACAAGATCACCATGGACTGGCCGAGCACCGTGATCTTCTTCACGACCTTCCTCGTCGTCGGCGGCCTCAACCTGACGTACCTTCTCTCGCTCGCCTGGAAGAGCGGCCAGACCGAAGGCGTCTACCAGCCCTCCGCCGCGCTCTCGCGCGTGGGCGTCGCCGCCATCGCCTCGCTCGCCCTCTGGGTCGCAGGCTACTTCGCGATCGGCATCGCCGTCGTCAACGGTTAAGGAGTCACTGATCATGAACATCATCAAGACGACATGCGCCGCGGTCCTGATCCTCGCCGCTGCGGCCTCCCAGGCCGCGCCGGATCCCGCGAAGCTTTCGGGCAATCCCACGGGCGAGGCGCTCGCGCACACCTGCGCCGCCTGCCACGGGACGTACGGGGAACTGAAGGGCGAGCACTTCGTGCCGCTCGCAGGCATGGACGAAGGGGAGTTCATCACCTCCATGAAGGAGTTCCGCTCCCACAAGCGCCCGTCCTCGATCATGAGCCACATCGCCGAAGGGTACAGCGATGAGGAGTTCGAACGCATGGCCCGCTACTTCAACGGCATCCGCATCAAGGGAGACGTGAAATGAAAGCCATCAACATCCAACGCCGCCGGCTCATGACCTCGCTCGCGCTCTCCGCGCTCGCTGCGGCGCCCGGCGCCTCCTGGGCCCAGACTGCCGCCAAGGCCCTCGCACCCGCCCGCGGCGCGAGGATCGTCGTGGTGGGCGCAGGCGTGGGCGGCGCCACGGCCGCCAAGTACCTCAAGCTCTTCAACAAGAATCTTGACGTCACGCTCATCGACCGCAACCCGAACTTCATCCGCCACTACGGCTCGTCCGAGCTCATCACGGGCGCCGTCACGATGGAGGACCTCACGGTCTCCTACGACGCGCTCTCCGACCGCTACGGTGTGCGCGTGGTTCGGGACACGATCGTCGGCCTCGACGCGGACCGCAGGACCGTCATCGGCGAAAAGGGCCGCTATGCCTACGACAAGCTCATCGTCTCGCCCGGCATCGAGCTGCTTTACGAAGGCATCCCGGGCTACAGCGCCGAGCTCGCCGCGACGAAGATCCCGAGCGGCTGGATCGCGGGCCCGCAGACGCAGCTCCTCGCCGACCAGCTCAAGGCCATGCCCCAGGGCGGCACCTTCTGCCTCGTCGCACCGCCTAATCCGTACCGCTGCCCGCCCGGCCCCTACGAGCGCGCCGCGCTCGTGACCGAGTGGTGCGCGAAGCACAACCCGACCGCGAAGATCATCGTCACCGACCCGAAGAACAACTTCGTGACCGACGAGACGATGCTCCTCGGCTGGAACC
>OGSS01001951.1_pt1 | contig 10853 bp, 9 predicted proteins | sample 1553591 | NCBI WGS metagenome assembly OGSS01 (sample SAMEA2580061, study PRJEB22360) | human gut metagenome | biome: human gut; feature: human-associated habitat; material: faeces | place: Denmark | collected 2008/2010
CCCGCCACCATTGCCATCCAGTCCTGCACCAGAGCAGAGCTTAGAAAGGATGATATGCTTCTTATCTATGGATGCGGCGCTTTAGGGAGCTCCATCTTAAAAATTGCCCGGCTGCTCTGTGACTATATCATAGTGGCAGATGTGATAGATGAGAAATTAGAAGGAGCGAAATCCGCAGGAGCAGCCCACACCATCAACGTATTAAAAGAGAATTTGGAAGAGAAGATAAAGGAATACACACATGGGCACGGCGCCACTGTATCCATTGACGCGGTCTGCGGAAATGATTCCCTGATTCGCCTGCTGAAAGCCACCGGCAATGCAGGCCGGGTTATCACTATGGGCTTTTCCACATCTCCCACTGAAATCAACCAATTCCTTATCACCTCAAAGGAACTGGATGTACGGGGTTCCCGCCTTCAGAACAAGATGTTTGGCAGAGCCATTGAATTAATCAATGAAGGAAAACTTGACCTGACAGGAAGTGTTTCCCATACCTTCCCCCTGTTAAAAGCTCAGGAGGCCTTTGATTTCGTTGGCTCTCACGATCCATCCATCCGCAAGGTGGTTCTGACTTTTGACTTTTAGCAGTATACTGAATAAATAATAAAATGATAGTTTTCAAATAAATAATGATAGCCTATCCGTTCTTTCGGTAGTATACTAGTACATAATATATAGTTTGCTGGTATATAAGGAGATTTTAAAAACAAGGAGGAACATATGAAAGTACTGGACAGGCTGTCTGCTGAAAATGCCCGCACCTATGCCCTGAGGGTTCTTCAATATAATATCATTAATCTGGAACTGGTACCGGGAAGCACGGTAAGCGAGAATGAGCTTTCCGCCATTCTGAATCTTTCCCGCACTCCGGTACGTGAAGCCCTCATTGAACTGAACAAAGTAGGTTTGGTGGAGAGCCAGCCCGAAAGAGGAAGTTGTATCGCAAAGATTGACTATGAACTGATTGGAGAATCCCGGTTCATGCGCCTGATGCTGGAGAATGCCGTGTTAAAGCTGGCCTGCGAAAGTATTTCACAGGAATATATGGACAAACTAAAAGAATATCTCAGGACGGAGACAATATCCTGAATACTTTGTGAAATAAAGAAGATTTCTCCCCAGGAGATACGGATGAAATATACCGGTATTTCCTGGGGATATTTTTATTTTTTTCCTCCCTTCTATTACATCCAGGTACTGCAAACTATTATAATGTAATAGAACATTATGTTATATTCTTATTGACTATTTTTATATAACGTTATATAATGTATTTATAAGACAAATAAAAACTACATATCTCTCAAAGGAGGCCCTATTTTTATGGAACTAAAAAAAATTATCGAGGAAATCAAAGCAGAGCGCCCGGAAATCACCTCAGTCATCTTTGTAGGATGCGGCGCATCCCAGGCAGAGCTTTATCCGGCCAAGTACTTCTTAGAGGGCAATGCAAAAAAGCTGAGGACCAGTCTGTACACGGCCAATGAATTTGTACATGCCACTCCTGCGTGCGTGGGCAAAGAAAGTATTATCATTACCTGCTCCCTTGGCGGCAATACCCCCGAGACAGTGGAAGCCTCCAAAAAAGCCATGAATATGGGCGCTAAGGTAATAGCCATCACACATACCCCCGGTTCACCGCTGGCTAACAGCGCACACTATGTGGTACTTCACGGATTTGAGAAGAATTATGCGGCCAAACTGGAAAAAATGACCTTCTGTCTGCAGCTGGCAGCTGAAATTCTCAATCAGTATGAAGGGTATGAACATTACCAAGATATGATGACCGGTTTTGCTAAGATCTTTGACTTAATAGAAGACGCAGTTTCCTTCGTAGTCCCTTCCGCAAAAAAGTTTGCAGAAAACTACAAGGATGCTCCTGTTATTTACGTTATGAGCTCCGGAGCTACCCATATGGTGGCCTATTCCTTCTCCATATGCCTTCTGATGGAAATGCAGTGGATCAATTCAGGCTCCTTCCATGACGGCGAATTTTTCCATGGTCCATTTGAAATCGTAGATAAGGATGTGCCCTTCCTTCTGCTGATGAACGACGGCAGTACCAGAGCATTGGATTCCAGAGCCCTGGACTTCCTGAACCGTTTCCAGGCCAAGACCACCCTGATTGATGCAAAGGATTTTGGATTAGGGTCCGTAATACCATCCACGGTCAAAGATTACTTCAACCCGATGCTGATTACCGCAGTGCTGCGGGTTTATGCAGAGCAGCTGGCAATCCTCAGGAATCATCCCTTGACCCAGAGAAGATACATGTGGAAACTGGAATACTAATTATCTTTCACATTCAAAAGGGCTTCCGGCTGCTGATGCTTTGCCGGAAGCCCTTTTTATGGAGGTAGGACTATGTCTAAATTATCCGGAAGGAATACTCTCTTATCCATGGCCGGTGCCACCGCGGGGGTATTCCTTTTTGCATTTTCATTCTGTGTGTTTCTGCGGCCTCTGGGGCTTTACAGCGGAGGTTTCACAGGCATTGCCCAAATCATACATCTGGTCTTTCAGGACATTCTCAAAATCCCGCTTCCCGGAGGAATCGACTGGACCGGAATCATTTTCTGGATGCTTAATATCCCCCTGTTCCTGTTATCCTATGTACTCATCAGCCATAGCTTTTTCTATAAGACAATTGTATGTGTATGCCTGCAGTCCCTCTTCATTGCGTTTATCCCATCGCCGGAGATTCCTGTGTTCACAGATCCACTTGCATCGGTCCTTGTGGGAGGTGCCATATCCGGCTTTGGAGTGGGTCTGACCCTGACCTGCGGCGGTTCAGGCGGCGGTGTGGATATAGTTGGAATCTACTGTACCAAGCGGTTTCCCAGGTTCAGCGTAGGCAGGATATCCATTTTGATTAATGTACTGATTTATCTGTTCTGCGCATTCCGGTACAATCTGGCCACAGCCGCATACTCTGCCCTCTTTGCCATCATTGCAGGGGTAGCCACAGATAAAATTCATTATCAGAACATCAAAGCCTGTGTCACAATCATCTCCCGGCATCCAGACATCCAGAATATAATACTTAACAGCCTGCACCGTGGTGTCACAATCTGGAATGCCTCCGGCGGCTATACCGGCCAGTCCACCTATGTCTACATGACTGTCATTTCCAAAAACGAGATAGAACCATTAAGGCAACTGGTCCTCACTGCTGACCATAATGCTTTTATTGCCATCCAGAACAATATAGACGTCACCGGCCACTTTGAGAAGCGTTTTTAGAGAGGCTGGAACAAACACATACGTTTTTCATAGCGGGCGATTCTGTCAAAGCCCGCTTTTTTTACGAGGCCGAGGGCTTCTATGAAACCGCTTCCCACATCTTCCGGGAGATGCGCATCAGAACCAACTGTAATCACAGTGCCTCCAAGCGCTTTGTACAGCTTAAGGCATCTGATTCCAGGCATGGTTTCCCCTGCTCCCTGCCTCAGCCCTGATGTGTTGACCTCAATTCCCTTTCCCCTCTCAATGAGCGCGGTCAATACCTGAACTATCCTGTCCTCATATTTATCATAATCATCCGGAAGTCCCGCTTTCCTGCAATGACGCTTGTACAGATCCAAATGTCCCATACAGTCAAAATCCCCTGTCCGTGCCAGCTTCAGCAGGTGACTGTAATAAGCGTCCGCAATCTGCTGCACCGTATCCTTCCGAAACTCCATCTGACTTAAGTCAATGTTATCAATCTTGTGCACGGAACCAATGAGATAGTCAAAGGGCCAGCTCTTTATAATGCCGGATGCCTTCTCCGGGTCCAGGTGAAGCTGCCCGAATTCCATAGCGCTGCGGATAATAAGCCGGCCTTCATACATCTGCCTGCATTTATCCAGTTCTTCAAAATAACGGATAAGATATCCCCGGTTAAAATATTTCCCGGTTATCCCGCCTGCGTAAAACTCATAGTGATCTGTAAATGCGATCTCTTCTATACCCGCAGCCATGGCTGCATTGCACATTTCCTCCATGGTACCCTTGGCATCGGGGGAAATTGTGCTGTGGACGTGATAATCTGCAGTTTTATATTCCATGTTTTTTATTCCCTTTTATATTTAGTGGTCTGTATCATACATGTAATTTCCTGTAACAGTAAACAGGAGGAACCATCCTGTTCCTCCTGCTGATATATGACATTCTAATTATCTATCCCTTGACCGCACCAGAGGTAAGACCCCGGACAAACTGTTTCTGCATACACAGATAAAGTATGATCATTGGAAGGGATGCAATGGTGATGCCTGCCAGCATTACCACATAGTCCGATCTCATATCGCCTTTAAATGTCATCAAACCGATAGGAATGGTCATAATACTCTTACTCTCCAGGAACACATTGGCAAACAGGAACTCGTTCCATACGAAATTCAGGTTCACAATGGCGCAGGATGCAAAAATCGGCTTGCTGATAGGGACTATAATCTTTCTGAATATCTGAAAGCTGTTGTAGCCGTCAATAACTGCCGCTTCCTCCAGTTCCTTTGGTATACACATAAAATAAGCACGCATCAGGAATACGGTAAACGGTATCCTGAATGCCACATAGGGCAGGATAACCGCCCAATATGTATTATACAGGTGTGTGGCCTGAAGTATCTTATACAGAGGAACCAGTGCCACCTGCTCCGAGAGGGCCATGCCTCCTAATGTAATCAGGAATATCAGGTTTCCGAATCTGCTGTTGAATCTGGTTATGCCATAGGCCAGCAGGGAGCTTAGAAACAGAATGGATATAAGTGAAATGGAACTTACAATGACAGAATTTCCAAAGTATTTGTAAAGTCCTTTATTCCATGCTGATATATAGTTGGCAAACTGTACTTTCGCAGGCAGCGCCAGAGAATCGGTAAACAGTTCCACATTGGTCTTCAGCGAATTCATAATCAGCCAGGCTGCCGGCAGTATAATCACAAACACTAACAGTATGAAGAATATATTCAAAAGTATGGTTACTGCTGTTCGTTTCTTCATATGCCTCTCCTTTCTACACTTCCCCAGACCTGGTGATCTTCATCTGAATCAGCGACAGCACCATGGTTACCATGAATATAAATACGCCGGTTACAGCAGCCATTCCCAAGTCATCGTGAAGGAATGCGTTCTGGTAAAGAAACACCCCCAATACCTGTGTACTGTTTCCTGGCCCTCCTCCTGTGGTGGAATATACCTCGGTAAACAACTTAAACGCTCCGATTACCGTGATGATTGAGCATACCAGAAGCTGCTCCTTTGCAAGAGGCAGTATGATATGGAGTGCACGTTTTACAGGTCCCGCGCCATCAATAGATGCTGCCTCGATATAATCATTGGGCACATTCTGTATGGCCACTACCATGAGAAGAGTGATATATCCGGTAAACTGCCACTGGCTCATGGCTATGATACAGTATATGGCAATCTTGGAATCTCCCAGCCATGAACGAGCCATATCCCCGTGTCCTATAGCTCTCAGAAATGAGTTGAGCATACCCAGGTCCGGCTGATAAATGAATGTAAACAGAATACCAACGGCTGTCAGAGAAATCAGGGCTGGTATATAATATATATTCCTGTACACATTGCGGAAGCGTCCTGTTGCCTTACTCTCAAGAAGAAGCGCGAGCAAAGTTCCGAAACCCACCTGAACAACGAGGGAAATAATACAGTACAGTCCGTTGTTCTTCAGCATGATAGGCAGGGTATCCTTAGTAAAAAAACGGATGTAATTACTGATACCCACAAATTTTGCCGAAGAGGAGTAGGATGACAAGCTGAAAAAGCTGTATACGATATTTGTTATGACCGGTATGTATACAAATACAAGTACCATAATAAGACCGGGAATCATATACAAATAAGGAGTGGATTTCTTCGTTCTCATAGCTTTTACCTACTTTCTTATGTTGCAGGGGGATGTTTCCACATCCCCCTATAGATTACTCTCACTTAGTCTGCCCGGATACAAGACTCTGGGCTTCTTTAGCGACTTTCTGTACTCTTGCCATTGCCTCCGCAGGTGTAATATCTCCATTTGTAAGGTCGGAAGCCGCTGTGAGATATTCATCACATGTTGTTGAATAAAGAGCGTTGTCAAACCATGGTCCCATGATTTTGGCTTCATTTACAACTTTATAACCGTCCAGCAGTTTCGTATCATTGACTCCTTCTGTCACATTTTTTGATGCGTTAAACCAGCCGATGGTCTGTGCCTGCTCCTTGCCCACTTCCGGTCCTAAGAACCATTTCAGAAACTCGATACATTCGTCCGGATACTTTGTTTTGGACGAAACCACAAATCCTTCCGGAACGCCAGTTAATATATCAGGGTTGCCTGGCCCTTCCACTACAGGGAATTTGAACATACCGTAATCCAGATCGGCGTTCAGGTCTGTAATATATGGAATCTCAATGAGTTCTGCATAGTACATAGCGGACTTGCCCATTGCAAAATTAGTTCTGGCCATGTCTGCTGCTGTACCGTTTACTGCATCGTTGCAATAGGGAATCAACTGCTGATAGCATTTTAATGCTTCTTCATAACCAGGATCGGTGAACTCTCCCTGGGCAGGATCAAAATCTTTCTCTCTCACCTCATCGCTTACAAGCATCTGGTTCAAACTGCCAATATAGTGTGCTGCCGGCCACTTTTCCTGATTTCCATAAGATATGGGAGTGACACCAGCCGCTTTCAGCTTATCACACACTTCAATGAGCTCATCCCATGTAGCCGGTGCCTTCAGGCCATTCTCTTCAAATATTTGTGTATTGTAGAAGAAAAGCTTGCAGTCAAGTCTGAATGGAATACCGTATGTAACACCATCCTTCGTATAGTTTACCAGCTGGGACTCCATGAGGGAATCTTTCCACTCCTTATCTGCTTCCAGGTATGGAGTAAGATCCATAATCAGGTTTTCTCTTAAAAACCGCTCCGAAAACTCGCCGCACCAGCTAAAGAAAATATCAGGAGCATCATTACCGCCAACCACTACTTTAATTTTCTCTTTGTATGGATCATTCTGGGCACTCTCAACTACAATGTCAATATCGGGATGCGCTTCCTCATATTCAGCAATCTTGCTTTCAATAAAGCCATTGAACGGTTCATCAGGAAATCTGTGGAAAAACTTTATGGTTTTCTTCGCTCCTGATGTCTGAGCAGCCTGAGTAACACCAGTGTCAGCTCCTGCCTCCGAAGAAGCCGTTGTGTCCTTCTTGTCATTACCGCCGCTGGGGGTAAATCCCGCACAAGCTGTAAGTGACATTGCCATGGTTCCTGCCAACAGGGCAGCAGCCGCTTTCTTAACAAACTTTCTCATAATAAACTCCTTTCGCCTCTTCATAATACTTTTTATATAATGCTTTACTCATTCTGAAACACTTTTCCAAACCCGAAGGATCCATCCTTCTGGCAGTTGCCTGCCGAGTAAACGGCTGCGCGGTACAGACTGGTTCTGACTGCCAAATCCTGATAGTCCGCAGCTGTCACTGTTCCTTTAGTTCCCGATGCTGCCGGGAAGTCCCTGGAGTCCTTCATGGCATCCACATAATTTATCAGGAAGCAGGTAATAAAGGAATCTCCCGCTCCCATGGTATCCACCGCCTCTACCAAACATGGTGACTGTTCATAGAGACGTCCGTCCACCATTACCAGCGCCCCCTTGGCTCCCCTGGTAGCAATAACAATATGTCTGCATCCGAATTTCCGAATCAGAGTCATCTGTTTCTCAATCTCGCTTCTGGGCATATCGCCGCAGGAGATGCTGGCACAGTCAACATATGGCGCACATTGTCTCAAATATTCCTCGTCTGCCCTGTCCGAAAAATCCATGGATACAAAGGACGATGCCTGGCGGATCAACGGCAGCTCATCTTCTATATAACTGAAAATACTGGTATGTACAATGTCATAGCCGGCTATATAAGCCCTGTCCATTGCAGTCAGTTCCAGAGGATGTTCCCTTGACACTCCGCCTTTGTTTGAGCCGATGAACACCCGGTCCCCGTTGTCCAGACGCACCTCGGCATATCCGTTCTCTCCAGGATAAAAACGGCAGTGGGAGAGCTCCAGCCCAAGACCACGGATCGTATCATATACATGAGCGGCGGCCTCGTCATCTCCGAACGCCCCCAGATAACCGGCTTCAATTCCGAACATCTTTGCATAGACTGCAAAATTCAATGCGTTTCCGCCCGGGTACATGGTGCGGATGTGCATATACTTATCCACCACGTTATCGCCCAATCCCAGTACTCTTAACATGTCCTCACCTCTTTGTTGATGTGTTTTAATTATCATGTAATCATTATATGACGTTATGTATATTTTGTAAACATAAAATGTGGTCCCATTCTAATTTTCGTATATTTAGCACATTAATTACGTATATTTTTGTGCTATTTATCCAAAAAAGCGAACTCCAATCGTCTGCACGCAAGGAATCCGCTTTATTAGTATACTTACCACTCACCATGGACTTCAAGTCAATACGTCATATAACCTCTCAACACTTTGTAAAACAGAGGATGTGGGATCCACTCTGTATCTGCCGTCTGTTATCTCCAGAGACAGGTAACCTTTATAAGAATACCGTGAAAACTCTTCCAGATACCCTTTCATATCCAGAACTCCATCCCCCCATGCCAGGTGTCCTCTGGGAGCACCGTCGATAAAATGCACATGGACCAGTTGCTCCCCGAATACCTTCAGGTAATCCTCCGGCCGCTCACCTGCCAATGCCATAGGAATTGTATCAATCATTGCCCCGATTGCCGGATGACTTAAATCCTCCATCATCCTCTTAAGAGTGGGCAGATTGTAGACCAGATTGCTTTCATCCCGGCGCAGCACCTCAAGGGCCAGTTTGATGCCGTAATCCCTGGCCATATCCCCCAGGGACATAAGACCTTCCCTGGCATATTTCCAGGCTTCATTTATATTACTATTATCCAGATATCCCCATCCAGTAGTCACCAGCATCTTATCCGTGCCTAATTCTGCTGCCGCACGCAGATTATCTTCGAAATACTTAAGACTGCGCCGCCTCTGTACCGTTGAGTCTGCTGCTAAATTCACCGGGTAAATGCATTGTTCGGGGGTATAGCACACCAGTGACAGGCCCCTTTCTTCAATCTGCTTTCTGACACGGCACACATCTGTGTACGTCATATCTTCCAAATGAAAATGCGGAGCTGCTCCCCACAGCTCCACATGCTCTACGCCGGCTCTGGCAGCGTCATCTAAGAATTTCTCCAGTGGATAATAGCCATATTGAATATTCATTATCGATATCTGGGATTTGCTGATTGTTATCATTCTCTATCCGCCTTTTCTCAAGCATTAACCATGACCGTCATCTTATAACGGTCCGGATTAATCACACTTTTACAATTGTGGACAGGATTTCCCTCCCGATCATAGCTGACATCTTTTACATAAAGCAGGGGCTTGTCGAGATCCACACCCAGATGCTTGTGCTCAATCTCATTGGCCTGGCATATTCCAATCCGCTTAATTCCATTGTCCATAATTGTCCCATTCTCCGCCAATATCTGATAGATGGAGCCTGTGAGATCATGCCCTAAAAGGTATGCGAAACGAGCCGGAAAGTGATTTTCCTCAAGCATAACGGGAATCCCGTCGCAGGTCCGCACCCGCACAATCCTAATAATTTTCTCATGTTCCTGAATCTTCAGTTCCTCTGCGTCCACCATGGTGGCCTCTGCCAGTTCCGCAGACACCAACTGTGCCCCGGCCGTGTTTCCCTCTGCCAGACAGCTCTGAGTAAATCCCATGAAACCATTGATATTACGGCAAAGCTTTTTCTGCGACACAAAAGTTCCTATGCCCTGGCGCTTTACCAATATCTCCTCCTCCACCAATAATTCCACGGCTTTACGTACTGTTATCCTGCTGACGTCATACTCCCTGCTCAACTCTATCTCAGTAGGTATCCTGTCATTTTCTTTTAATTCTCCGTTGAGTATCTGATTCTGGATTACCTCCATCAGCTGCTGATACAAAGGGACGCTTGATTCCTTGTTCAGTTTTCCCATGATTCCGCCTCCATTGATTATGTCTGTATCATTATTATACGATACATGACCATATATAGCTTAAGTATACCATTGGGAAAGTATTCGTGCAACCGTTTCAAACATCCCTTTTCTCCTTGATTTCAATGCATTTTTGGAACTGCCAGCATACATTCTGAAGGGCCTGGTATTTTAGTAATCCAGCCTCCTATAATACCTTCTGATAGCCAAAGGATGCCGCCTGTTATACTCCAAATGCGTGGACACCCTCTGGAACGCAGAGCGCATCATAATCGGGCAGAGCATTCCCCTGAACTCGTCGCTGATCCCCTTAAGCTCAAACTCCTTGCTGTCAAACACAGTCACCTTGGCGCTGATCTTGTGGACAAAATTTTCCACCCTGTCCATAAGCGGACGCGTTTTATCCTCACCCTTAATTAAAATTACAGAGGTATCCCTGTCAATAACCTCCAATGTCCCGTGGAAGAAATTAGAGGCCGATATGGGCCTTGTGCGCATCCACTGCATTTCTTCCATGATACACATGCCATAGCAGACAGCCCAGTCCTCCAGATTGCCGGAACCAACCAGATACTGGATGGGCTCATCCTGATATGCCCTTGCATATTCTGCTGCTTTTTCATCCGCCTTCTTATAAATCTCCACCACATTCTCCGGCATATTCTTAAGTTCCTCAAAAAACTTCTCGTACCGTGGAAACTGGCCTGCATGATACATGAAACGCAGGGTCACGGTGTACCAGAAATAATATCCGCCGCCTGTGGTGGTTATAAGATAATCTGATTTTTCATAGAGCGGACTGC
>OGSS01001952.1_pt1 | contig 10831 bp, 4 predicted proteins | sample 1553591 | NCBI WGS metagenome assembly OGSS01 (sample SAMEA2580061, study PRJEB22360) | human gut metagenome | biome: human gut; feature: human-associated habitat; material: faeces | place: Denmark | collected 2008/2010
GAGCCGCGAGCACGCCGTCTGGGGCCTGATGCAGATGGGCATCCGAGCCGTCATCGCATCGGGCTTCGGCGAGATCTTCTACTCGAACTGCTTCAACAACGGTCTCCTCGCCTGCCGCGTCAGCCCCGAGGGCGCCGCGGCGATCATGGCCGCGCTCTCCGACACGACGCCCGTCGAGCTCACGGTCGACCTGGTCGCGCAGGAAATCCGTGCGGGCGACGGCGTCTGGTCCTTCGAGGTCGCGCCGAGACACCGCACCATGCTCATGGAAGGCCTTGACATGATCGCCGCCACGCTGCGCGACATGGATGAGATCGAGCGCTTCCGAGCCGTGCACGAGGCCGAGTTCCCTTGGATGACGGGACTCGCGGGCAAGGCGAAGCGAAGGCTTGAGGGCCGCTGACCAGCGAGAGCTGCATGTACAGGACCGGGATGTTTCCCGGTCCTTTTTTCAAAAAAAACGTCCGCATCGCAAGGATGCGGACGTTTCATGAGCGGATTCAGGCTCAGGGCTGCCTGACGGTCACGGTCCTGTGCGACCTGCGGCCGAGGTCATCGACCGCACTCACGCGGTGCGAGCCCGGCTCGGGCTGCCAGACGACGGAGCCGCCCGCGCCCGAAGCACCGATGAAGCGGTCGTCGGCGAACCAGTAGACGATCTTGGCGTCAGGGGCGAGGCTGGCCCTGAGGACGATGCCCGCCTGCTTCGGGCCCGCCGTGCCCGTGTAGTAGCGCGTGCCAGCGCGCGGGCTCAGGATGGCGGGCGGGGTGCCCGAGACGGCGCCCTCGGGCCTGCATTCGGGCTTCCAGTCGGGAATGGGCGTCTTGACAATGCCCGCCTCGAGGAAGCGCTGCTGGTATTCGGAGGGCCAGGATTCGACGAAGACTCGCCTGACGCCGTCGCCTTCCTCGCAGGCTCTCAGTCCCGTGGCCTCGTCGACGAGGATTTCCTTCAGAAAGCCCGTGTCGCGGATGGGGCTCACGCCGGGAATGAACCAGGCGCCGACCGTGTCGGTGCAGCGCACGCGGCCCTGCGAGTCGGTCGCAAGGTCGCCCGTCGAGCGGCAAACGGGCTCGGACCTGACGCCTGCGGGCTGTTCGTCGAAGCGCTTCACGTCCTGAGCGGACATGGCGAACTCGCGGTCCGTGAGAAGGCGCACGGCGGCGCTCCTGAAGACGGGCTGCGCGACGAGCGCACCCTGCAGCCAAGGATCGGGCCTGCCGTTGAAGTTGCCGAGCCACACGACGATGATGTAGCGGCCCGCATAGCCTGCGGTCCAGGCGTCGCGGAAGCCGTTCGAGGTGCCCGTCTTCCAGAGGAGAGGAACGGACACGCCCTCGACCTTGAGGGCCTCTCCGCCCTCGGCGAGCATGCGGCGCACGATCCAGGCGGATTCAGGCGAGAGCATCTGTCTGGCGGCTGCTGGCTCCTCGTCGGGAAGGCGCACGAGCGGACGCAGAAGGCCGCCGTTGCCGAGCGTGCCGTATAGTCTTGCAAGGTCCTCGGCGCTCGCTTCGGCGCCGCCCAGCACGATCGAGAGGCCGTAGTGCTCGCGCGGATGTTTCATCGGAACGCCGGCCTCGCGCAGGAAGTCGTAGAGGTCGGGCCTTATCTCGGAGGCGAGCGTCACGGCGGGCACGTTGCGCGAGTCGTTGAGGGCCTCGACGGCGGGAAGCGGTCCGCGGAAGCGCTTGTCGGCGTTGCCGGGCTGGTAGCCGCGGAAGCTTCGCTGCGAGTCGAGAAGGACGGTGCGCGAGTGGATGAGGCCCTGGTCGAGCGCGAGGCCGTAGACGAAGGGCTTGAGCGTGGAGCCGGGGCTTCTCGCCGCGCGGGTGCCGTCGACTTCGCCCGCAATGGCGCTGTTGAAGAAATCGATGCTGCCCACCTGGGCGAGGACGGACATGTCGCGCGAGTCGACGACGAGCATCGCGCCGTTTTCAATGCCGTAGGGGCGAAGCCGAGCGACGTTCTCGGAGAGGATCTTCTCCATCGACTCTTGAAGCGGCAGGCTCAGCGTGGTCTTGAGGACGGGATCGGGACGCGTGCCCTCGACGAGGCGCGTGAAGTGCGGGGCCTCGAAGGGAAGCGCTCGCGTGCCCCTCACCTTGAGGGGACCCTCGACGACGGGACGCAGGCGCTCGCTCACAAACCCGTCGTTGATCGCCTTCCTGCCCACGGCAAGGCGTGCACGGTCGAAGTCCGGCCCCGTGACGGGATGGCGCTTGACGGGGTTCTGGGGCACGACGGAGAGCGCGATCGACTCGGCGGCGGTGAGCTGCGAGGCGTGCTTGCCGAAGTAGACGAGCGAGGCGGCCTCGATGCCCTCGACGTTGCCGCCATAGGGCGTCAGGGTCAGATAGGCCGTGAGGATCTCGTCCTTGGTGTAGTGCATGTCGTAGCGCAGCGCCCAGAGCATCTGCTCGAGCTTGCCGCGCCAGCTGCGGGTGTCGAGTCCCTGAAGCCTGCGGGCGAGCTGCATGGTGATGGTCGAGCCGCCGATGCGGCGGGTGCCCGTGAGGGTGGACCAGGCGGCTCGGCCGATCGAGAGGGGATTGACGCCGGGATGCGAGTGGAAGAAGCGGTCCTCGTAGCGCACGACCGCGTCAAGCGCCTCGCGCGACACCGCTCCCTGGAGGACGGGGAGCCTGTAGGCGCCGTCCTCGGAGAGCGTGAGGTGAAGGAGGCGGCCGTCGCGGTCGGTGACGGCCTGGGACCAGTGGGTGTCTTCGGGCACGAGCCCGGGCTTTGGCTGGGTTTTCGCCCAGATCATGAGTCCGCCGCCGGCCGCTGCCGCCAGAACGGCTGCGGCCAGAAGCAGACGGGCAAACCTTCTCATGAGGTGCTCCGTTTGGTGTTGTCCGTGAGGCTCATGGCGTCACGGTGAGGGTCAGGGACTTGTCATGCGCCTTGATCGTCGGATCGGCGCCGTCGGCCGCCTGAACGGCCGGCACCGTATATTTTCCATGCGTTTGCGCTCGAAGTCGATAGGTGAATGTCGATTCCTGATGCTCGAGCATGCAGACGCCGACCATGCGGTCCTCCGAAACCGCAGTCTGGCGGACGTCCACCCCCTGCAGGCTCTCGTCCGTGGAGGCGGGGGCAAAGCCGCCGGGAAAGAGGTCCGTGATGACGACGGGGGATTCGTCGTTGCCCGAGGTGCGGCGCGCGCGGATCTCGACCGTGACTACGTCGCCCGCCTTCACCGACGTGACGGGCTCGCCCGCCTCGTTGAGGATGCGCTTGACGACTTCAAGTCCTTCGTAGGACGCGGTCTTGTGGGGCTCGGCGGGCCAGCCCGCAGCGGTCGTGCTGTGGTAGAGCCCCTTGAGGGAGGCGGCGGACGAGAGGCGGAAGGCGGTGCAGCCCGGCGCCGAAAGCGTCACGAAGCCGTCGCCCTTCGCAAGCGACTCGGCGGGGCGCTTCTCCGCTGCCGGCGCCGTGCAGGCGAGCGTCACCGCATCAAGCTTTCCTGCGTGTGCGCCGTTCGAGGGCGCCGAGAGGAGCGCGCTCGCAAGGAAGGCGCGTTCGCGATCCGTGAGCGACGCAAGCGGCCTCGATTCGAGCGTCTGAAGGAGATGTGCGGTGCCTTCTGGCGTCGGCGCGAGGCGCAAGGCCGATGCAAGGGCGGGGATGCCGCCGAGTGTCAGCGTATCGTTCCCCTCGGACTTCGAGACGTCGATCGAAATGGCGGCCTTCTGCAGTTCGTCCGCTTCATCGGTGAGGCGCATCAGGCGGTAGGCGTATGCAATGTAGAGCGCCGCAGGGTCGTTTCGCCAGTCAAGTTCGCGGGCGTCCATGCGGTTTCGGAGCGCCTCGATGCGCTCCGCTTCGAGCGTGCCCTCGCGCGTGAGCTGGGCCAGAGCCCAGGCGGCCGTTCGGGCCTGGCCGAGCGTGTCGGGCGTCAGGCCATCGAGGGCGTTGCTGATGGCGTCGGCAAGCCTGCGGACGAGTTCGGGACGCACGTCACGACCGTTTTCACGCAGCGTGAGCACGAAGTCGAGGGCCCATGTCGTGGCCATGAGGCTCGGGGAGCCCCAGGGCCATGCCGAGAGGCCGTTCCAGCCGAGCTGGCCCTCGATCGTGTCGAGCGCCTTCTGGATGCGGGCGGTCGCATCCCTGCGAAGCGCATCGGCGTCGCCCGCGGGAAGCTTCGCGGCGGGGGCGCCGACGAGCTGCGCCCAGGGCATGGCGGCCGAGAGGGCCGCGTCCGAACTCAGCCAGAAGGCTTCGGGAAGACTGCGAACGAGGCCGTGCGCAAGGGGCAGCGGCGTCGTCGAGACCGTGAGGGAGGTTTCGTTTTCCAAGGGAAGCAGGCGGGCTTTGACGGTCACGTCGGCCGTCTTCACGTCGGCGAGCGGTCCCCAGAGGACGTCATGGGTCCTGAGGGCTGCGGGCCTGATCGAGAAGGACGTCGTGCGCGTGACGGCGGATCCCTTTTCGGGCGTGGCCGTCACGGTGACGGATGCGGCGCCCGGCACTGCGCCTGCGGCAATGTCAAAGCGTGCGGTGGCTTCGCCCGGCGCCTCAAGGACGAGAGGCGCGGAGAGCACGCCTGCGCTCAGTCCTTCGGGCAGGCCTAGCGCCACGGATCCCTTCCAGGGCGCCTCGCCGTTGAGGGAGACGACGCCCGTGAAGACGTCGCCAGGTGCGGCGAACCCCGGCAGGATCGGCGTCAGGATGAAGGGCGCGCGCACGGCCGTGTCGATCGAGGCGCCGCCCACGCGACCCTCGGAGGCGCCCACGGCCATGAGACGCACGCCGCCGTTGAATTCGGATGGGAGCGACACCGTGACGGTGCGGCCCTTTTCATCCGTCTCAAGGCTTCCCGCCCACCAGACGGCCGCGCGATCCATCGTGCGCCTGAAGGGATTGGCCATCGCGTCGGCCGAAATGGCCCTCGAGCCGAAGCCGCCGCCGAAGGGCGCCTCGCCCGGAAGCTTCATGCCTTCGGGCATCAGGCCTTCGAGCGTCTGGCGCGTGTCGACCTGAAGTCCTCGGTCTTCGAGAAGCGCATGAACGGGAGATGGCGTCCTATAGCCCGTGAGCGACAGAATGCCCGTGTCGACCGCCCAGAGGAAGACGCGCCCCGGCGCATCTGACTTCACCGTGACCTTCAGCTCGCGCGTGTCGGGCACCACGGCGGGCGCCTCAAGCTTCACGCCGAGCGTGCGGGGCTTCATGTTGAGCGTCACGGGCGCGGTCGCCCTGGCATAGGCCTTGAGGAAGCGCGCGGCATCCTTCGAGGAGCGCACGAGCGAGGCGCTCAGGAAGGCGCGCCCGCTGTAGCCTTCGGGCACCTCCATCTGCGCGGCGTTCGTGCCTGCGCTGACCTTCACCCACTTGGAGACGAGCACTCGATTCGCTTCAAGCGTCACGAGCGCCAGACCCTCGAAGGGCGACACGATGTCGAGACGGGCGAATTCGCCCGCTTCATAAGTCGACTTGTCTGAAACGAGCTTTGCCGTGGCGGCGGGCAGGTCGCCCGAAAGGGCGGGGCGCAGGTCTTCGCCTGCGACGTGATAGGGCAGGCGCGCGAGCACGCGGCCCTGTTCGTCCTTGACGACGAGGGAGAAGTCGCCTGGCGCCGAGGTGTTGAGCGAGGCCGTCGTGCGGCCGTTGGCGTCGGTCGTGACGGCGGATTCCCTCACGGGGCGCTCGACGCTGCGCTCGTCGTAGCGCAGGCGTCCCGTGCTGTCGGAGGCGAGCTCCGTGACGGACTGGCGTGCCATGACGGCGAGGGTGAGCGGCCTGTCGGCGCAGGGCTTGAGGAAGCGGTCGACGAGCAGGAATTCGAACGTGCGCTTCTCGTCCCTCGTGATCCAGCTGAAGGCCTCGGGTGCGGGCATGTCGATGCCGCCCTTTTTCACGGTGGATTCCGCGTGCCTGCGCCAGCCGAGCATGGTGTCGGCGGGCGAGATCAAAAAGTCGACGTTTTCCGTGGCGGCCCTGATGCCGCCGTTTTCGAAGCCCTCGAGCAGCAGACGGCCCTTGAGCGTGCCCGCAGTGGAGGAGAGCGGCAGCGTGAGGGATGCGCGGCCTGCGGCGTCCGTCTCGACGGACTTCACCTTCACCTCGTCGAGCGTGCCCTCGAAGGGCGCGGGGTCGACGAAGGTCCAGCCGGGGAGCTCGGGGAACGAGATGTCGCGGGCGGGCGAGAGGACGAGGCGTGCGCGCACGGCCTTCTTCGCAGCGGGGGCGCCGTAGGACATGGCGAGCGTGGAGTCGATGCCGAGGTCTCCGGGCTTCATCCAGCCGGGCGCCCCTTGGACCATGCGGGCCGTAAGGCGCATCGCCTCGGGCGTGAAGTCGCCGATCGCCGCATGGTGGGTGGAGAGCACGACGTCGCCCGCGAGCAGGTCGATGCGGATTTCGCCCGGCACGGCGTCCGTCGGAATGGTCCAGTCGGCCGATGCGGTGCCTTCGGGCGTAAGTGCGGGGGCGGTCTCGAGCATCGTGCGGCCCGTGGCGTCGGTGATGCGCAGCGTCACGGGCATGCCTGCGGGGAGCCTGTGCCAGTCCGCGGTCTTCACGATCATGCCTGCGTGCACGGTTTCGCCGGGACGGTAGATGCCGCGCTCCGAGAAGACGAGGCCCGTGAGGCCGTCCTCGGAGACGAGGCGCCCTGAGGTGCTGAAGTCGTGGTCATGGTCGACGTTGGAGGCGTCGGAGAGCGAGAGCCAAGCGAGGTCGCCCGTTGCTTCGTTCGTGACGACGACGGCGGCGGGCGCCTTTTCGCGTTCGAGTCCGCGCGTCGTTGCAAAGCGTGCGGCGCCGGTTTCGTCCGTCGTGACGGTTTCGAGAGGGACGCCGTTGGCGCCGAGCAGCACGGCGCGAAGGCCGGCGGCGGGAACGCCCCTGACGAGGTCGGCCGCATGGACGACGTGGCTGCCGTCGCGGGAGGTCTTGGCGATGAGGGCCGTGTCGGTGACGAGCACGCGTTTGGCGGCGATGGCCGCAACGCCCCAACCGTCCTTCGTCTTCTTCTCGCCCGTGAGCGTGATCTGGAAGAGCCCTGCGCGTCCGCCGGGAAGCTTCGCCTCGTCGAGCGGGAGCGACGCAAAGCGCCTTCCCGCCGCAACGGGAATGACGCCGTCGGCAGCCTCGGAGAGGGCCTCGGCATTCGTGACGGTCTCGTGTGCGCGCCAGTTCTGGGCCGTGAGCGCAAGGTAGGGATCCCTGATGCGCTCGATGCGCCAGCGGATGCGGTCGACGCCGTCGGCCATGAGCGTGAGGGTTCTCGAGCCCGAGAGCGTCATCATGCTGCCGGGCTGCAGGAATCCGACTGCGGCGCCGGGGTCGGCCGCCGCAAGGCCGGTCGTCCAGCCGTCGGAGAGCACGGCGCTCTTTTCGGGACCGAAGCCCGCGGGAAGCGCCAGATGGAGGAAGTCGCCGGGCCGGGCCTTGATAAGAAGGCGGATGCTGTCGGACGGGGTGTCGGGGTCCTGCGCGATCGAGACGGGGACGGGCGTGCCGCGCGCGAGTACGTCGGGCGTGATGGCGGGTGCTCTGCGCCAGTCGGTGGGCGAGACGGCCTCCTCGTTCATGCGTGCGGGCAGAGCCGTGACGCGCATCGCCGCGACGATGTCCGAGGGCTTCGTGAGGAGCGAGGGCCTGAGCACGAGCTCGTAGACCTGCTCGAGCGTTTCGGTGCGCGTCGGACTGAGCGAGGCCTCGCCCATCTTGTAGAGGCTGTCGGCGGCAGGAATCGTGTAGCTCACGAACGCCTGCTGGAATCCCGGCTGCACGACGGGATGGCGGCCGTCAGCTGCCGTCCACTTGCCCGCGGCCTTCGGGAAGGTGATGCGGACGTTGGTCGCGTTGCCGAGCGTGCGCACGGGGAGCTTCATGTAGAAGCCCGTGCGGAAATGGTTCCAGATGAAGACGGGCTTGCCGAATGTGAGTCCGCTTCTTGAGGGGACGTCGACCTTGACCGAGGCCTCGAAGGCCTTCGTGTCGGCGATGGTCGTCGAGAACAGGGCGTCGACCGTAAGGGCGCGCTCGCCCGAGACGGCGGGGTCCATCCAGAAGGTCGCGAACCCCGACGTCATCGTGAGGGGCGGCGTCGTGAAGTCGATCACGGGCGTGTTGAGCGTCGTTGCGGAGGGCAGGCGCAGGCCCGAGAGGTCGACCTTGAAGGTTGTGCGCTCGGGCCAGGGCTCCTCGGGCGTGAAGGCGAGTGCGCCCCGGGCCTCCCAACGCCAGACGCCTTCGACGGCGGGCGAGAGCGAGATGCCCGTGACGCGGGAGGAGACGAGGCCGAAGAGCCTGCTGCACTTCGAGGCGGCCTCATTGCCGTATTTGGCCCTGCAGGGCGTCATGTCGGGGGAGAGCTTCACGACGAGCGGCGAGCGGCTGTGCTCGGGCAACGAAACCTCGGCCTTGAGCCAGGCGGGCGGCACCGTGGCCGAAAGGGCGGCCGCAGCTTCAAGGGACGCCAGAGTGAGAATGGAAAAGGTGAACGTCGGGACGGTTCGCATGTGGTCTCCTCCGAAAATGGTCCGGCATGTCATCCTCCCACTATAGTCCTCGCTTTCGCAGGGAACCATGAGCGTAACTACCTGACACAGAGGAGCTTGCGGATTCGGCGTGATTTGGGATCACGCATCCGTTGTGAGGAGGGCGGCCTCAGCGGAGCATGCGCGCGTGTGCGGCCTCGCCTCTCAGGCCGCCTTCGGAGCGGGCGGGCCTGCCCGAGAGCATCTGGGCGGGCACGACGCAGAGCTCCGCGTAGTCGGAGGCGCTGATGCCGCTGCGTTCGGCATAGGGCTTCACGAAGGAGACAGCGGCTCCGATGCGTTCGGCGAGCAGCGTCGCGAGCGTTTTCCCGGGCCTCAGGAAGTAGACGGCGTTGTTCGTGCGCAGGACGGGCGCGCAGGCGACGCCTTCGGAGGCGGAGAGCACCATGGCGCCGATGACGGTCTGCAGAAGGTCCTTGGGGCGCAGGCTGCCGGGGATGTCGTGAGGGTCGTCCATGCGGCCGCCTCGGGACTTGTACTCGACGGCGAGCACGCCGCCCGCCCTGAGGGCGATGACGGCGTCGGGCTGTGCGTAGAGGCCTCCCGCCTGAAAGGTGCGGCGGTCGGATTCGCGGCAGAGGAGCTCGCCCTCGTCTGCGGGCAGGAAGGGCACGAGGCGCAGGACGGGGTCGTCGAGCCTGTTGACCGCTTCGGCGGGGAAGAACACCGCCTCGACGCCGATGCCGAGCATGTCGGCGTGTCCCGTGGAAAGGCCCTGCCTCACTATGAAGGGAAGCGTCTTGAGAAACTCCCACTCGGGCATGGGCGGCACGACGGGCACGGCGGGGACGGGCGCGGGTTCGGGTTCGCGCCTGAAGGCGGGCTCGGGCCTCGGTGCGGGATCGGGTTCGGGCTTCGGTTCAGGGGCGAGCACCGCAACGTCGGGCTCGCGTCTGGGTTCGGGAGCGGCCTCCCTGCGGGCGGCCGCGTTCGGGACGTTCACGCGCTCGGTGTAGGACGTGTGCCTGATCTCCTCGATGTCCTCGGCGTCGTTCTCGTCTGACTCGAGCATTTCGAGTGCGAGGCGGTCAGCCTCGAGCGGGTCGGGGCGCGAGAGCTTCGGAGCGGCCCTCGTCACGGGGCCGTCGCCTTCGGGAAGGCCGGCGGCGATCTTCGAGAGGCCGATGTTGCGCCTTGCCTGCCTGCGTCTGGCGGCGAGCCACATCGCAAGGGCGACGAGAAGCACGAGCAGGAACCCCGCGGCCGTCATGATGCGGTCGGGGGAGAACTGCTGAAGACCTGCGAGGATCGCGTTCACGTTCATCGTCCTCGTCCCTTTTTCTGAGCTGGTCTGAAGTTCCTGCCTGCGGCGGGGCGGCCTGCGTCCCTGCCGCCCTTGCGGCGGGCGTCGGACGGCGCATAGCGCGGTGCCGTGCCGCGGGGCGCGGCGAGGAGCGCGAAGACGGTGGGAAGCTTGGGCAGCGCACGCTCCTCGGGCATGAGCGCGGCCCAGGCGCGGACCGTCATCGTGCGGATGGATTCATGCTCGCCCGTCACGTCTGTCGCGACGGTGACGCGGGTGTCGGGGGCGAGCGTGGAGACGAGGCTCTCGAGCATCGCGCCGTTTCGGTACGGCGTCTCGATGAAGCCGTAGTCGTTCACCTTGGCGTAGGTCGTCAGGGTCTCGAGGTCCTTGAGGGCCGCAGCGCGCTCGTCCGCATGCACGGGCAGGTAGCCGAGGAAGCGGAAGCGCTGGCCGTCGAGTCCGCTCGCCATGAGCGTCATGAGAATCGACGAGGGGCCGACCCACGGCACGACGCGCAGGCCAAGCTCCTGGGCCCTTGCAACGATCTGTGCGCCCGGATCCGCAATGCCGGGACAGCCCGACTCGCTGACGATCGCGGCATCCTCGCCCGCGAGGACGGGCTCGAGCCAGCGGTCGATCAGGGCGGGGTCGGGATCATGTCCGATCTCCTCGATCCTGAGCTCCGAGATGGGGCCGGGATGGCCGAGCAGCTTCAGGTAGGCGCGCGCATTCTTGGCCGCCTCGACGAAAAAGAGGCGGATGTCTGCGGCGCGGGTGCGCACGGCGGGCGGAATGGCGGCTTCCAGCGTGCCGTCGGCGATGAGGTTGGGAAGGCAGTAGATCGTGCCGGCCATGGGAGGTGCTCCTCAATCAGGCGTCGAGGCCGGGGAGGACTTCAACGCCCGCGCGGGTGAGAAGCGTGGTGAGCGCCATGAGCGGCAGGCCGATCAGGGAGGTCGGGTCGTCCGACTTCACGCTTTCCATGAGCGCGATGCCGAGGCGCTCGATCTTGGCGGCGCCGGCGCAGTCGAAGGGCTTCTCGCGCTCGACGTAGGCCTCGATGGCCTC
>OGSS01001955.1_pt1 | contig 10813 bp, 11 predicted proteins | sample 1553591 | NCBI WGS metagenome assembly OGSS01 (sample SAMEA2580061, study PRJEB22360) | human gut metagenome | biome: human gut; feature: human-associated habitat; material: faeces | place: Denmark | collected 2008/2010
CCCGAGGTTTTTCTGATTGCCGCAAAGAAGCTCGGTCTTGAGCCGGTGGACTGCGCGGGTCTTGAACCAAATGGAGGATGCAGTGTTTCGGACAGCTGCGTGACAAAATATGTTTGGAAGAAAATTAACGACAGTATTAACCAGACGGTAGATGAGATTAAACTTGATCAACTCGTAAAAGAAAACGGAAAAAACTGTAGAAACTGATTACAGTTTATTTAATGAAGAGATGGAGGAAAAAAGATGGATAAACTGATATATCTTGTATAGAATTTTTAAAATTAAAAAAGTCTATATTCATAAGACCATATAATAGTGATACGATTATACATATCAACATCAATGTACCAAGCTTATCTATTTTTTCTTTAGATTCAGACTTATTGTTTTTAATACAGAAAACTCCACCAATAAGTATGATTAAACAAATTGGAAGATTTACAAAAAATAGCCACTTCCAATTTTGAGTTCCAAAGATACTTAGAATTGTGCTACCAATGCTTGAACCTAAAATATTGGCAATACCATATGTTGCCCCAACTAAACCTAAAGCCATGCCTCTTTTGTTTTCTGGGAAGGTAGTTCCAAATTCTGCTGTAGCAATTGGCATGATTCCACCACCACCAATTGCTTGAATAACACGACCAATTAATAAAATATAGAAATTGGAAAATAGTGATGATAATCCACATATTAATGAACCACTACCAAATAGAAATATACTAACTAGATACACATATTTTCTTCCTATTTTATCTGCTAATTTTCCAGAGATAGGAATTACAGAAGCGTATGTTAATGTGTATATGGTAATCATCCAAATTCCCGTTTTTTCATTTACTCCAAGGCTATTTTGTATAATCGTTCTTGCTGGTGATACTATTCCAGTATCAATAGCTCCCATAAATATACCTAATAGATAAAGTGTAAGTACTAAAAATATTTTTGGATTACTGTCCTTGTTCTTAATACTAGTATTATGATTCAAGGTAAACACCACCTTAATGTATTAATTTTTCAATATAGGGTTTTAAATCTTCAAATTCTATATGAAGATATGTTGAATATGAAAAAAACATTTTTATTATGATATTGCATACTAATTTGTCATTATTAAAAAAACTTTCTTTTTCTAAAGCTTCATATACTTTATTTGAAAGCTGTTCATGAAAGTCGTCTTTGTGTTTTTTCATTTCAAAAAATCTCTCTGTTTCAAAAGTGTTTAAAAAGTCATTGTATTGGATATTATGAACTTTGTTTATAAAATTTCTTATTTCAGTAAAAATAATGTTTAGCTTTTTTATGTAATCTTCAGTGTTTTTATTGGAGTATTCAATTCGCCTTATCAATAAATCCCATTCAGATTTTGTGATATATTCTATTATTTCTTGTTTTGAATTAAAGTAATTATACACTGTACCTGCACTTATACCACACCTTTGAGCTATTTTCCTTATGCTAATATTCGAGTAATCTTCTTCTAAAATCATATCCCGAGACACTTTTAATATATCTTCTTTTACATTTTCTAAAATCTTTGGCATATTACCACCTCTTTTATTAAAATTATTATGAACACTGTTTATTATACTCCTTTAAAATTTATTAATCAATATGTAAGCTATAATGTATAATATTATTATATAGATATGATAGAAAATAAGTGTCTTCTTACTAAATATCTATTATATTAAATTTGTACTTAAGTATGATTATTTATTGAAATATGTGATATTAAATTTTTCTTTTTAATAAATTAAATATTATATGATAAGGAGAATATGGTGATGGAAAAGAAGTATGTAATGGCATTAGACCAAGGAACAACCAGTTCAAGAGCTATACTATTTAATAAAAAAGGCGAAATAGTGAAAATTGCACAAAAAGAGTTCAATCAAATTTATCCAAAAGCTGGATGGGTAGAGCATGACCCTATGGAAATATGGGGGTCACAAAGTGGGGTAATGAGAGAAGTTATAGAAACAGCAGGTATAAGACCAGAAGAAATTGCTTCAATAGGGATAACTAATCAAAGAGAGACTACGGTTGTTTGGAGTAGGTATACTGGTAAACCTATTTATAACGCAATAGTATGGCAGTGTAGGAGAACGTCAGAAATATGTGATGAACTTAAAAATAAAGGATTGGAAGAATCAATAAAAGAAAAAACAGGTCTTTTAATAGATGCATACTTTTCAGCAACAAAAGTAAAATGGATATTAGATAATGTAGAAGGAGCTAGGGAAAAAGCAGAACAAGGAGAGTTATTATTTGGAACTATAGATACATGGTTAATATGGAATTTAACTCGTGGAAAAGTACATGTAACAGATTACTCAAATGCATCTAGAACAATGATGTACAATATAAATGATTTAGAATGGGATGAGGATATATTACGAGAATTGGACATACCAATAAGCATGTTGCCATTAGTAAAACCTTCTAGCTATGTTTATGGTCATACAGATGAGCGCATGTTATCAGGAGCTAAAATACCTATTGCGGGATGTGCTGGAGACCAACAAGCAGCATTATTTGGTCAAAATTGTGTTGAAGAAGGTACTGCAAAAAATACTTATGGAACGGGTTGTTTCTTACTTATGAATACAGGCAGTAACATAGTTAAATCTAAGCATGGGTTACTTACAACAATTGCTTGGGGAGTTGATGGAAAAGTAACATATGCATTAGAAGGAAGTATATTTATTGGAGGAGCATCTGTTCAATGGCTTAGAGATGAATTAAAGATAATTGAATCTGCAAAAGATAGTGAAATGTATGCAAATAGGGTAGATGATACTAATGGTGTATATGTAGTGCCAGCATTTACAGGTCTTGGAGCTCCATATTGGGATATGTATGCTAGGGGTTCAATTTTAGGACTTACAAGAGGAGCAAAAAAAGAACATATAGTAAGAGCCACATTGGAATCAATTGCTTATCAGACAAAGGATGTTTTAGAAGCAATGCAAAACGATTCAAAATTAAAACTAAAATCATTAAAAGTGGATGGTGGAGCAAGTAATAATAATTTTTTAATGCAATTTCAATCAGATATATTAAATGTAGATATAGATAGACCCAAAATAGTAGAAACTACAGCTTTAGGAGCTGCTTATTTAGCAGGGTTGTCTGTTGGATTCTATATTGGAAGAAATGAAATTACTTCAAAGTGGTCAGTAGAAAAAGAGTTTAATCCAAATATGAGTGAAGAGAAGAGATGTAAATTATATAAAGGATGGAAAAAAGCTGTATCGAGAGCTTTAAGCTGGGAAAAAGAAGATGAATTGGATATTTAAAAATTAATCAAAGTTAAATTTATTTGAATTTAAAAAGAGCTTTATGTAAAATATGAAGCTCTTTTTTTGTTGTTAATTTTGCATTTTTATATAATCATACTAAATTATATAATTTATTTTTCGTTTTCATATAAAAACATTGGTATAGAATTGTAAATGTGTTGGTCACCAACTACTAAGAGAATGTCTCCTTCTAAAAATTCAATATATGGTCCAGGAGATATTATAAGTTCTTCACCTCTTTTAATTGCAACTATTGTAGCACCTGTATTTTGCCAAAATTTAGTTTGTGCAGCTGTTTGACCAATATATTTGCAATTAGAATTTATGGTGAACTGAACGGGCACTAAAGGATTGATTATTTCAAGTCTGTTAGAATAGTCTAAAATTTTATTTATAGTATCTAATATTTCATTTTCTAAATTAGATTTAGTATCTATTAAATTATAAAGTGTTGATTTATATGATGATATATTTGTAATATCTCTATATTTTTTTATAAAAGAAGAAGCTTTGTCTGGAGATAGTACAATAACACCTTTACCCTTTATGCTTTTAACAACGCCAATGTCCTCTAAAATTTTGACAGCTCTTCTTATCGTTTCTGGAGATACATTGTATTTACCAGCCAAAACAGAGCGTCCAAATAGTACTGAATCCTCTTGTATTTCACCCGTGTATATTTTATTTGCAATATCCAACGCTATTTTTTGGTATATTGGCATCGTATAGTTTTTATCCATTGTTTTTCCCCCAATACAAAATTTATGTTAAAAAAATATATAATCTTAACAATACTATTGTATAATTTATAGGTTTATATGTCTACAATATGTACAAATATTGTGCATGTTTTAAAATAATATTTTAACATGCATTTAGTATACATGATTTTATTATACTTAAAACTATATAAAGAATTAATTATAAAAATATAAAGATATTTTACTTACAAAGAATGATAATTATATAGATGAAAGAAACAAATGAATGAAGAAAAATGATTCTGTCTTGCATATAAAGTGATTAAAAATGAAAAATACTTTAAAAATGAAGGTTAAGGCCCTTATTTTAAGTGAAAATAATTAATTATTAACTAAAAAATGGTAAAAAGATTTTTTGAAAAAGAAATACAAATGAATGTTCAATTAAAATAATTGCAAAAATATTCCTTAAATGGTAAAATTATATTAATTAAATGCAATAGAATAGTTGCAAAAATAAAATTGAATACAAGTGATAAAATATTTCATGCAATATATAAAATAAACAAAATTTAAAAATTAAAACTACTTATTCTATCAAAATGTTAGCGAGGAGGGGTCATAAATTGTATAAAGTAGATTTAAATAGTGATTTAGGAGAAAGTTTTGGAACGTATAAGATTGGTTTAGATGAAGAAGTTTTAAAATATATTTCATCAGCCAATATAGCTTGTGGGTTTCATGCAGGTGACCCTAGTCATATGGAAAAAACAGTACAGCTAGCTAAAAAAAATGGAGTGAAAATAGGCGCACATCCAGGTTTCCTAGATTTAATAGGATTTGGAAGACGTGAGATGAAAATAACAAAGCAGGAAGCTAAAGATTATACAAAATATCAATTGGGTGCTTTAATGGCATTTGCAAGTTCAAATGGATGTAATATACAACATGTAAAACCACATGGAGCATTATACAATATGGCAGCTAAAGATAAAGAGTTAGCTATGGGGATTTGTGAAGCTATATATGAAGTCGATAAAGATATTATACTGTTGGGGCTATATAATAGTGAAATGATAAATTCTGCTAAAGAAATTGGACTTAGGTTTGCAAATGAAGTATTTGCAGATAGAGCTTATGATAATAATGGTTTTTTGGTTCCAAGAAATGTAGAAGGAGCAGTTATACATGATACAAAACATGCAATAGATAGGGTTGTTAGGATGGTAAAAGAAGGAACTGTAGAAACTTTAACAGGTGAAGTTATACATATCAAAGCAGATTCTATATGTGTACATGGGGACAATCCAAAAGCAATAGAGTTTGTCAAAGAAATAAGAAAGCGTTTTGAATTAGAAGGTATAGAAGTTTGTTCGTCAGAGAACATAGTATAAGACTGATAACATGAGGGGGAGATAAAATATGAGTACAAAAAATATTACAGATAAAACTAAAAATAAAAAAGATGTCGGAGCACTTATAGGGGCTGCATTTATAATGGCAACATCAGCAATTGGACCAGGGTTTTTAACTCAGACTGCACAATTTACCCAAGATTTTGGACCAAATTTTTCATTTGTAATTTTAATTACAACAATCCTTTTTATAGGGGCTCAAGTAAATGTATGGAGAGTAATTGGTGTATCAGGACTTAGAGGTCAGGATATAGCAAATAAAATAATACCTGGATTAGGTTATTTAGTAGCTTTTTTAGTAGCTCTTGGAGGATTAGCTTTTAATATAGGAAATGTTGGTGGAGCTGCACTTGGTATGAATGTAATGTTTAATATGAATATGACATTAGGAACTGTATTAAGTGGATTAATAGCTATATTTGTATTTATGTCAAAAAATTCAAATTCTCTAGTCGATAAGATAACTAAATTTTTAGCATTAGGAATGATAATTATAGTTGGATATGTAGCAATATCAAATCATCCTCCTGTTGGAGAGGCAGTATCAAGAATGGTAAAACCAGAAAATCCAAAAGGACTGATATTCCCAATAATAACTCTACTTGGAGGAAGTGTTGGAGGTTATATAACTTTTGCTGGAGGACATAGATTAATAGACGGTGGAATAACAGGAGAAGAAAATATAAAAGAAATAACTAAATCTTCTCTTTTGGGTATATTAGTTGCCACAATGATGAGAGTTCTTTTATTTTTAGCAATACTGGCAGTGGTTTCAAAAGGTCTTCAACTTGACCCAGAAAATCCAGCTGCTTCAGCTTTTAAATTTAGTGCAGGAGCAATAGGATATAAATTCTTTGGACTTGTATTATGGTCTGCTGCAATTACATCAGTTATAGGAGCTGCTTATACATCAGTTTCTTTCTTAAAGACACTAAATCCTTTTATAGATAAATATGAAAAATATTTTATAATAGCATTTATAGCAATATCAACACTTATAATGGCATTTATAGGAAAACCAGCTACTTTATTAATTTTAGCAGGAGCTTTAAATGGATTGATACTTCCAATCACATTAGGAATTATGCTTATAGCATCTAAAAGAAAAGATATTGTTGGAGATTACAAGCATCCTACATGGCTTTTAATATTTGGATTAATAGTAGTTTTAATATCTGCATATACAGGAATAACTTCTCTTAGCAGCCTAGGTGCTTTATTTGCTTAATTTAGAAGAGGTGACATTTATGGAAACTAGATACTTGATATCAGGGGATAAGGCAGTGGTTGCTGAATTTGGAAATGAGATATCAGAAGATATAAACAAAAAAGTAATTTCATTTATGAGAGCAATAGAAATATCGAATCTTAAAGGTATTGTAACAGAAATGGTACCAACATATAGGTCACTTATGATAAGTTATAATCCATTAGAAATAGATTTTGATAGTTTGATTGAGAATTTAAAAAAAATAGAAGATAATTTGGAAAGTATAGTATTACCAAAACCTAAAATACATGAGATTCCAGTATGTTATGATGAGGTTTTTGGTATAGATATTAAAAACGTTGCAAGCTACAATAATCTCACTGTAGATGAAGTTATAAAAATACACACAAGCAGAGAGTACTTGATATATATGCTAGGTTTTACTCCTGGATTTCCATATCTAGGTGGTATGGATGAAAGAATAGCTACACCTAGATTAGAAGTGCCAAGGACTAAAATTTATGGTGGGAGTGTTGGAATAGCAGGTTCCCAGACTGGTGTATATCCTATTGATAGTCCTGGTGGATGGCAAATAATTGGTAGGACACCTTTAAAATTATATGATGAAAATAGAGAAGAACAGATTTTGCTTAGAGCTGGAGATTTTATAAAATTTGTTCCAATAACATTAGATGAATTTATAGAAATCGAAAAAAATAACTTAAGTATTTAAATATCGTTATAGTACAGGGAGTGGTATATATGGGATTCAAAGTTGAATTAGGAGGTTTCCAAACATTAATACAAGACAGAGGTAGAGTTGGCTATGGTCAATATGGTGTATCTGGATGTGGAGCAATGGATGAGTATGCACATAGAGTAGGAAATATATTAGTAGGAAATTCTGAAGATGAGGCTTCTTTAGAAGTTTTAATGTTAGGTCCTACAATTACCTTTGATGAATATACGCAAATAGCAGTAACTGGGGGAGATTTAGGGGCTAAAATAAATGGAAAAGAAATTCAAAACTGGAGGTCATATCAAATAAATCCAGGTGATGTATTATCATTTAGAGGTGTGAAATCAGGTGCTAGAGCCTATGTGTCAATAGCTGGTGGAATAGATGTTCCACTTGCAATGGGAAGTAAGTCAACTTATACAAGAGCTAAAATTGGTGGATTTGGAGGTAGAGCACTTAAAAAAGGAGATTATATAAATACTTTTATTCAGGAAAAAGATTTTACAATAAATAAAAAATTAAGTTCAAAATATATTCCAACTTATAGTTCAGAAATCGTACTAAGAATTGTAAAAGGTCCTCAATTTGATGCTTTTTCTAATGGTGAAGTAGAGAAATTTTTATCAAATAAATACAAAGTTACGAATGAAATAGATAGAATGGGTTGTAGACTAGATGGAGAGAGTATAAAGCACCTTAATGGAGCAGATATTATATCTGATGGTATTTCTTATGGAGCTATACAAGTACCTGGTCATGGAAAACCGATTATAATGTTATCAGATAGACAGACTAGTGGTGGCTATACTAAGATAGGGAACGTTATAAGTGTAGATTTGTATAAGTTAGCACAAGCAAAGCCAAATGATGTAGTAAAATTTGAACTTGTAGATATATATGAAGCACATAGACTATTGAGAGAGCAAGAAGATAAGATTCAAGATATCTACAAGAGTATGAAAAATATAAGAGTTGTAAAGGCAAAAGTATTAAATGATATAGCAGTTTAATTTAATTTTAACAAATACAATTTTTATTATAATTTATAATATAACTTACAAATAGCTATTTACTATTTACCATAATTAAGATGGTTTAGATTAGTCAAATAGCTATTTTTTTAGTTTGAGTAAATATTTTAAATTTAAATAAATACTTCAATTTTAAAATAAAAGCAATATTTAAATCTATTATATTATCTACAAAAAGTAGGTATGTTATATTGAGTTTATTTAGATTTTATTGGCCAAATTGGAGGTGATATAACTCCATATCCACGAGCTATTGTATCTTTACTTGGATTGATGATTTTATGTGGTACATTAGCTTTTATAAATGTTGAGTCACCTGGATTTAATCTAACTACCTTTTCACCCATACAAATATCAACCACACCACTCGTTACCACCATAATTTCTTCTGATGCATGATATATATAATCTTTGGCATCCTCACTTTCTGGTTTAAGTTCAAACTCTACAAATAAAATTGAAGGTGTAAACTCAGTTGTAGGCATTGGAGATACTATCTCGTAAAACATTTCACTCTTTGGAAATTTCATCATAACTCTATCTTCTTTTCTAATGACTAAATCATCAGTATTATTGTCATCCATAAACATATATAAAGGAGTGTCTAAAACTTCAGCGATTTTTCTCAATGAAGACAAGGATGGTTCAATAGCATCTCTTTCTATTTGAGAGATATAACTTATAGATAAATCTGTCAATTTGGAAACATCACTTAATGTTTTTTTCTTGCTTTTTCTTATATTTCTCAAGCAGAGCCTGAAGACTTGCGGAGATGAAGAAATACTGCTGTTTCAAACGGAGTTCTTTTCCCGAATAATGATTGTCGTTCGGATAAAGAACGTCAACGATCAATTTCGCAAGATTTTCCTGCTCTACCGCCTTATGGTAATTTCCTCTGTCAAATTCATCAAGCTTAAAATCTGTGATCGCTTTTGCATCCCACACACGCAGTGTGTTTACGACATGATTTCCATATCCTACGATAGGCATATCATACGGAATCGCCAAAACAGACTCATAATTTTCCTGCACAAATTTTGCTTTTCCCGTCTCAGGGTCATTTTCAAACCGGATATTCCCTCCGAAGCGGACTTCTTTTGCATATTCTTCTCTTCTGATCTCGAACGGATTACCTTCTTTGAGCCAGTTATCCGGCACTTCCACCTGATACCCGTCTTTAATCTTCTGTTTAAACATGCCGTAACGATAACGAATGCCGCATCCATAAGCCGGATAATTCAATGTTGCAAGTGAATCAAGGAAACAGGCTGCCAACCGTCCGAGACCTCCGTTTCCAAGCGCTGCATCCGGCTCTTGATCCTCGATTACATTCAGATCGATCTCCATTTCTTCCAGCGCCTCTTTTACCTCTTTATACGCTGTCAGATTGATCAGGTTATTTCCCAATGCACGCCCCATCAAAAACTCCATAGACATGTAATACACAGTCTTTGCATCTGCCTCGTCATACGCTTTCTGTGTTGCGATCATCGATGATTACGTCTTTCACTGCATAGGATACTGCCTGAAAAATCTGCTGAGGAGTTGCCTCGTCAATCGTTTTTCTGTACAGCGTCTTAATATTTTCTCTTACGGTTTCCTTAAATGTTTCTTTCTCAAATCCTTTATTATGCATTGCTTTATTCCCTTCCTTTTGATATGCCGCGGCGCATCGCATCCTTTATCTTACAAGAACGAATGCGCCCGGATGTGCCGCATATCTTAAAATTATTGTTTCTCAACGCCCATTGTAACTGCTTCTCCGTTGATCTTCCACTCTTTCACATAACCTGCCGGCTCTGCCTTTACAACTTTATCTGCAAGCACTTCCCCGCCGATCTCGTCACTGTGTTCTGCAAAGATCTTTTCCGCTTTCTCACTTCCGTTATACGTTACTTTGATGCGGTCCATAACTTCAAAGTCAGCTTCTTTTCTCATTGTCTGTACTTTACTGATAATTTCTCTGACAAATCCTTCTTCAAGAAGTTCCGGTGTCAGGTTCGTATCAAGAACAACCGTGATTCCATTGTCGTTTTCAGAAACATATCCTTCGATCTGCGCTGTATCGATCAGAAGGTCCTCTTTGAAAAGTGTGATCTCCTGGCCGCTTACATCAAGCTTAAGCGCTCCTGTTTCATTGATCTCATCCATAGCAGAATTTCCGTCTGCATGATCAAGCGCCGCTTTAATTCCCCCTAACATTTTACCATATTTCGGACCTACTGTCTTTAATTGTGGTTTAAAACTATAAGAAGTAAAGTCTCTTACATCATCTGTAAACTTTACATTTTTTACATTCAGCTCATCAGCTACGATATCCTGATAAAATTCAGGCAGATCAAATGCTGCTTTTACGAACATCTGACCGATCGGCTGACGGTTCTTGATGTTCGATGTATTTCTGCAGGCGCG
>OGSS01001961.1_pt1 | contig 10765 bp, 6 predicted proteins | sample 1553591 | NCBI WGS metagenome assembly OGSS01 (sample SAMEA2580061, study PRJEB22360) | human gut metagenome | biome: human gut; feature: human-associated habitat; material: faeces | place: Denmark | collected 2008/2010
CAGGCCATACTGAAGGGGGAGCTGGCTCCGGGGGAAAGGCTGATGGAAATTCAGCTGGCCGAAAAATTAGGCGTAAGCAGGACTCCCATCAGGGAAGCCATCCGCAAGCTGGAGCTGGAAGGCCTGGTGCTTATGATTCCCAGAAAGGGCGCTGAGGTGGCCAAGATATCTGAGAAGAGCCTGCGGGATGTGCTGGAGGTGCGCCGCTCCCTGGAAGAACTGGCGATTGAGCTGGCCTGCCAGCGGATGTCGGAGGATGACATGGCTGAACTGGAACGGGTACAGGGTATCTTTAAAAACGCCATTGACCGGGGGGAGGCCATGAGTATTGCCCAGTCAGATGAGCAGTACCACGACGTTATCTACCAGGGGACCCGCAACGATAAGCTGGTGCAGATGCTGGGCAACCTGCGTGAGCAGATGTACCGCTACCGCCTGGAATATATAAAGGACGAGGACAAAAGGCAGGTGCTTCTGGTGGAACACGAGCACATACTGAGCGCCCTTAAGAACCGCAATATAGCCGAGGCAAAGAAGGCGGCCAGGGAACATATAGACAACCAGGAGATCACGGTTTCACGCAATATCAAGGAGCAGGAGCAGGAACCGGCCGCACCGGCCCGGGGGAGGAAATGATGGAGGAAGGAACCTTTAAGGAGCGTTATCTGTCAGGGGAGATTCCCTTTGAGGAGATTGACCGGTATGTAAGCCGCTGGAATAACAGCGACGACCCCCGCACTCTGGCCCAGTACCTGGGGCTGAATGCGGAGGAAGAAGATGTGTGGATTGACGTGAGCGACGAGGCGCTCCAGGACATGCTGGACAGCCAGAAGAAATAGAATCTCAGCCTTTTTTATGAAATAAATCCATAAGCCGGAACCGTACGCGGACCCCCGGCTTTTGCTGCGGCTGTTTTGCCCTGTCCAGAGGGGACAACAGGGCATCATAGTCATCCTCCGCCAAAAGGGATGACAGGGTTTTCCTGGAGGAGTCAGGCACTACTGCATGGATGGCGTCGGTGTAACAGAGGGAGGGATAGAGCACACACCACCAGTTGCGGCCGTTTCCGCTTCCAATGGTGATGCGGACCGCGTCATAGGTGCCGCAGGGAAATACCATGTCCCCGTAAGCCTTGGTGGGGAAATAATCCCTTGTTATTTCCAGCTTCACGGGATAGGAGGCCCCCTGGTCTGCCAGCCAGTCCCGGGCCATGGTTTCGATGCTGGTCTTGTTGCCCTCTATCCACTGTTCAAGCTGTTCCTTGTCCGTATCTTCAGGAACCTGGCTGTGGATATAGTCCAGAACCAGCCCCTTTACACCCAGCTTCAGATTCTGGTCTCTGGTACTGTCGCTTTCCGCCAGGACGTGGAAACGGAGGATTTCAGGGGCAATACGGGATGCCAGCGCTTCCTCGCCAGTGGTGCGGGATGCCATGAGAATGAGGAACGCAGTGAAAAAACAAAGTGCGGATATGCACAGGCTTATTTTATATTTCATATGATTTAAGACCTCCTTGGCCGTTAATGCAGTTTTAATTTCTGTTTGTAATTATTGCCACATATGTTATACTATAAACGTATAACAATCACTAAAATAAGTGAGTTTAAGGAGACTAGCATGGGTAAACTTCAGGCTGCTGTCATATTTGGCGGCCAGTCATCAGAACATATCGTGTCCTGCATGTCGGCGGTCAATGTCATTGAGCATATAGACAGGACGAGATATAATGTATTACTTGTAGGAATTACAGAAGACGGACGCTGGATTAAGGCGGAGTCACCGGAAGATGTGAAAAACGGTACGTGGAGAGACGGGACAGTATCAGCCCTCCTGCTGCCGGACGCTGCGAAGAAATGTATCCTCCTTATGGATGAAAATTCGGTCCGCGAGGTCAGGGTGGATGTGGTATTCCCGGTCCTTCACGGGTTGTACGGGGAGGACGGTACCATCCAGGGGCTTTTGGAACTGGCTAAGATTCCTTATGTGGGCTGCGGAGTCCTTTCTTCCGCAGTGTCCATGGATAAAATGTACACCAAGATTATCGTGGATGACCTGGGAGTGCGCCAGGCAGCATACGAGGCAGTGTACAGAGAGCAGCTTGCGCATATGGAATCAGTGGTGGAACGGGTGGAGAGGCATTTTTCCTATCCCGTATTTATTAAGCCGTCCAATGCAGGCTCCTCCAGGGGCGTGACAAAGGCGGAAAACCGCAGGGCCCTGGAAGCAGGTCTTACAGAGGCGGCCCGGCACGACCGTAAGATATTGGTAGAGGAAACCATCATAGGCAGAGAGATTGAGTGCGCTGTATTCGGAGGCGGACTTAAGGAGGTGGTAGCATCCGGCGTGGGAGAGATACTGGCTGCTGCAGAGTTCTATGACTTTGAGGCCAAGTATTACAACGAAGAATCCAGGACAGTGACGGATCCGCAGCTGCCGGCAGGGGCGGCAGAGAGGGTGCGCCAGGCCGCCATGGATATATTCCGCGCAGTGGACGGCTATGGGCTGGCCAGAGTGGATTTCTTTGTAAAGGATGACGGAGAAGTGGTATTCAATGAGATTAATACCATGCCCGGTTTTACTGCCATCAGTATGTATCCCATGTTGTGGGAAGCCAGAGGGATTACAAAGGACCAGCTGGTGGATATGCTGATGGCCCATGGGATGGAACGATACACTTAAGGGAAAGAGGAAGGAATATGACAAAAGACGTGCTGATTACAATCAGCGGCATCCAGATGGCAGACGAAGAGGACTCCGATGTGGAGATGATAGTAAGGGGAGATTATTATCAGAAGAATGGAAAGCATTACATCCTCTACGAGGAGATGATGGAAGGCTTTACAGGCAAAGTCAAGAACGTAATCAAGATATCCCCTTCCGGAATGGACATTATTAAAAAGGGAATCGCCAATACCCACATGCAGTTTGAGAAGAACAAGAAGAACCTTTCGTGCTATACCACTCCCCTGGGCGATATGGTGGTAGGCATACAGACCAACCGGATTAAAATTAATGAAGAGCCGGACAGTCTGCTGGTGAATGTGGATTATTCCCTGGATATCAATTATGAGCATCTGTCCGATTGCAGTATCCGTCTGGATGTCCAGTCCTGCCCCCAGTGACAGGGTACGCAATAAAGATGCAATATAAAAGCATATAAAAAAGAAGCGGCGTGACTGCCGCTTCTTTTTATTTCGTATCTTTCTTATTCTTTTTAAATCTTGCGAAGAATCCCTTCTTCTTTGGCGGAGCCGGAATCGCGCCGCCTCTCACGCTTTTGATCTCAGTGATGTAGATACCGCTGATGACAACCTTGGCTTCGGTTTTTACCGGCAGGGAGTCAAATACGCGTCCGTCTGCAATGAGAGTCATGACCTTGGGACCAATCTTGGCTTTGACCACAGGGACCTTTGCCCAGCGCATATACTTGGGCGTCTGGTCGGTCACTGCTTTGGGAAGCCCGGCCTGGGTAATTTTCATCTTCTTCTTGTCAATGACAAGGATGGATGCGGTCTGTGCGGCTGCATCTAACAGCTGCTGCTGTTCCACCTGGCGCTTCTGGAGCTTGTTTCCCAGAAAGTAGAGAACAACCAGGGCAACCAGAGCAATGATTAGAATGACAATCAGTACATTTAAAATAGTCTGAGCCATGGGGTTTACCTCCAACCTATGTAATTATAGTACCATTCCCCCCGTTAAATAATCTACAACCCCAGGGGACATTCTATAATAGTATATCATTTTAGACGGTAAATTGCAAGCAAAAATCCTTGACACCTTGACAGGTCTGTGTTATTATGGAGTGTGCACTATTGTGGCGGCGTGGGCTTTTTGCGCCCTCACGTACGGTTTTACGTGGTATGGCGCCCAATTACAGAGAACGACAGTGATATTTTGCTGCATCTGGCGTCCGGTTCGGCGTCAGATTGAGATGGAAATATTGCGAACCAAATTAGAAAACAGGGGTGAAACGTCAATGGAGAAAAGCAGAATACGTCCGGTACCGGCCGGGAAAAGCGTAAGAATGAGCTATTCAAGACAGAAAGAAGTTCTTGAAATGCCTAACTTGATTGAGATTCAAAAAGACTCCTACCAGTGGTTCTTAAAAGAAGGACTGAAGGAGGCATTTGATGATATCTCTCCCATAGCGGACTTTGCAGGCCATTTGAGTCTGGAATTCGTTGACTTTACATTGTGTAAGGATGATATAAAGTATACCATCGAAGAGTGTAAAGAACGGGACGCAACTTACGCTGCACCACTTAAGGTAAAGGTAAGACTGTACAATAAAGATAAAGATGAAATGAATGAACACGAGATTTTCATGGGCGACCTGCCCCTGATGACAGATACCGGTTCCTTTGTGATTAACGGTGCTGAGCGTGTTATTGTCAGCCAGCTGGTACGTTCCCCTGGTATCTACTACGGTATTGGCCATGATAAAGTGGGTAAGGAACTGTATACCTGTACTGTCATCCCCAACCGTGGCGCATGGCTGGAGTACGAGACAGACTCCAATGACGTATTCTATGTACGCGTAGACAGGACCCGTAAGGTGCCTGTGACTGTATTAATCCGTGCCCTGGGATTCGGAACCAATGCGGAAATCCTGGAACTTTTCGGTGAGGAGCCGAAGCTCTTGGCCAGCTTCGGAAAGGATACCTCCGATAATTACCAGGATGGCCTTCTGGAATTATATAAGAAGATTCGTCCCGGCGAGCCGTTATCTGTTGACAGTGCAGAAAGTCTCCTTAACAGCATGTTCTTTGACCCCAGAAGATATGACCTTGCAAAAGTCGGCAGATATAAATTTAATAAGAAACTGTCCTTTAAGTACCGTCTGAACGGACAGGTACTGGCAGAGGACGTGGTGGACACCGCCACAGGCGAGATTCTGGCAGAGGCAGGCACCAAGCTTGACAAGGAATCTGCCATGAGGATTCAGAACGCGGCAGTTCCCTATGTATGGGTGGATGGTCCCGACAGGAAGCAGAAGGTCCTCTCCAACATGATGGTGGAACTTTCCGCTTATGTGCCCTTTGATCCGGAGGAAGCGGGTGTTACGGAGTTAGTATATTACCCGGCCCTGGCTTCTATTCTGGCAGAAGCTGGAACCGACGGGGAGGCTCTTAAGGAGGCTGTCCGCAGGAATATCCACGACCTGATTCCGAAGCACATTACAAAGGAAGATATCCTTGCTTCCATTAACTATAATATGCATCTGGAGGAGCAGGTGGGCAACGCAGATGACATCGATCATCTGGGCAACCGCCGTATCCGTGCCGTAGGCGAACTCCTTCAGAACCAGTACCGCATCGGTCTGTCACGTATGGAGCGTGTGGTAAGGGAGCGTATGACCACCCAGGATATGGATGGCATTACGCCCCAGTCCTTGATCAACATCAAGCCTGTGACTGCGGCTGTGAAGGAGTTCTTCGGAAGTTCCCAGCTGTCACAGTTCATGGACCAGAATAACCCGCTGGCAGAGCTGACCCATAAGCGCCGTCTCTCCGCCCTGGGCCCCGGCGGTCTGTCCAGGGACCGTGCCGGATTCGAGGTGCGTGATGTGCACTACACCCATTACGGCCGTATGTGTCCTATTGAGACGCCTGAAGGTCCTAACATCGGTCTGATCAACTCCCTGGCAACCTATGCAAGGGTAAACCAGTACGGTTTCATCGAGGCTCCCTACCGCGTGGTGGATAAGACCACGGACCCTGCGAATCCAAGGGTAACGGATGAGGTGGTGTACCTGACCGCTGACGAGGAAGATAACTTCGTTGTGGCGCAGGCAAATGAGGCCCTGGATGAGGAAGGACACTTCATACACAACAATGTATCCGGACGTTTCCGTACAGAGACATCCGAGTTCCAGAAAAAGACCATCGACCTGATGGACGTATCTCCTAAGATGGTATTCTCCGTTGCTACGGCCATGATTCCATTCCTGGAGAATGACGATGCCAACCGCGCCCTGATGGGTTCCAACATGCAGCGTCAGGCAGTGCCCCTTCTGACCACAGAAGCCCCTGCCGTTGGTACGGGTATCGAGGCCAAGGCGGCTGTCGACTCCGGTGTGTGTGTGGTGGCTAAGAACGCGGGCGTGGTAGAACGCTCTGCTTCCAATGAAATCATTATCCGCAGGGACAGCGACGGCAACCGCGATGTATACCATCTGACCAAATTTAAGAGAAGCAACCAGAGCAACTGTTACAACCAGAAGCCAATCGTATATAAGAACGACCATGTGGAAGCCGGAGAGGTAATCGCAGACGGCCCGTCCACCTCCAACGGCGAGATTGCCCTTGGAAAGAACCCTCTCATCGGATTCATGACATGGGAAGGCTACAACTACGAGGATGCGGTCCTTTTATCTGAGCGCCTGGTTCAGGAAGATGTCTATACCTCTGTCCATATTGAGGAGTATGAGGCGGAAGCCCGCGATACCAAGCTGGGACCGGAAGAGATTACCCGCGATGTGCCGGGCGTGGGCGAGGATGCCCTGAAAGACCTGGATGAGCGCGGCATTATCCGCATCGGCGCGGAGGTCCGCGCAGGAGATATCCTGGTGGGCAAGGTAACGCCTAAGGGCGAGACCGAGCTGACCGCGGAGGAGCGCCTGCTGCGCGCCATCTTTGGCGAGAAGGCCAGGGAAGTCCGCGATACCTCCCTTAAGGTGCCCCACGGCGCATACGGCATCATCGTGGATGCCAAGGTATTTACCAGGGAGAACGGAGACGAGCTGTCTCCGGGCGTGAACCAGACAGTCCGCATCTACATTGCCCAGAAGCGTAAGATTTCCGTGGGCGATAAGATGGCAGGACGTCACGGCAACAAGGGTGTTGTTTCCCGCGTGCTTCCTGTTGAGGATATGCCTTTCCTGCCCAACGGACGCCCTCTTGACATCGTGCTTAACCCTCTGGGCGTGCCTTCCCGTATGAACATCGGACAGGTGTTGGAGATTCACTTAAGCCTTGCAGCCAAGGCCCTGGGCTTCAACGTATCCACCCCGATTTTCGACGGCGCAAACGAGAATGACATCATGGATACCCTGGAAGTGGCTAACGATTATGTGAACTTGTCCTGGGAAGATTTTAACGCTAAATATAAAGACCTGCTGAAGCCGGCTGTCATCGACTACCTGGGCGCCCATTTGGAGCACAGGGAGCTTTGGAAGGGTGTGCCCATCAGCCGTGACGGTAAGGTCCGCCTGAGAGACGGACGTACCGGCGAGTACTTTGACGGGGCTGTTACCATCGGACACATGCACTATCTGAAGCTGCATCATCTGGTTGACGATAAGATCCACGCGCGTTCAACCGGACCTTACTCCCTGGTTACACAGCAGCCTCTGGGCGGTAAGGCCCAGTTCGGCGGACAGCGTTTCGGAGAGATGGAGGTTTGGGCACTGGAGGCATATGGCGCTTCCTATACCCTGCAGGAAATCATGACCGTTAAATCCGACGACGTTGTGGGCCGTGTAAAGACCTATGAAGCCATTATCAAGGGCGAGAATATCCCTGAGCCGGGCGTGCCCGAGTCCTTTAAGGTGCTCCTTAAGGAGATGCAGTCCCTTGGCCTGGATGTACAGGTACTGAGGGATGACGGCACCGAGGTCGAGATGAATGAGAATATCGATTACGGCGATACAGAGCTGCGCGCCATGTTAGAGGGCGAGCGCCGCTTCGAGGAGAAGGAATCCTATGCACAGCTTGGCTATCAGGAACAGGAATTTAAGGATAGCGAGCTGGTGGCTGTGGAAGAGGAAGAAGAAGTAAGCGCCGATGATTACACCGAAGAGGCTGATGACGAGGATGATTTATTCCTGGATGAAGCTGCTGACGGTGAAGACGAAGAATAGAAGGGAGTAAATGCTCATGCCAGAAACTAATGAAACTTATCATCCAATGACATTTGATGCCATTAAGATTGGTCTGGCCTCCCCTGATAAGATTCTGGAGTGGTCCCATGGCGAGGTGAAAAAACCGGAGACCATCAACTACAGGACACTTAAGCCCGAGAAGGACGGTCTGTTCTGTGAGAGAATCTTCGGGCCAAGTAAGGACTGGGAGTGTCATTGCGGTAAATATAAAAAGATTCGTTATAAAGGTGTTATCTGCGACCGCTGCGGCGTAGAAGTGACAAAGGCAAGTGTCCGTAGAGAGCGTATGGGCCACATCAAGCTGGCTGCTCCCGTTTCCCATATATGGTACTTCAAGGGAATTCCCAGCCGTATGGGTCTGATTCTGGACATCTCCCCCAGGACACTGGAGAAGGTGCTGTACTTTGCGTCCTACATTGTTCTGGATCCAGGCTCCACCAGTCTGCAGTATAAGCAGGTTCTCTCTGAGAAGGAGTACAGGGAGGAAGTGGAGAAGTACGGCGGCACCGGCGGTTTCCGCGTGGGAATGGGCGCCGAGGCCATCCAGGAGCTGCTTAAGGCCATTAATCTGGAAAAGGATTCCGCAGACCTCAGAAGGGCGCTGGTGGATTCCACCGGACAGAAGCGGGCGAGAATCATCAAGAGGCTGGAGGTGGTGGAGGCATTCCTCACCTCAGGCAACCGTCCTGAGTGGATGATTATGGATGTGATTCCTGTCATCCCCCCGGATATCCGTCCTATGGTACAGCTGGACGGCGGACGTTTCGCCACCTCTGATTTAAATGACTTATACAGAAGAATCATTAACAGGAACAACCGTCTGGCAAGACTGCTGGAGTTAGGCGCACCCGACATCATTGTGCGCAACGAGAAGCGTATGCTCCAGGAGGCCGTGGATGCCCTGATTGACAACGGACGCCGCGGCAGGCCTGTAACCGGCCCGGGCAACAGGGCCCTTAAGTCCCTTTCCGACATGTTAAAGGGTAAGCAGGGACGTTTCCGCCAGAACCTGTTGGGCAAACGTGTGGACTATTCCGGACGTTCTGTTATCGTGGTTGGACCTGAACTTAAGATTTACCAGTGCGGTCTTCCAAAGGAAATGGCCATTGAGCTGTTTAAGCCCTTTGTTATGAAGGAGCTGGTTTCCAACGGAACCGCCCACAATATAAAGAATGCCAAGAAGATGGTAGAGAGACTGCAGCCTGAGGTATGGGATGTGCTGGAGGATGTTATCAAGGAACATCCCGTTATGCTGAACCGTGCCCCTACCCTGCACAGACTGGGCATCCAGGCCTTTGAGCCTATCCTGGTAGAGGGTAAGGCCATCAAGCTGCATCCTTTGGTGTGTACGGCCTTTAACGCTGACTTTGACGGCGACCAGATGGCTGTCCATCTGCCTCTTTCCGTAGAGGCCCAGGCAGAGTGCCGTTTCCTGCTCTTAAGCCCCAACAACCTGTTAAAGCCTTCTGACGGCGGCCCTGTGGCTGTTCCTTCCCAGGATATGGTGCTTGGTATCTATTACCTGACCCAGGAGCGTCCGGGAGCAAAGGGCGAGGGCATGGTATTTAAGAGCGTCAACGAGGCAATCCTGGCATATGAGAACCAGGAGGCAACCCTTCATTCGCGTGTTAAGGTAAGGGTCAGCAAGACCATGGCGGACGGTATTGTCAAGACAGGAACCATTGACTCCACCATCGGACGTTTCATTTTCAATGAAATCATTCCTCAGGACCTGGGATTTGTGGACAGAAGCATCCCGGAGAACGAGCTGAAGCTGGAAGTGGATTTCCACGTTGCAAAGAAGCAGTTAAAGCAGATTCTTGAGAAGGTCATCAACGTACACGGTGCAACCCAGACAGCCGTTACCCTGGATGACATCAAGGCCATTGGCTATAAATATTCCACCAGGGCGGCCATGACCGTATCCATTTCCGATATGACCGTGCCTGAGAGCAAACCCAAGCTGATTGAGGAAGCCCAGGCAACCGTGGACCGCATTGCGAAGAACTACCGCCGCGGACTCATCACTGAGGAAGAGCGCTACAAAGAGGTTATCGAGACATGGAAGACCACGGATGACCAGCTGACACATGACCTGCTGACCGGGCTGGATAAGTACAACAACATCTACATGATGGCTGACTCCGGAGCCCGTGGTTCTGATAAGCAGATTAAGCAGCTGGCGGGTATGCGCGGACTGATGGCAGATACCACCGGCCATACCATCGAGCTTCCTATCAAGTCCAACTTCCGTGAGGGACTGGACGTATTGGAGTACTTTATCTCGGCTCATGGAGCCCGTAAAGGTCTGTCCGATACGGCTCTGCGTACGGCTGACTCAGGTTACCTGACCAGACGTCTGGTAGACGTATCACAGGATTTGATTATCCGGGAAGTGGACTGCTGCGAGGGCAGGGATATCCCCTACATGGAAATCAAGGCTTTCATGGATGGAAATGAAGTAATCGAGGACCTGGAAGAGAGAATCACAGGACGTTATATCGCTGAGACCATCACGGACCCGGATACGGGAGAGGTTGTGGTTAAGGCTAACCATATGTGTACACCGAAGCGCGCCGCAGCTGTCATGAAGGTGCTGAATAAGACAGGGCGGGGGTCCGTAAAGATTCGTACCGTCCTCAGCTGTAAGTCCCATATCGGTGTGTGCGCCAAGTGTTACGGCGCCAACATGGCAACGGGCCAGCCTGTACAGGTGGGCGAGGCTGTCGGCATCATCGCGGCACAGTCCATCGGTGAGCCTGGTACACAGCTTACCATGCGTACGTTCCATACGGGCGGCGTGGCCGGCGGCGATATCACACAGGGTCTTCCCCGTGTGGAGGAGCTTTTTGAGGCCCGTAAGCCAAAGGGTCTTGCCATCAT
>OGSS01001962.1_pt1 | contig 10764 bp, 8 predicted proteins | sample 1553591 | NCBI WGS metagenome assembly OGSS01 (sample SAMEA2580061, study PRJEB22360) | human gut metagenome | biome: human gut; feature: human-associated habitat; material: faeces | place: Denmark | collected 2008/2010
TATCAGATACCCACCGGAATGATGACGAACTGACATGCGGGTCTGCCTGTTTAGTTCGTCGCGAGTTCCGCACGAGCCGGAAAGCACTTAATGTGCTTTCCGAGCGAGCCAGGACTGCCCGAGCAGCGAACTAAACGGCCAGACCCGCCCAGGAGGACCCACATGATCAAAATCACCGTCCCAGCAACCAGCGCCAACCTAGGCATCGGCTACGATACCCTCGGCATGGCCGTCAGCCTCTACTCGCACTTCACCTTCGAGCGCGCCGACAAACTCACCATCACCGGCTGCCCCGAGGAATTCCAAAACGAGAACAACCTGGTCTACGTAAGCTTTGTCGATGCGCTGGCCGCATGGGGCGAGCCGGCCTTCCCCGTTGCCATCGACATCCAGACCGACGTGCCCGTCGCCCGCGGCCTGGGCTCCAGCTCCACCTGCGTCGTCGCCGGCATCATGGCAGCCGCCGCACTGACGGGCCACACCGTCGACCGTGCCGAGCTTGTTCGCATTGCCACCGAAGTCGAGGGGCATCCTGATAACGTCGCTCCCGCCATCCTTGGCGGCGCCGTCTGCTCCTTTACGCCGACCGATTCGCTCCCCCAATGTCTGCGCTACGAGGTGAGCGATCGCTTGCGTTTTATTACCGTGATTCCGCCCTACGAGGTGCATACGAGCGAGGCGCGCAAGGTTGTGCCGCAGGAGATTCCACTCTCCACCGCCGTATGGCAAATGGGCCGCATCGCCGGCATGACGCGCGGCCTGGAGACCGGCGACCTTGACCTGATTGCCGCCGCCAACGACGACCGCATCCAGGAGCCCTATCGCCGCCGCCTCATCCCCGACTACAACGCCGTGCGCGACACCTGCCTTAACGGAGGCGCCAAGACCATCTGGATCAGTGGCTCCGGCTCGACCCTCATGGCCGTGACTGACGACACCATCGTGGCGAAGTTCCTGCAGGTCAAGCTGCGCGAGCAGTTCCCCAAGTGTGACACGCACATTCTGACGTGCGACACCGAGGGCGCTCAAATCGAGTACCTGTAGACATCCTCCCCATATACCTGTCCGGGACGGTCGGGATGTTCCCTCAAAATCGTCCTCGCGCATGAAGGCCCCTTGCCCTGCTCCTACGGAGCGACGGACAAGGGGCCTTCGCGCTGCGGAATGATTTTGAGGGAACATCCCGACCGTCCCTGCGCCTACCTTGCTGAGGATGTCTACAGGGACCCACGCTTTGAAGGGGCGCCGAGCTGATAGTTGATTTTTATTGGCAGGGGCTCTTGCTGGTAAGGAGCACTTGCTAGAGGCAGGCCTCGGCGCTTTTTTAGTTCATCGATGCCGATACCGGTCTGAGAGCTTGTGATGATCACGTTCTCGGCCGGAACGTTGAGCTGCTTTTTGATGGCTGCTGCTTGGCGGGCCTGCTGGGTACGGCTGAGCTTGTCGGCTTTGGTGAGGCAGACGATAAAGTTGAACTCGTTGCCCTGCAGGTAGTCGATCATGTCATGGTCGAGTTTACTGGGGTCGTGGCGAATGTCCACCAGCGACACAACCAGGTTAAAGCTGCGCTCTGAGTCGAAGAAGTCGCCGATAAGCTCGGCCCAGCGGTCGCGCTCGGCCTTGGAACGACGGGCGAAACCGTAGCCCGGCAGGTCCACAAAGTGCACGTCGTCGGCCTCGAAGAAATTGATGTTGCTCGTCTTGCCCGGCGTGCTCGAAACCTTGACCAGGTTCTTGCGGCCAAAGAGTTTGTTCATGATAGACGACTTGCCCACATTGGAGCGGCCCACAAAGCTCACCTCGGGACAGGTGGACTCGGGGATCTGCGAAACCTTGCCGTAGCTGGCAACAAACTTGGCAAGCTGATAGTTAATGGAATCGGCCATGGATACTCCTTGGTCGTAGATTTTTACAAAACGGGTGTGCTATTGCGCGGCGGCGATACGACGAACGATGTCAAGCGTGATGCCGCTCGCGGTGCGAGCGTACTCATCCAGATCGAACTCGCGCTCGCAAAACGCGTCATATGCCTCGTCACAATTATCGCTGATAGCGCGCAGCACCAGGCAATCGACACCATTCTTGGCCGCGATGTGCGCAATTGCCGCGCCCTCCATCTCGACGCAATCGGCATGCGTGGCCTCAATCGCAGCGTTACGCATGGCGTCACCCGTAACAAAGCGGTCACCCGTGGCGATAGTGCCACACAGGAACTGCTTGGGGTCCTTCTCCGCAGAATTCTCATCCGCCGAGGCATCCACAAATCCATGCTCGGCAAGCACGGCGGCGGCAACATCAGCCAACGCCGGCGTCGAGACAAACTCCTCGAGTCCCGGCGCCGACTCGGCGATGAGCGCCGTGTCAGTATCGAGATAGCGCAGGCACTTGCCTATAACCACGTCGTTAATATGGAGCTTAGGGTTTAGGCCACCCGCAATGCCCGAAAACACAACGGCCTGCGGGGCATATTTGCTGATGAGATGCTGCGTTGCCGCCGCGGCGTTTACGGTTCCCATGCCAGCGGTCGTAGCAACAACGGACAAACCGTCGAGCTCGCCGTTGACAACGGTCAAGCCCGCCTCTTGTGCCACACGAGCGCCGTTCAGTTCTTCTTTAATCTGCGCAACCTCTTTTTCGAGTGCACCGATGATTGCGATGGTAGGCATACCATCCCCCAAACCCGTGAAAACTGCTATCCACGGTATGGTACCAGCATTTTGACTCAACCGCGCAATACGAAGCCGCTAGACCACCGCAGCGCGGGTATCGTAGAGGAGCAAAAGACTTGCTAGCCGATGGCGTTTTTTAGCTCCGCGCGGCGCTTTTTCATGCCGGTCATAACGGCATTACGCAACTCGGGCATGCGCGCGGTATCCATCTGGGGCACGCCCTCGAGCTTATAGGGAATGCCCAGTTGCTCGTACTTGACGACACCCATCGTGTGATACGGCAGCATTTCCAGGCCCACCACGTTGTGCCATGGAGCGATGAGGCGACCGAGCTTCTCGCACTCCTCCACCGTGTCGGTAATGCCCGGCACAACCACGTGGCGGATAACGACCTTGATCTTGCGACGGGCAAGCTCATCGCCAAACGCCAGGATACGTGCAGGATCGCAGCCGGTCAGCTTTTTATGCTCAGCCGGATCGGCATGCTTGATGTCGAGCAGCACCATGTCGGTCTCGCTGAGCACGGCATCAAACTTCTCGGGATGGCCGGGATCAAATGCATAGCCACAGCTATCTAGGCAGGTATGTACACGGCCATCGGGGTTGTTATGCATAGCACGAAACAGATCGGCCAAAAACTCGGGCTGCAGGAGCGGCTCGCCGCCGGACACCGTAATGCCACCGCTGCGATAGAACTCGTGGTTACTCTGGAACTCATCCATCAGGTGTTCGACGGTCACCATGGTGCCGCCGTTGACCGACCAGGTATCGGGATTGTGGCAATACGCGCAGCGCATGGGACAGCCCTGAACAAACACCACAAAGCGGATGCCGGGTCCGTCGACCGTTCCCATCGTCTCGATCGAATGCACGCGGCCAAGGGCAAACGCAGAGTCCTCGGGACGAGCGTCCACACCCTCAAGCGTCATTTCTGCCATTCGCGCTACCTTGCCTCTCCTTGGATGCAACCAATTAAAATGCCAGAGTCATTCTAGCCCATGCGTTTGCGTTTAAACGTCTCGGACTAGAACGGCACGTTTTAATCTATCCCCCATCACCATGGCTGGGGGCTACGTCGAGATGTCAGGCTGAAGAACGCTCGCCTGCGGCCTTTACGCCTTAAGCGTGAGCACCGCACCGAAGGCGGTCGGGCCGCAATGGCTCGAGATGACGCCGCCGACCTGAGTCCAGGTAACGTCCTTAAAGCCCAGATCATGCGCATAGACCTCCATGTCATCGCGCAGCTCCTGGGAAAGGCCCACCGAATACGCCAGGCCAATGTGCGAGTAGTCAATCTCGCCCTTCGCAACCATGTGGTCAATAAAGGCGCGGGCGCACTTGAGCATAGAGCCGCGGAACTTCTTGGTCGCCACGAACTTGCCGCCCGTCACCTCAATGCAGGGCTTAATCTTGAGCAGATGGGCGCCAAGGAATGCGACGTTGGACAAGCGACCGCCCGCCTTAAGAAAGGCAAGATCGGTAGGAACAAAGCCCAGCAGCACGCGGTCCATGACGGAATTCGTAAATGCAAAGATCTCGTCGACGGTGGCATCGGGGTGAGCCTCGATGTATTTGGCGGTCTCGACGACAACGAGCGACTGGCCTACCGAGACAAAGCGCGTGTCCATAGAGAACACGTAGTCGCGACCCTTGGCGGCGATCTTCGATGATTGATGCGAGCAGGTCGTGGCCTCGGAATACGCGAGATGCAGAATAGTCGCATCGGGCTGCTCAGCGTGAATGCGGTCGTACACGTGAGCAAAATCCGCAGGCGCGCAGCCGCTGGTCTTGGGCATCACGCCAAACTCGTTGCAGCGCGAATAAATCTCGAGCGGATCGATCGAGCCGTCCTCGACGGTCTCGTCACCAATCGTGACATGCATGGGCACGCGCACGATGCCGTAGCGCTCGCAGAGCTCCGGCGTCACATCCGACCCAGACTCAACCACGATTACGTACTTGCCCATTATTATCACGACCCATCTCGACATTGGCTTTTCAATACATGGCACGCGCCGCCGCACTGTTGCACAACGGCGTCCAAGCGCCAAAGAGACGCCGCCCCTTGCACACAACAAAGGACAGCGTCTCCCTGGAAAACTCCGTGCTTATCTAGGATTCCACACGGTTTATTAAGGAGGGTTACTTATTCCGCAAACGGTCGCTATATGCGGTAAGCGGTAGTTGGCCGCGACAACTGCGACACATTCCGTCCAGCAAATCCAATCGTGCTCCACGCACGGTTAATGCACGAGGCGGTAGAAATTCATCGATGCCGCACCCTCGGCGTGCAGCTCCATCGCCGGAACCGCCGGCGAATAGGTACGGCCCGTAAGGGCCGCCTCGCCGCCATTTGCAAAAATCTCGACCATCGTAGTGTCCGAAAGCACGCGCAGGTCGCGAAGCTCGCTGAGCTCGATCGACCTCTGGTCGCGCCCATAGCCTTCGTCACCCATATCGAGGGTAAGCATCCCGTCTGCATAGCGCACAAAGACACCCTTGCGGATTTCGAGCTCGATCACCTGGGCGCCCTCACAGGAAACCACAAGATCAAACAGGCGGCCCGGCTCCTCAACGGTTTCACCGCCTGTCGCGCAAACGCAGTCGCCGCGCATCCTCTCAATCTCGTGCACCGGCTGCTGACAGAGCTTACCATCGCGCATGCTCAGTTTTCTCGGCACCGTCAACGCGCACTGCCACCCGCGTGCCACCGTCGGGCTTTTTGCCGTCGCATCGGGGCAACCCGACCACCCGATCATCAAACGCCGACCCGCAGCATCCTCAAAAGACTGCGGTGCGTAGAAATCAAAGCCGGCATCGACCATCGGGGGCATGCCCTGCCCGGCGATCTTAAAACTCGGCGCCTCCCAATCGGCCTCGATGGGAAACCACACGCACTGGTGCGGATTGCGGTAACGCCATCCATCGGCGGACACACCCTGCGGACAGCAAACGAGAATAAGCTCACCATCGAGCTCAAACAGATCGGGGCACTCCCACATAAAGCCAAACTTCTCGCCCAACTCAATGCGCGTCGCATAGCTCCAGTCCTCTAGATTGCTCGAGGTATAGACAAGCACGCAGCCGCGGTCGTCTTTCGTACGAGCGCCCAGAACCATGTAGTAGATACCATCGTGTTCAAGGATTTTGGGATCACGCACGTGCGTACCGATATCGTCGGGGTAATCGACCGGCCCAACAGCTATGCGCTTCTCGCCCAATTCGTCGGGGTTCTCGGCAACCACATGAATCTGGTTTTGCTCACGGCCCGTCAACACGTAGTCGTAATCATCGCGGTCAAAATGCTTGACGTTGCCGGTATAGAAGTAGTGAATCTTGCCGTCGTGTACAAAGGCAGAACCAGAATACGCTCCGCTCGAATCCAAATCGGAATCGGGGAACAGCACAGGGCCGCGATTCTCGTACGTCACAAAATCCTTTGTTGTCAGATGATTCCAAAGCACTGGACCGCCATGCGCAGCATCGAATGGATCGTATTGGTGATAGATGTGATACGTATCACCGATCTGCACCAAACCGTTGGGGTCGTTGAGCCAGCCAAGCTCAGGCTCCACATGGAACAGGAGCCTATCGGGGTCGGACGCGATGCGACCCGCCGTCTCATCCTGTCCGGCACGCCACTGCTCATAGTCCGCGCGTGTCACCTTATTTTTTTGATTAAACATCGCCGTTGACTTTCTCGTCTATGGGGAAGGACGCTCGACTCACACGAGTCGAACGCCCTTCCCCAAATGGACTTATCCTCAGATTACGCTGAACGGCTCAACTAGAAGCTGACATCAAAGCCAGCACCAGCGCCCTCTTCATCAGTGGTCGGCACGCCCTTTGCCTTGTTGTAGGCAAAGATCAAGACGATCGGCACGATAAAGGCGATGAGATTGCCAGCCACATACCACACGAGCGTCTCGGGCGTGACGATGAGCAGGCCAAGCACGCCGGTCAGACCCTGACCGATGGCGCGCACCTCAAAGAGCTTCACGAAGGCACCGCCGCAGCCTGCACCGATGCAAGCGCAGATGAACGGGATGATCGAGTAGCGCATGTTTGCAGCAAAGATTGCGGGCTCGGAGATACCGACCAGCGTCGGGATAAAGGACGACATGCAGATGTTGCGCTCTTTGGAATGCTTCTTGTGAATGAGGTACATGCCGATGGCGCCGCCGCCCTGGGCGATGATGGAAACCGACCAGATGGCCTGGATGTAGTTGAAGCCAGTCGTGGCGACGAGGTTTGCCTCGATACCCTGGATGAACTGATGCGTACCGGTAACGACGAGCGGCTGCAGGAATGCGGCAAAGACAAAGGCACCGAAGACGCCCATCCTGTTGTACAGGATATCGATTACACCGGCGAGGACGTCGCCGATCAGGTTGCCGAGCGGGCCGAACACGGTGAACAGGGCGACGTTAGCAAGAATCAGGGTAACGGTCGGGACAAAGACGAACGAGACGACCTCGGGGATGTACTTCTGGGCAATCTTTTCGACCTTGGCCATAAACCAGGCAGTCAGGATTGCAGGGAACACGCCGCCCTGGAAAGCAACCATGGGAATGGAGAGCGGACCAAAGTTCCAGTACTCAGCACCCGTCGGATCCATAACGAACGTGTTGCGGTTCATAAGGCTCGGGTGAACCATGACGATACCGACGAGGATGCCCAGAATCGGGTTACCGCCAAAACGCTTCACCGCGCTGTACATAACCAGGACAGGCAGGTAGTCAAACGTGGTGGCGATAATGGCAAAGAAGCTTGCGAGGTTCTTGAGGAACTCGCTGTGGTCGGCAAGGCTGCCCTCCATGCCAAAGAGGCCGTTGGCAACGATCAGCGACTTAAGGCCGATGATGATAGCAGCGCCGACGAAAGCGGGAATGATGGGGATAAAGATATCCGAGAATACCTTGAGGACCGAGAAGAACTTGCCCTTCTTGTCCGCCTCGGCGCCCTTGACCTCGGAAGCGCTGATCTCCTTAACGCCCGTCAGAGCCATAAACTCATCGTAGACCTTGTTGACGGTACCGGTACCGAAGATGATCATGAGCTGGCCGCTGTTGTACAGCACGCCCTTGACGCCATCGATGTTCTCGAGCTCGGCCTTGTTGTACTTGCTCGTATCCTTGAGCACCAGACGCAGACGCGTAACGCAATGCGTGGCGCCCTCGATGTTCTCCAGACCGCCGACGTTATCGACGACTTGCTGAGACACTACTTTGTAGTCCATGTTCCTCTCCATTCCCTTACGAAATCATAAAACGTTTTGATGCCATTACAGAGACGCGATCGTTGCATTTGCGCACTTGAGCGTACCGTCGGTGACCGTCAGTGCCACACCCTGGCCCTGCTTATTGCAGAAGCGCGCGTTAAGCGCAACATCATCGACAAAGATGGTCGCGATGTCGTCGTCGACGACCAGACGCACATGGTGAGTGCCCTCGCCCTTAAAGAACAACGGACGCTCGAGGCCCATGTTGTTGACCTGGAACCACGGGTACTGGGGAGCCGGCGTGAACTCGAGCTTGCCCTCGCGCAGGTTGGCGCGGAACTCATAGGCAAGACCGGTCTCGGCGTCCTCGGCGAACTTGACCGAGAAGCCGGCAGCGTTACCGCCGAGCTCAATGTCGGCATCGAGCAAGTAGGTGGAGCCGGCATCCGCGGCGAGCACCTGCTCGACCTTGCCCGACTCGCAGGAAAGCTCAAAGGTCTCGACTGCCTTAGCCTCGCCAAAGGCGCCAAGCATGCTGTCGGGGAGCTTGGTGCCGAGCGTTCCGTCGGCACGCTGAACGATCTCGAGGGGCATAAAGGTGCCACCCCATAGGTAAGAGCTGGGGTCGCCGCCCTCGTCACGCGTAGGAACCCAACCAAAGAGAACGCGACGCTCGCCATCGAATGCGGTGCGAGCGGCGTAGTACGCGCGGCCGTCGAAGGAGTCGTCAGCGGGGGTAATCCAAGGACCGTTGATGGACTTGGACATGCGGTAACGGGTCTTGTTGCCGTCGCTGTACTCGGAAAAGACGAGGTACCACCAGTCGCCCATCTTAAAGAGATCAGGCATCTCAAACATGGTGTACAGGCCCGGGTTCCACCAGTCGCCCTGGAACTCCCAGTTGGTCAGATCCTTGGAGGTGAACTTGACCAGGCGGCCGGTCATCAGACGCTTGTCCTCGCCCACACGCGTGCCGAGGATGAGCATGTACTCTTCGTTCTCCTCATCCCAAAGCACAAAGGGATCGCGCCAGTTGCGGTCATCGTAACCCTCCTGGGGCGGAAGCAGCGTCTCGGCGATGTTCTTCTCCCACTTGACGGCGTCGTCGCTCGTTGCGTGAAGAAGAACCTGCTTCATCAAACGTGCGCGGACCTTATCGCGATTGCAACCAGTGTAGAGCGCATGGTACTTGTCGCCCACCTTAAACACCGTGCCGGCATAAATGTACTGGTCGACTTCCTCGTCGCCGCCACGCTCAAGGCTCTCGCCAAAGTCCTTGTAGTTGACGAAATCCTTGGTCGTAGCGAGTGCCCAGCCAAACGGCTCTCCGAAAGGTTCGGGGTTACGCGTGTCACGCTGATGATAGAGATAGAACGTGCCGTCCTCGCCGTACGGCATGATGTCGCCTACCCAAATTCCCTCAGGCTGGTAATACACCTTGTGCATCCGAGACTTCCTTTCCACGACATACTAACTCGGTACAATGGCAAGATATATCAATCGTTTTCATATGTCAAACGTTTTCACACCAATACGTCTTTTCGCAGTTCCAGTCGTCGGCAAACGGTTGACATATGCCGGTGAACGGTCATCAGAGGCGTTTGAGGAATTCTTTTGGCACGGGATGAACTACGCGGTTTTGCCCTCAATGAGTTCAACGGGGAGCTTGATATTCGATTCGGGATTATCGCCGTTAATAAGAGCGATGATGGATTGCGCCGCGAGCTCTCCGATGCGATCGATATCTTGACGTACGGTTGTTAAGTCAGGCATAAACGTCATAGTTCGGCGGGCACCATCCGCGCCCACGACCTTAATATCGTCTGGAGCGCTCAAGCCGCGCTGCTTCATCACGTTGAGACAGATGGCCGCCATCGTATCGTCTCCCGCAAAGATGCCGTCAATATCGGGGTTCTCATCGAGGATCTTCGCAACGACCGCGCCCTTTTCGTCGTCGGGCTCAACGAACTCAACCTCACGGACAAGCGCGGACAAACCGGCCTGCTCAACAACATCGAGGTAGGCATCGGTACGCTTATTGGCAGGCATGCGCATGCGGCTATTGCTGCGCAGGCACAGGATACGCCTGCAGCCGTCATCAATCAGACGGCGCGTGGCGAGCTCGCCAATGCCATAGCTGTCACTTGCAATCTGGACAGAGCCCTCGCCAAGATCGCAGTCGATGCCAACCAGGCTCAAGCCCATCTCGGCATATGCCTCGGCACCGATATTGAGGGAGTTGACGATGACGCCGTCGACCATATTGCGGCGGAGCATGTCAATATAGGAACGCTCAAGATCGGGTCGATTGGCGCTGTTGCACAGCAACATCTTAAAGCCGTTTTCCGCTAACGTGCGCTCGACCGCCTGCACAACCTGAGCATGGAACGGGCTGCTCACAAAGGGAACGATCATACCGATAAGATTCAGGCGACCGTTGAGCATGGCACGGGCGATATCGTTGGGCGTATAGTTGATGCGCTCCATCGCGGCATGGACCTTATCGCGGGTCTCTTGGCTAATATAGCCGCGATTATTAAGCACGCGAGATACCGTAGTAGGCGAAACCCCCGCCACCGCCGCAACTTCCTTGATGCCAGGCTTAGCCGTATCCTTAGAACGAGCGCTCTCGCGAGCCATAGCACCCTCCCCCATCAACATGTCATACGTTTACATACGAACAAAGCATACCCCAACAAGAGCGGGAAGACGGTAACAGCACAAGTAAGTAAACGACTCATCCAACTAATTAGGAGAGTTCCGCCTAAAGGGTGACTACACAGGACCCCAGCCGGGGCTGTTTGGGCTACCTCCCAAAACATTCCGCACTGATATTTTCTGTATTGAAGACGTCGATGATGCACCCGTATACCA
>OGSS01001974.1_pt1 | contig 10704 bp, 16 predicted proteins | sample 1553591 | NCBI WGS metagenome assembly OGSS01 (sample SAMEA2580061, study PRJEB22360) | human gut metagenome | biome: human gut; feature: human-associated habitat; material: faeces | place: Denmark | collected 2008/2010
TTCATGGCTTGGAACGCGTTACCGAAAGCGTATGCCATGAACAATAGTTACACCAATAGGGGCGGCTGGCGTGACAGTCTTCTTCGCAATCAGATGAACAATGGTGAAATCTGGAACCAATTCCCCACGGACTTCCAAAACAATGTCACACCCGTGTTGAAACAAACCAACAACATGGCATACGGAAGTTCATCCGGTTCAAGCGCGTCAGCCACAGCGGACAAAGTATGTCTCCTACCGTGAACTCGTACCAACCTTATACGATGGTTGGAAGACCTCTGGTGGTTTCCAAGCGTTGAATCAGGAGGGAAGCCAATACGAGTATTTCCACGGTAAGGTGACAAATAACTGGTCGGGTAATAGCATTCTCTCCGGCATCTACAAGACCGTTTCCGGTTCCACTCCTCTTGGTGCTAGCCACAGCTATTGGTGGGAGCGTTCGCCCGACCCGGGCTACGGCAGCTATTTCCTCCTAGTGAACTCGTACGGCGACCCCAGCTACTTCAACTTTGCCTACTATCGCTACTCCGTTGTCCCCGCTTTCTCCTTCTAATCCCCAATCCTTGGGTGGTGGGGTTCATCCCCACCACCCCTCCAAACTCAAATCTCACACAAAAGGAGTCCTATGACGGTTCCCGCAAGCAAACGTACAAAAGCCAAAAGCGAATATGCGAATCAGGCCAGAATCGTGCTCTTGGCTACCAGAAATCTGTTCCGCAAATGGCCTAAAAGCCGTAACTGCATTGAAACCGTGCATGTCATGCATATCGCCTACGAAATGTACTCCTCCGCCTACAGTGCCGACATCATTTATGCAAGCACTGTAGAAGAGCATGAGATGAAACTGCAACTGTTGTGCAAGGCCCAAGGCATGCTGAACTCACTCTCCGGTCTTGTGGACGATTGGATGGAGTTTCCTCCACGGGAAAAAGACTTGGAAGCCTACAGGAAATATCCGGAAGGCGACCCCAGATACAATCCCGTCGTCAAGGAGAAGAAATTCGTGAACTATGCGGGAACCCTCTACAAGGCGATGGGCGTGTTCACCGGAGCCGTCAAGTATGAGCGAGACCAGTTGAAGAAAGCTAAAAACGCCGAGTCGAAAACGAACACTATAATGGATACTCGGGCGCAAGCCTAAAATATAATTGAACAAAATCGGCCATATCCAAACTATGGTGACACCGTTTCCGGTTCCACTCCTCTTGGTGCTAACAACAACAATTGGTGGGAGCGTTCGCCCAACCCGAACAACAACAACAATTTCCTCCAAGTGAACTCGAACGGCGACCCCAGCTACAACAACAATGCCAACAATCGCTACTCCGTTGTCCCCGATTCCTCTTACCAAAAACTAACATCAGATAGGCCAGTAGCCCAATGGGTGAAAGCCTCCCGAAGGGGAAGGGGATATGGTCGAATGCGCGGCCCCTCGAAAAAATGGGTTGCGTGTGAAATAGGTTGAGGGAGATATTAAGACTGTCGGAAACGACGGATACTCGCCCCTTAAGCTGGGCGTCCAACATCATTGCATGTCTTGGGTTGTTGCCGACGACCTGCCCTCAACCATTCTTTTCTCTTTCCCTAGTGAAGGAAGCATTAAAATCGTGAATGCGAGTCAAAGACGTAGAAGACGCCAACGCAGACTGCAACAACGCTCGGATGATAAGTACAGGAAGCTCCACCGTTACATCGACTTCCAACAAACATTCGGATTCGACGCGCTCTACCAAGCCGCAAGAAAATGCAAACGCGGCGTCACATGGAAAAACACAGTGTTGAACTTCGACAATAGGCGTGCCGTCAACTGTTGGAAACTCGCCCAAGAATTAGAGGACGGCACATACAAGAAGAGAGCGCCAATCCGATTCGACATTTCCGAACGAGGCAAACTCCGCCACATCAGCGCGGTATCCTTCCGAGACCGGGTGGTGCAACGCGCCTTATGCGACAACAGTCTCGTCCCCATCGTGGAAAGCCAACTGATATACGATAATGCGGCAAGCCTACCGAAACGTGGAACATCGTTCGCCCGAAAACGGTTCGAACTACACTATAAGCGGGCTTTGGGCAAATGGGAGCATCCGTATGCTGTCATCTTCGACTGTTCCAACTATTTCGGAAGTATCAGCTCCCAACGAGCGTTCGATATGATTTCCACCCTGTACCGGAGCATCGCCCGCACCGGACGGGAGAAGCAGGATGTGGAACGGATTCTAACCGTATTGAGAATCTTCGTATTGGACGAACCTCACTTGGGTTTAGGCAATCAGACAAGCCAAACCATGGCTATCTGGTATTTGAACAAGGTTGACCACTGGTGCATGTCGCAAGGATTCTACGGACGGTATATGGATGATGCCTACTGTTTCTGCAAGAATCGTGAACAGGCCGAACGTGTGCTGGCCGGTTACGAGCGGCATGTCAATCAATTGGGATTGCGGTTGAACAAGCGCAAGACCCGCATAGTGGACTGTCGCACCGGTCAACTCACATTCCTGAAACGCGTATACAGCGTACAGGATGACGGCAGTATTCTTATCCGCATGCACCATAAGGCGTTGCGTGCAAGCCGACGGCATGCGCGTAACCTTATCCGCTCATATGATGGCGTGCATGTGGGATTGCGGACAGTTCAGGATTCTTGGACGAGCCATGAGAGCACACTGTCGGGTCTAACTCACCGTCGTGGACTGTGCGCTCGGGAGAAAGCGTGGTATCGGAGGCATTGTGAAATGCGGAAGCTGGCTTTTCACCCGTGATTTCCGGACTTTCCAGATTGGTGGAGGGGTGTAATCTGCTGGAAGCGGTGGCGCAGAATCTTCCGCTTCCTCAATCGTTTGGATGAGATTTCGTGAGGCTTGGATTGTATCGTATTTCACTCGGCATGCTTGTCGGCTAGTTTTTCTTCCCAGCTTGGTGTTACACTGGGTTTACTTGCATTTCCTTCCTCGGGACTTCGCCCATGTGGGGCTTTAGAGGTTATCAGCGCATTGGTCAGAGTATGCCGTTTGAGTGAAAGGAAACTGTCATGGCAGGTTTTGATGATATTACGGTCACTCGCAGTGATGTCCGTTTGAAGGTTAAGGCTCCGTATAATCCGTTGTTCGCACGTCGCTCCCGCGCGTTGGGTGGAACGTTTGATGACAAGTTGAAGACTTAGACGTTCGATATGCGTGTGGAAAGGCTGGTGTTCGAAGCTTTAGACAAATATTTCTGGTGGCATAAGGGCGTGGACGCTGAAAAGCGTGTCACAGTCACCATCGACCCCTACGACTACTTGTACGCGTACTCCAAGCAGGATAGCGACATTATCTGGTTCGCTGGTCGAATCCTAGTCGAAAAATATCAGCCCGACCGTCCACCGCGCATGATGCCGAATGTGGCTCTCGTGGATGGCATGTGGCCTAAAACCGGCTTGTATACGGGGTTGAATCTCAGTCCCGACAAACTCCGATTATTGGTATGGGATGTTCCCACCAGTTTTCTGGAACGACTGTCGTCCGGCAAGTATGAGTTGTCTGAGCCGGATGGTGACACGTTGACTGCGGTTGACGTTCGTATTCAGGCTGTGGAGGAACGGTTAGGCCGGTTGAGGGAACTCCGAACCCGACTCGCCTCTAATAGTGAGGATGGTGAATGATGCTCTCCGTGCCGATTAATGGTCAAGTCCAGTCGCGTCTCATTCCGCCCACGTTCGTGGAAGACAACATCAGCGACATGTTCAAGGCTGTGGACGCCGGACACAATATCGTCGTGACGGCAGTGGACGAGTACGGTAATCGAACCAGTATTACCACGCCGGATAATGTGAATCATGACATGCTGGGGCGTCCTCTCGAATTCGCGTCCCATCCCGTACTGATGCGGAATGTGCGCCGTTGGATGGTTTGGCTGTTGCAAGCGCAATACTGCAAGGATTACAAGTGGGATACGAACAGGCTTGGAGGGTGGATGGAAGTGTTGGGTTTACCCGCCGACCTTGATATTCCCGTAACGGAGGAACATTTACGCGTGTTGAAGCCTGTGTTTAACAAGGATGATGCCGACCCGTATCGGCTTGTCGCACGATACGACAAGCAACATTATGCTTCATGCACCCTCAGCACTCTCATACGGTTAGCCGAACAAACCACGCCGAACTATGCCCTGAACAATCCCGCCCGCTGGTGTCAAACCGACCGATACCGCAAACTCAGCATCCAACCCAATCCGAAAGAAAACTGGGACGGAATGGACAGGGTACGCGACTGTTGGAGCGGATGCGAATGGGCATACCCCGCATTGGAACGCTACTATAATCCGATTCGACTATTACGCGACGAATACCGGCGGGGAGGACTACCTGAAACCTTCCACTATCCAATACACACGACAAGAGGAGAATACCGGTTGGCGAAAGGACAAATCAGCCCCCACGCAACAATCCTCCTCAACGGCAAGCCGGTAGGACTCATGTTCAGCGACGATTGCGAGGAACCATTCACCGACCGGATACCACCCGAATGGTGCGCCACACCCTTACCGGAAAACTATAAGACCACGCCACTCAACCGAAACATTCCCGTAAACGGCGAATTCAAACCATCATTCCAGCAAGCCATGCTGGGATTCGTGGAATGGTATGAGAAAACGCACAAGGGATAGCAAAAAGAAAAGCCCCTCGACTGAGGGGCTTTTTCAGTAAATGTCACATGGTGTCGGGATTGAATTCTTCCAGCTTGTCCATGCTAAACCGCCCAGAACAACAAAACCTAGTTCTCCGAGCGTTCGCTGATATTCTCCCGCATCTGCAAATAAGCCCCATGCTCACGCAAGTAATCCCGCAAATACGGCATTTTGAAAGCGACTTCACCGTAACCGACCGGCTCAATCAAATCGTTCTCAATCAGCTTGGTTCTATACACGTTGGCGAACTGTGGCGAACGGTTCAACCGACGGGCGATTTCACCTGTATTCGACACCGTATCATCCACCGACATGGCAAGTAGATAGTTCACCGCATGGGATGGCAAGCCATGCAATGCTGGGGCGTGAACCATATCCCCTAGTTTGGCTTGGGCTTTTTCGATACCCTTGACCGCGTCCTCCTCGGTCACTTGATTCACATGACCGTTGGTTTCGGACATCCGCCAAGCCCAATAGCCCACCAGCTGAATCATGAACGGATAACCGTGAGTGGCGTTGGTCAACCGTATCAGCGTTTCCATTCCGGCTTTCTTCTCGCCGCTGAAGGATTCCTCGAACGCCTTCAATACCTTTTCCGTGGGGACAGACCCCAAATGGTATCGTTCCGCCCGTTGCAGGAAAGTGATGGCATTGTCGGACAGCACGTCGTTCACTGCGGACGGCAGTCCGGCGAAAACGAACGCGATGTTCCGTCCTTCCCGGATGAGATGCTGCACTGCGGTGGACAGTGCTCTGATTTCGTCCATGGAACCGGACTGCACCTCATCCAATGTGATGAGGATTCCTTGTTTGGTCTCGTTCATTTTGTCCAATCGTTTTCCGACCGCTTGGCGGAGTGTCAGGGAACGTTCCTCATTATGTTCGAGTTCGATTCTCCCTAAGCTCAGTTCAAGATTCCCGACGTCCCCTTTCAATCCTACTTTGGGCATGTCGTATGCGGATATGCGGGTGGTGTCCTTGCCGGTGAGCGCGTCCACGAGTCTTCGGGTGAAGCCTTTGTCGGCGCTTTCGTTGTAGATTTGCCAACCTTGTTTTTGGGCGTGCTCTCCCAGTGTGTCCAGCATGACTGTTTTGCCGACTCCTCTGGCTCCTGTGAGGAACATCAGCCGTCCGGGGCTTCCCACACCGTCTTTCAGCGCATAGTCGAAGTCTTCGATGATTTCTTCTCGTCCGACGAGTATCGGTGGGATACGTCCGGCGGTTGGTTTGAATGGGTTGGTCATGTCTGTTTCCTTGATTTTATAATAATTATAATAAGTATAATACTTTAAAAAAGCATGTACCAAGAGGTTAAGTTCGATAATGGGCGAGCTTTGTCGAGAGTAGAGGTTGACGACCTAAACGGAAGTGGTTTAAAATAGATTCTTGTTTGAGATAAGGTCACTTTTCTAAAAGGCATTGAGGGACGGTTCCCGTTTCGGTTTCCGTTCCTCTTTTTTGTGTTGTTTTCATACTTGAGGTATACTGGAATTGTTCACACAGGAAAAGTCGAAAAACCAAGGAGCAAAAAATGAGCAACATCGACAGCATCATCGAACGCATCAACAACCTCATGGCAATAGCCGAAAACGAAGCATCCAGCGACAATGAGGCGCAAATGGCGTTCGAGCGGGCACAGAAACTCATTAACGAATATCGTATCGAAGACTGGAAACGCGACCGCACCCGCACGAACAAGCCAATCATCGAACGTGGCGTGAACGTAAGCAAAACCACCATCTACCATCAGCAAGGCTACCTTGCGACCATCATCGCCCAAGCTAACGAATGCCGCGCCTACCTTCACGAAAGCCGGTGTGGCGGAAGGATTGAGGAACGTGCCGTCATGTTCGTAGGCGAGGAGGACGATGTGAACGCCGCAGTCCTTCTCTTCCAAAGCATCGACCTATACTGCTCAGTCCACGCCCGTACTAGCTACGCGGACATGATTGACAAGCACGCCAAAGCGTACTATGAGGACAACAAGGAATACGTCGAAACGCATTACGGACGTGAATCCTATCCGACGCTGACGGAATGCAAACAGTACATGCGTCGTGATTATCCACGCGCCAAGTTCTACTATGGTTATCGCGGTGGATTCAACGAACGTTTGAGCGAACGTTTCGAGGAGCTTCGCAAGCAGAGTCTCGCCATTCCTTCCGGTCGTGAGCTGGTGTCATGTAAGAGTCAGCGTCTGAACGAGTATTTTGACAAGCTTGAGCTGGTGTCGGGTCATGCGGCCACTGCTCGTGGTAGCAAGGATGGTTTTGCCCGTGGTGTGAGTGACGCGAACAATGTGGGTTTGGGTTTGTCTGAAATGGGTGTTTCGTCCCACGCTTTGCTGAATGCCTGACTTTTCAGCCCGCTTCCTTGCTTTGGGGAGTGGGCTGTTTTTGTTTTTCACAACAAACATGGTATACTGGGATTGTTCACACAAAAAATAGATTCCAACAAGGAGTAACAAAAAATGATTAACACAATCGTCAACCTCAAAATCACCAAGCTACGCGAACTCTCCACACTGTCAGTGGATAGGGAATATCTCACAATAGACTACTTGGACGAGGATGGCGAAGAACAGCGAATCGAAAAACTCACCCACGAGGAAGACCTTGGCGAATACAATGTCAAGACCGACCTTTGGGCGGACATTCTCGAAGATTGGCGGCTCACCAAGCCGATTCCAGTACCTTCTGCCGAAAAGGAGGACTGGAAACTGCTGGAAGACTATCTTTGGAACCTCTCCGACTCGCGATATCAGGAACTTTTGGACAATCGCAACAAATTATACGAAGCCGACGACGTGGCGAACATCCTCCGCAATATCAGCCGTCTCAGCGACGTAGGACGAGCCACGTTGAACGAACTGCTGGACAATGGTCCCAAGGATGTGGAGGACAAGTATGAGGAACAGTGGAACCGTATCGTTCCGCTCCGTCAGGCGGACAGTGACGAAGAATAGGAAGTGAGAAAAAATGAAGGCACGAGACGTTAGCTTCTTCAAGAAAAACGCTTGGAAGGGCACGTATTCCAGCATCCTCACCATTCCGGTTGAAGCGTTGGCCGACAAGTGTTTCAACACTTGGCTGGACATAGAGGACACGAATTTTGCGGAAGCCTCCCTACCGGACGAGAAGCTTGCCGGACGGTTCCGTGAGCTGGTCGATTCCGACGCCGAACAGGCGGAATGGGATGAATTCTATGCTTCCGTTGGCAAGGCTTTTTCCGCCATGTCGGTGGATGAACTGGCGTCCAAGTTCGTGGAGTTGAACGACCCTGCGACCATCCGTCGTGTTCTTTGGGGTTACGGGGACAAATGGTATCTCGATTCCGATTGCGAGCATGAGTTCTGACCGTCGGGTTTTAGCGCCTCTCCCTTGGGTGGGTGGGGCGCTTTTTGTTTGGCGTGTCGTGCCCCAACATGATGTATACTGGAATTGTTCACACAAACAAGGGTTCGTAAAACCCATCACCAAAAGGAGAAAAAATGCATATCAAGGACGTTCTGCTCATGACGCTTGTCACCATCGCTTTCGGTGGGACGGCAACCGCAGTCGCGTTCGGCATCTACTCGTTCGGCACTTGGCTGTTCACGTTTGGCCGCACGTTCGGTATCGTATCCGTGTGCGCCATTACGGTGGTGTTGCTGACCGTCGCGGTTGAGGTTCGTTTGAGTATGAATCGTTAGTTTTGGTTTGTGGCCCCGTCGTTTTGGCGGGGCTTTTTGTTTTTTGGCGTGTCCGTGTTGCCTGTTTTACAAAGTGCGCTATACTGGAATCGTTCACACAAAAACAGAAAGCCATTGAATAGGAGTTAGACCATGGAACACAAGACCAAGGCCGTAGAAGTCAGTTTTCTAAAGAAAACCAAGTGGACGGGCACCGCCACGAGAATGTTGACCTTCCCGGTCGTCGAACTGGCTGACAGGTGCCTGAACGCATGGCTCGACATCACGGATGAAGGATTCTCCCATGCCATACTCCCATCCGCGCAACTGGCGGAACGGTTCTCCACGCTCATGGAATCAGACGCCGACCAAGCCGTTTGGGACGAATTCTATAAAGCCGTGGGCGAGGAGTTTTCCCGCTTGTCAGTGGACGAGCTTGCCGCGTTTTTCATCGACCTGAACGACCCTTCGACCATAGAGGCCGTGCTGTGGAGCGACGGCGAACACGAGTTTTTGGATTCCGGTTGCGAATACCGGTATTAACGAAAAGGATACACGACGATGAGAACCAAAGCCAAGGAACTGCCAGCCATCCTCACCATAGCTGACACGATGGCCTACCTCTCCTGCTCACGACAGCACATATACGACCTGCTGAATGCCGGTCGCATACGCACCTACAAAATCGGACGACGCCGGTACATCGACGCCGATTCGCTCGCCCACCTGTTCTGGAGTTGACGTGATGCCTAATGTAAACCGTGTGGTCATGTTGCCCGCCGAACTGTACCGGCGGACCATGCAGTATGCCGCGCGACATGAAATCTCGTGGAACGATGCAATCCGATTGTTGGTCGAACAGGCGCTCGGAGAAGATGGGGGCGAAGACTCGTAGCCAATATGTTCCGTGCTTGTTTTGGAGTCGGAACTTTACGTATGCTATACTGGAAATGTCCACATAAAACAGGCGGAGCCAACCAAGGAGAACAAATGAACGACACCAAAACCTACTACCAGCCAATCGCATTCGACAACGGCACCATCAGCGTAGTCGCCGGAGACAACACCTACGACCACACCTACGCGGACAAGCCCATGAACGAAGCTATCGTGGAAACCTCCCACCACAAGCCCAATCCAATCAACTGGAAGCACGTCGTATCCAACTGCGACGAACGTTGGAACCTCATCAAAGGCAACGTGTGCTTGGCTGTCCTGAGCGGCAATTGGGACGTTTTCGAGAACCGTCACGAAAACAGAATCATGCTCGTCACCCGCAAGGGAACCCGAATCCTCTGACCCACACCAAGATTGGAATTGGAAGACTGCCGTATTACTCCTTCCTTCTACTTCTCTCATATTTGGCAAAAAAGAAAGGAAGAATTACATGAAAGAACGGAACATCTCACTGGAAAACGACCTCATGATGTTAGGTCAGGAGCCAATGGATGAACCCGACTCGTCCACCACCATCGAACTGCAAGAAATCGTGAAGAAGACGGAACGAAAAATGCTGAACCCACCGGCACCACCATTGAAATTCAAACCGAAAACAGCGGACAAGTCCACCGAAAACACCGACGAAACCGCCAGCAAGACGAGCAAGAAAACCGCCCCGACAGAAAACAAAACCAATCCGAAACCCATTCCGAAAGCCTATAAGCCCGCCACACGCAAAACCAACAAAACCGCACCTCCAACACTAACCCCCACCAACCCGTACGCGCCCGTCGAATACGACTGCAACGGCAAATGGCGTCAACTGTTGGCGGGAATCGCCGTCGTCGGAATTCTCGTGGCGGCAATCGCATTGTTGGTAGGAGCGAAAACATGTTGGCGGTTCATCGCCATAGGCGCATTGACCGCATTCGCCATGCTCCCGCTCTACGGTTGGTTCGACGAACTCGAACGGGACATGGCGGTCAAGGCAGTCGAAAAGGATTACGGGATTCGTGTTCTGCAAACAAACGGATGCAATGGACTCGCGGAAGTGCATTACATGTTCCAGCAGAATCCAACCGTCGAAGCCGGTATGGTCTCCTATGGTCATGGCTTGGCATGGTTGCGAAGCGCGGGCGGCAAGAAGATTGTCGGACGAAAGCAGCAGGTGGAAAAGTGATGTCCAGCACGGTGAAGGCCGCACGTTTTCCCGCGTTCTTTTTCAACGGCGTTTGGCAAGGGCTTAAAACCGCGCTTGTGCCGCACGCTTGCATATCCGACCCGTTGCCTCCCATGCCGACCGTACGCGATTGGCTTCAGGCCCATGGAGGCACCGGCATGGATGCTGACGCATTCGACCGGTGCGAGAGCGAATGGTATGAGCTGCTGGAGCTGCGCAAACGGCAGATGAACGTGTTTTTGGCTGG
>OGSS01001975.1_pt1 | contig 10696 bp, 8 predicted proteins | sample 1553591 | NCBI WGS metagenome assembly OGSS01 (sample SAMEA2580061, study PRJEB22360) | human gut metagenome | biome: human gut; feature: human-associated habitat; material: faeces | place: Denmark | collected 2008/2010
CCTGTGACCCTCTGCTTGTAAGGCAGATGCTCTCCCAGCTGAGCTAAACTTCCATCGGGTCGTTGTCGTCGTCGTCTCATCCCTGACTACTTGTTTAGTATATAACAGAATTACGAATCTGTCAACACATTTTCTGAAAAAATTTCAAAAATTTTTTAGACCCGAAAATTTACGCCGCGCACAGCGTTCTCCGACATGCGCGGCGTAATGTATTATCGTTCCATCTTTTCACAGAACCGCATCAGCATTGCCGCGGCCTGTGCGCGGGTGGCATTCCCCTGTGGATTCAGTCTGCCGTGCGAGCCGTTGACGATTCCGTTCGCTGCCGCCCATCGCATAGCATCGACCGCGTAGGAGCTTACGGTATCTGCGTCTGCAAAGGCATCCAGTGTGCCGCCGGCTTCGGGGACATCCGCATAGCGGTACAGCATGGTGACGAGCTGCTCTCGTGTAATGCCAGCCTCCGGCGCGCGGCCATCCGAAATGCCTGCCGACTGCGCCCACGCCATGCCCTTCTCGTACCAGTTTGCACCGCCGGTCGTATCCGCACCCGCGTACCGTGCGAGAATCGTCATCAGCATACCGCGCGTGGTCGTGCCATCCGGCGAGAACGCATCCGTACCTGTGCCGCCCATCAGACCCTTTTCCACAACACAGCGCACTGCATCGGCGTACCACTCGGTTGGCTTGACGTCATCGAAGCTCACATTTTGAGCAGGCTGTCTCTCGAAAATAGGCGTAAGCGTGACATTGCACGCAGGCATGACGAATGTAAACCGACCGTCCTTCTCCGTCACTGTGACCGGCTTGCCGCTCTGGTCTGTAACCGCAATTGTTTTGAGCGCATAGCCTTCCTTTGGCACAGCTTTAATCATCACTGTGCTGCCTTTGGCTGCGTTTTTCGGCGTGATTGAGACCTCGCCGTGCTCGCTCTTAGCCGCAGTCACCGCACCGGTCGGCGTGCGGACCGGACCGCCGCCGCCACCACTGCCGCTCGTTCCGCCACTCTGCTGAGCGGTGAACACCGGTGCTGCAGTCTGCGTGCCGTTCAGTTTAGTAAGTGCTTCCTCTGTCAGCGTCGTGTACGTTTTATCACCGATTTTCCACCCGTTAAACGTGTATCCGCGCTTACTGTCGGTCGGAAACGCCGTTCCGATATCTCCCGCGCCGTAAACGCTGGTCTGCGCACCGCTGTCCGCAAACACGAACGTGATCTCCGCGCGACGCATATCCACTGCGGAACGGTCGATCATGTACGTCACGCCATGGATGGTTAGCGTATCGCCCGCGGCCACGGCATCCGGCGCAGAAACCGTGATTGGCTCGGTCGCAAAGCCGGTCAGTCGAATTGTCAGGCCGTCGATTACGGCAGTAACGGTACTCGGCGTGACAGTTGCCGTCTCGAGCGCCTTCTTGATCTGAAACGAGAAGGTTTGTGCCTCGGGCAGCACATAGTTGCCCGCCTTTCCGCCTGCCAGAGCGACCGCGCGTGCGGTGTACGACCCGATTTCGGTCCGGCTGCCGTCCTCGATTATAACAGTAAGCGCATCTCCGTTCACCGCGCCAATCGCTTCAGCCGTGACCAACTTCGGTGTACCATCATAATAGAAAAGACTCTCGCTGTTCCATTTTATCTCAACAGGCTTCGGCTGTACGGTCAACACGCCGTTTTCGTATGTAATTTTGTAATTTTCAGCTTGTGCATCCATCGGAATAATCGTGTAAGTTCCAATATCGCTAAACTGCGCATAGCCAAACGCATAGTTCAGACCCCAAAGCACAGTTTCGTTCTCATTATTCACGAATCCATTGATCTCCGCACCATTATCACTTAACGTTTCCCCATAGGTTATGGTTTTATCCTTAGCACGAATACACAGCGGCGCTTTTTCAATATGAAACCGAACCGCTTGCGAGGTTGCGGAAGCCGTGCTGCTCGTTTCCGGTGCATACGCTTCCACCCAGTAAGTTCCAGCGTTGATTGGCGCACCGTCCAGCTGATTGCTCTGTGTACCGTTGCTGTCGGCGTAGTAGCGATATGTCGGCGCGGACGTGCCCGAGCAGGTCAGATTGCTCTCGCTGTACGGCAGACCGGTATAGACTGCATCCTTCGCGCTTACAATAAGTTCGACCGTTTTCGGCAGGATTTTACCCTTTACAGTGCAGTTTTCGTCCTCTAACGTGTAATTTTTATTCGTAAGTGTAACTGTAACCGTCACGTCCCACTCGCCAGCTTCGGCAGATGCGTACCGTGTCGAGAGCGTGTAATCCGTGCCCTCGCTCAGTGCCGTGCCTTCCGGAAGATTGCTGAACGCCAGACCGCTAATCCGTGCATCATCATCGCGTCCGTTGCATGTCTTGTCCTCAATTTTCAGTGCTGTTGTATTCAAGGAAATTACGCGCTTATTAATGGTAAAACTGCCGATATTCATCCGTTTAACTGCAGAAAAGTTTTCACTTGATGCAATCTCGACCGCCACGTTGTAAGTTCCGGCACGAACCGGCAAAGCTGTGCTGTCGTTGTACCAAACTGTGACCTTGCCAACGCCTGTTCTCGTCCACACCGACGCCTCACGCGGCTTGCCGTTGTAGGTCGAATCAACCGGCAATGCAATCTTGTAATCGGTGTCCTTTTCGGGTGTTTTCGGTGTAATTTGGAATATTTTCTCAACTTTTCCGGTATAATTTCCCTCGCCGGTAATTGTCACCGTTCCTGCACCGCAGTCTCTGTTATTGGTGTAAGAAAGTTCGTAATCTACGTTGATTTTCAACGTTTTATTGTCTATTGCGATGATTGGCTTGGGATTATGCTCGACTCCGTCATACACATACTCGGTCTGCTTCATATCAATCTGCGCGTCTGCAATATCCCGCGGAGTAACTTTCAGCGTACCATTGGCATAGCTGATTGCGTAATTTTTCGTCTTATCTGTACCGTTTCCGCATATTTTTGCATTATGTGGTACATTTTCTGCATTTCCTGCATTCGTCTGCGTGCCAGAAACCTTCACCTCGATGATTTTGTCGCCGGACACCAGTTTGCCTGCTGTGTAGCCATCTTTCACCAGAGGTTCGCCATCGTACACTTTCTCTGCACTTTCCGCCGTAATCGTCAGCGGTTTCGGCTGAATTTCTGCAGAAAACTCCTCGCTTTCCACGGTGTACTTGCTGTCTTCCGACATAAATTTGAGCCGATATTTGTCCCCGACATTCGGGACGGTTTCACCGTTTACGACCTCGAATGTGCCGGAAAGTTCGGTGCCGTTCAGCGTTGCACTGCAGCCGGAAACATCAACCATTTCATTCCAGGTCTGGCCGTATGTGCCCTTAGCCGACGTAATCCAGTCTATAATCGGTGTTTCTTCTTTAGAACCTTCTTCCGAGATTAAAACAATCTCGAGTTCGTCAGATAAACCATTACACTCGGCTTTCATATGATATGTTTGCCCTGCTTTTGCATTACAAGTAACAATCATGTCCCAGTGCACATCTATTTCGTTTGTCTGCTTATTTGGTTCTTCTTCTCTACGAAATGTGACACCATTATCTGTGTTTTCGTCCACAATTGTTTTATCTTCTGCATGCAATGTAATATCGCATTTTGCTTCTTGGTTGACCGTCAGATCCTGGAAAAGTGCATCCGCCGTATACATATCCTTGTATGGCTCATCACCAGTTGGAATCGAAACAGTAATCGACTTTTCAACTACAGGTGTACCATTTCGATTGATTCGGATTGATGTAGTTGGTCGAGCCTTTCTACATATCCTTTCCGGATAAACCGCATTCTGATAAGTGCCGTCGGCCGCTCCCGCAGGAATGACTACCATGCCGAGCGCCATCGAGAGCGCCAAGACCACAGAAAATGCCGTTTTAAAACGTTTCACGTTTTCCTCCTGACCCGCAAGCTGGTGTTTGACGATTGCGTGCGCTTCGTTCACTGCACTCTGCACAATTTTTCGCAGAGAACACATATATTTTTATTCAGCTTACCATGAGGTTTCATATGCGTCAATGTTTTAATCGACAAAATTCGACATGTAAGATTCAGCATTTTACATAAAGGCACAGCCAGTCGTTAGTCTGTTTCTTCGTGTCTACTCCGCTTATACAGTGAGCCTTTCATCGGCAGAATATTCATATTTGCATATTTATGTTATTATCTTAAAAACGACTACCAATTCTCTATTTTGGCATTTCCATATATATTGTCTGATGTTTTTCGTTTAATGACTATACGTTCATTTATCTGTGTTTCGCATAAATATTCTATAAGTGCAAAAAGCACCGTGAAGCTTTCCACAGGGCTGCGCCGTTGATGAGTAATAATAAGACGAAAAACACGAGCGCTGTATATTAATTTTACCCGACAGTTTAGTTTCTCCATAAATCCATGCTATTCTTCCTGATTCATATGATAAGGTACAATAAGTTGCGCAAATTGAAAACCTCATAAAAGAAGACATAGCTTGCAGGCTCTGGTAGAATGAAGTTACCACACAAACATTCGCAAGAAGACAGCAAACTATGTCCGAGAAAATTGTACAGCTGAATGAGGAAGTAATCAAGGGCCAAATCAAGGAATTGGTCCGCAGCAGCGTGGAGGAAGCGCTCATCGAGATGTACCTGGCAGGCGTTTCCGTGCGCCGTGTGGAGGACATCACCGAGGCCCTGTGGGGCAGCAAGGTCTCGCCCGCAACCATCAGCGAGCTGAACAAGAAATCCTATGTCCACATCGAGGCCTGGCGCAACCGTCCGTTACAGGGCGGGCGCTATCCATACGTCCACGTGGACGGTATCTACCTGCGCCGCAACTGGGGCGGAGAGTACGAAAATGTAGCCATTCTGGTGGCAATCGCCGTAAATGAGGATGGTTTTCGTGAGGTTCTGGGAGCTGCCGAGGGAATGAAGGAGGACAAGGCCAGCTGGGTCAGCTTCTTCCAGTGACTCCGCGGACGTGGCTTGGACGGCGTAAAACTCATCGTCGACGACAAGTGCATGGGAATGCTGGAGACCGTGGGCAAGGTGTTCCCGGACGCCAAATACCAGCGCTGCACGGTGCATTTCTACCGTAATGTTTTCCCTGTTGTGCCTAAATCCAAGGTCAAAATTGTAGCAAAAATGCTCAAGGCGATCCAGCAAAAAGACGCCCCGCGACAAGGCTAAAGCGGTCGTTGCCGGACTTCGCGCCATGAAACTGAAAGAGGCTGCCAAGAAGGTCGAGGACGGCATTGAGGAAACTCTGATCTACTGCGATTTCCCAGCGAGCATCGGACCCGCCATCCGCACCAACAACGTGATCGAGCGGCTGAACCGTGAGATCCGCCGCAGAGCCCGCGTGGTGGGAACGTTCCCTGACGGCAACTCAGCTCTGATGCTGGTCTGCGCCCGGCTTCGCCATGTGGCGGGCACGCAGTGGGGCAGCAAAAAATATATGAACATGAAGCACTTGGAGACGGCACTGGACGACGCCTTCATTGCCGGCTGACTTCACTCAGCCGGAGCCTGCAAATAATTTTGCGCATAAATCTTGACTGGACCGAATCTATTAGATGCACGCATGTGATATAATCTTGGCCACGCATTTTGTCAATTCGTATACAGATCTTTGTCGAAATCATAGATGCTACCGCACTGTTTCCGATTATTGAACAAAAAAATGCTCTCCGTTTGATGGAGAGCACCTTCGTTTTTTATTTAGCCAACACGCTGTCTGGAGTGGTGCAGTTCGATCTGCTTGGACTTGATGAACACGCTCAATTTCTTGTAGGCGAGCATGGTAATCGCAGTCAGAATTGCGCCTTTGATGAGATTGAACGGCAGAACACCAAGCAGCAGATAGCCCTGCATGCCGGTCACATACGGATTGATAGCATTGCACGCATCAAAGATAGCCTGCAGCGGCATAACCTGCGAATAAAACGGAATGATAAGAAAATAGTTGGTCAGCATGCCGACACAGGCCATAGCGACCGATCCGGCTGCACAGCCGAGGACAGCCATCTTGCGGCTCTTGTGTCCGCGGTACAGCAGCACGGCGATAACAACGAGCGTGGAAAGCATCAGAAAATCTGCGACCTCACCGGAGCCGCCGGTCTGGGTCTGGGTCAGATGAATAATGTCCTTGATGCCGATCATCGTGATCGCCGGAGCGATGCCGAAGATAAACGCGCCGATGAGCACGACCGCGCCGGACAGATCCACCTTGAGGAACGGCGGCATGAACGGAATCGGAAACTCAAAGTACATCAGTACGGTTGCGATAGCCGCAAAAATTGCGGTGTAGGTGATTTTGCTGGTTTTTGTCATTGCTGTTTTTTCTCCCTTTCAGGAGTCCTGTTCCATAAATAAAACAAGCCCCCGGATTGCTCCAGAGGCATACAGACGTAGCGATAGGTACATCTGTTTCTCTCATCCGGACTATAACCGTCGGTTGGGATTCTAACCCATCATGCCTTGCGGCTCGCAGACTATCAGACTCGAAGCCTGTATACTGCCGGTGGAGACTTTCACTCCGCCCTGAAACAGAACTGATTTATTTATACTGCTATTATAGTCGCCGGTAAGGGATTTGTCAACACTTCAGCAAGAAAAACATAAAGCCGCCTTTCCTTGCGAAAAGCGGCTTTTTATCAGAAATCAGTCTTCCTTGCTGCTCATCAGAGTAACCATAACGGCCTTCTGTGCGTGCAGGCGGTTTTCTGCTTCCTCGAAAATTTCGTTTGCGTGCTCCTCGAACACCTTGGTGGTGATCTCCTGCTCGCGATATGCCGGCAGGCAGTGCTGCACCATGCAGCCCGGCTTTGCAGCAGCCAGCAGCTCATCATTGACCTGATAACCCTGGAATGCCTTCATGCGGACTTCCTTTTCGGCCTCCTGACCCATGGATGCCCATGTGTCGGTGATAACAACGTCTGCGTTCTCGACAGCCTTCATCGGGTCATCGGTGATGAAGAAGTTCGGGTTCGGCTCTGCGAATGCCATAACCTCAGCGTCCGGACGGTAGTCCACCGGCGTTGCGATGGAAACCTTCATGCCGGTCTTGAGGCCGCCGACGATCAGCGAGTTTGCCATGTTGTTACCGTCGCCGATATAGCACATCTTGAGGCCATCAAGGACTGCGAACTTCTCACGGATGGTCATGAGATCCGCCAGAACCTGACACGGATGGCAGAAATCAGTCAGACCGTTGATGATCGGAATAGAGCCGTAGTTTGCCAGATCCTCTACTTCCTTCTGCTCGTAGGTGCGGATCATAATGCCGTCCAGATAGCGGCTCAGCACACGGGCCGTGTCCTGTACCGGCTCGCCGCGGCCGATCTGAAGGTCGCGATTGGACAGGAAAAGCGCCTGACCGCCCAGCTGATACATGCCGGTCTCGAAAGAAACACGGGTACGGGTGGAGGACTTCTGGAAGATCATGCCAAGGCTCTTGCCTTCCAGATGACGATGGGAAATGTTGTGCTTTTTCTCATACTTGAGCTGATCCGCCAGATCGAGCAGACCGATGATCTCCTCGGTGGAGCAGTCAAGCAGCTTCAGTAAATGCTTCATTGTAATAAACCCTTTCTGCAAATTAGCAATGAGTAATTAGTAGTCGGTAATTATTGGCGCTGCAATAAGGCTTACCGTAGGGCGGCATGAGGTCATGCCGCTGTGTAAACCATCTGCACACCGTTATAAACGGCGGGGTGAGGTCAGGAGGTGAATTGCGGCAAAGCCGCAAAAGAGGCCACTCTGGAGTGCCCCGCCCTACTGTGATGGCAAACCACTGCATAAACTACTATTTTATTACTAATTATAAAAACTTTGATTAAAATACTTTTGCCATGATAGCGAGTGCTTCATCCATCTCTTCCTTGGAAATGGTGAGCGGCGGGAGCAGACGAACGGCATTTTTGCCGGCGGTGATCGCCAGAACGCCGTTTTCGATCAGCTTATTGGCAAACACGGAGTGCTTTCCTTCCTCAACGATGATGCCGAGCATGAGACCCATGCCGCGCACGCCCTTGATATTCGGCGAGCCAAGGGACAGGATGCCGTTGCGCAGGTACTCACCCTTTTCGCGTACTTTCATCAGAAACTGGCCGTCACCGACAGTATCGAGCACGACGTTTGCTGCGGAGCAGACAATCGGCGTACCGCCGAAGGTGGTCGCGTGCGTGCCCGGCGTCAGGACGTTGCAGCAGGTATCCGCCGCCATGACAGCGCCGATCGGCATGCCGCCGCCAAGACCCTTTGCCATAGTGACAACGTCCGGCTTGATGTCGTACTGCTGGAAGGCAAACAGGCTGCCGGTACGGCCGATACCAGTCTGCACCTCGTCGATGATGAGCAGCATATCCTTCTCGCGGCAGAGCTTCTCTACCTCCTTGACGAACTCGCGGTCAAGCGGCAGGACACCGCCCTCACCCTGGATCAGCTCCATCATGATGGCGCAGGTCATATCGTCCGCCTTTGCGCGTACCGACTTGATGTCGTTGGCAACCGCGTAATCAAAGCCCTCGGTAAACGGGAAGAAATAGTTGTGGAAACGCTCCTGACCGGTGGCTTTCAGCGTGGTTACGGTACGGCCGTGGAAGGAGTTGATGAGCGTCAGCACCTTGAAGCGGCCCTCGCCGTACTTGTCGAACGAGTACTTGCGCGCCAGCTTGATGGCACCCTCGTTTGCCTCGGCGCCCGAGTTAGCAAAGAATACCTTGCCGCCCAGATGCGTCTTTTCTACCAGCTTCTTGGCAACCTGAACCATCGGCTCGGTGGTGAACAGGTTGGAAACATGCATCAGCTTGTGCGCCTGCTTGTCGATCGCGTCAATGATCGCCGGATTGGCATAACCCAGACAGTTTACACCGATGCCGGAAGCAAGATCGATGTACTTCTTTCCCTCAACGTCCCACAGAGTCGCACCCTCGCCGTGGTTCAGTGCAATCGGGAACCGGCCGTAGGTGTTCATTACATATTTGTTTTCTTCGCTTTTTAATTCATTGTAAGTCATAGGGTATCACCTTTTACCGGAGATACGGAGCGAATCATTCTCCATTCTCCATTTTCAATTCTCAATTACTGAAACATAGTGCCTGCGCCGACTTTGGAGAGCAGCTCGATCAGGATCGAATGCTTAACACGGCCGTCCAGAATGGTAGCACGCTCAACGCCCTTTCGGACTGCCTCAACGCAGCAGTCTACCTTCGGGATCATGCCGCCCTTGATCACGCCGTCACGCACCAGCTTGGGCACCTCGGACACCTTCAGGCGGTGAATGACACTGTCCGGGTCGTTGACATCCAGCATCAGGCCGCGCACGTCGGTCAGCAGGATCAGCTTCTTTGCGCCGAGTGCGACTGCCAGCTTGCTGGCTGCGGTGTCGGCGTTGATATTGTAGTTGGTTTCATCGTCGATGCCCTGTGCAACGGTCGAAACGACCGGGATGTATCCCTGCTGCAGCACGTCGATGACCGGAGCCGGGTCAACGTCCATGATATCACCGACGTAGCCGTAATCCGTGCCGGCACGGTCGGTCAGGCGCTTTGCCTGAAACAGACCGCCGTCCATGCCGCCAAGGCCGATGCCGCGTCCGCCTGCCTTCTCGAGCAGGGTTACAAGATCCTTGTTGACCTTGCCGCACAGCACCATCTGGACGATATCCATGGTTTCACGATCGGTGTAGCGCAGACCGTTGACAAACTTGCTCTCCTTGCCGATCTTTCCCAGCATTTCATTGATCTCCGGGCCGCCGCCGTGTACGATAACGACCTTGACGCCGACCAGATTGAGCAGTACCAGATCGTGAATGACCGCGTCCTTCAGCTCCTCGTTGATCATTGCGTTGCCGCCGTATTTTACGACAACGGTCTGACCGTAATATTCCTGAATATACGGAAGCGCTTCGACCAGAATATTGGCACGCAGCTCCGCATCAAGTTGAGTATCCATACTAATTCGTTCCTTTATCGGGAGTTTTCTTCGTTTTTAAGAATCAAGTTCTGTAATCACCGTTGATCTTAACGTAATCGTAAGTAAGATCGCAGCCCCATGCAGTAGCGCTGTCCTCGCCCTCGTTTACATCAACTGCAATGGTAACATCGCTCTCGGAGAGCACCTTCTTCGCCAGTTCTTCATCAAAATCCAGAGCCGCACCCTTGTCGCAGACTGCTACGCTGCCTGCTGCGGACTCGAACGCCACAGAAACGTACTCTGGACGGAACGGTGCCTTGGAGTAGCCCATTGCACACAGTACACGACCCCAGTTTGCATCTGCGCCGAACATCGCCGCCTTGACAAGATTGGAGCCGACAACAGCCTTGGCCAGTCGCTCAGCTGCCTCCTCGGAGCGGGAGTTCTTAACGGTGCAGGTAACCAGCTTGGTTGCGCCTTCGCCGTCTGCAGCAATCTGGCGTGCCAGACGGGTATTCACCTCGTTCAGCGCCTTGCAGAACGCCTGATATTCCTCGTCCTGCCACTCGATGAGCGTGTTGCCGGCCATGCCGTTTGCGAGCACAATGCACATATCGTTGGTGGAGGTGTCGCCGTCAACCGTTACGCGGTTGTAGGTCTTCTTGACGTTCTCCTGCAGAGCATCGGTCAGCATTTCGTGCGTGATAGCGCAGTCGGTCGTGATGAAGGACAGCATGGTGCCCATGTTCGGATGAATCATGCCGCTGCCCTTGCAGATGCCGCCGATGCGGCAGGTCTTGCC
>OGSS01001976.1_pt1 | contig 10691 bp, 7 predicted proteins | sample 1553591 | NCBI WGS metagenome assembly OGSS01 (sample SAMEA2580061, study PRJEB22360) | human gut metagenome | biome: human gut; feature: human-associated habitat; material: faeces | place: Denmark | collected 2008/2010
ATCCTGAGAAGCCGTCCCGAGCCGACGCCGAAGCCGCCGTCGAAGCCCTCATGAAGGAGGACGATCGGCTTTCGGGCCTGAGGTTCCGCTGCCGCTTCCCGGACGGCGTCAGCCCCGTGATTCATCTCGAGCGAACTTCGGTCTCGCATGCAGAGGCACCGGAACTCCTTGCCGAAGGTCTCAGAAAGAAGCTCGGTGAGCGTGCGTCAGGGCTTCGCATCGAGCTTGTGGACGAGCTCTCGGGGTGGTTCGACCGGCCCGTCCGGAACTGAGAAAGACAGAGCACGACAAAGAACAAAAGGCAGCGATCCCAGGACCGCTGCCTTTTGTTTGGATTGAAGCCTCTCGAATTCAGCTTCGGAAAAAGCATCGCCCCGGATTCCTTTCGGAATCCGGGGCGACTGGTTCAGTCAAACTGACGTTCTATGCGAACGGGCAGTTATTAGAACTTGTGGACGAGACCAGCGTTGACAGCGGCGACGGAAGCCTTGTCATCAGCGCCAGCGACGAGAGCCTTGTCATAGGAGTCCATGTAGTAGCCGGCACCGCCGTAGACGAACGTGCGCTTGGAGAGCGGATATTCGTAACCGACGGAGAAGGTGTAGCGCTGAACGTCGTTAGCATTCGGGTTCTGATCTTCGGCATCCATGTAGCCGACGAGAACCTTGGCCGTACCGCCGAAGGCGGGAACGTCAGCACCAACGGAAAGACCGAAGCCGTCAAACTTACCCGTCTGATCATTCTGAATCATCTTGACGGCAAGACCAGAGTCCTTGAAATACTGCGTGGCGACGTAGAGCTTGGCAACGCCGAAGTTGTAGTTACCACCGAGGCTGACGGTCAGCGGATCTTCAACGTCCTGCTGGCCGAGGGACTGGAGGTTCGTCTGGGTGACGATACCGGTGAGGTAGAGGTCGCCAGCCGTGAAAGAAGCGCCAAGGGCGTACTGACGGTCAACGGCGGAGGAACCTTCACGATCCGTGTCCGTGCTGTCCTTGTTGAAGGAGTACTGGGCGAGCACATTGACGCCGGCGAACGTCGGAGTCTTGTAGGTGACGGAGTTGTCCATGCGACCGAAGCCGGCACCCATCACATACTTGTGACCGGCGATGTCGGACCAACCCGTGGAGAACGGGGAGACCTTGCCGCCGAAGAGACCGTAGCGGCCGTTGCCGGAAGCAAGTTCGCCCTGACGGCCCATGCCGAGTTCGCCGAAGTCACCAGCGACATAGAGCAGAGCTTCACGGTCGAAGAGGCGGTTAGCGGTAGAGAGCTTGCCGTCGTCAGAAGAGAAGCCGTTTTCGAGCGAGAAGCCGACCTTGACGCCGTTGCCGAGGTCTTCTTCACCCTTCACGCCGAAGCGGCTGGCGGAGTTCTGGCCGGAGCGCATGTCGAACTTATTAACGTCTTCGCCATAGCCCCTGTCCGTGGAGGTGTAGCCGAGGCCCGTGTCGATGATGCCGTACATCGTGACATTGGCGGCAAAGGCGGAACCGGCGAAGGCGCCGAGAACGGCGACAGCGGCGAGAGTCTTCTTGAACATGATTTGTTTCCTCATTGAGTGCCGCGCACCGTCTTTTGTGATGCGTCGGCGGCCGGCAGACTTGTCCTGGGAGGCGCTGCCGAATTTAGAGCGGCTAAGTTGGTCCGAGCCGCATCTGGTCTTTGGTCCGCGAGGACCTGTGCATATTCTCCCAAAGACTTCGCCAATTTCCTAATGCGCTCCAGAGGACAAACAGACGAGGAAACATTGAAAATGCCTGTGGCTCTAGCCTTAAGGAGAAAAATAGGTGCTAACCCTCGCAACGTGACTTTCTCTCCGGAGTGTTGCATTCCTACAACAAACCGCCCTGTTTCCGAGAATTCGACACGTGGACAGCCTGTAGAACGAAATGTCGACTTCGCTCACTCAGGAGTCCGCGGAGGGCCTTTTTCCTCGATTTTTCGACCCGAATTCCTGCGAACGTCGACCCCGTTCGCCAGAGAAAAACACCCCGGCTCCTTGCGGAACCGGGGTGCTTGGTTCAGTCAGACTGACGTTCTATGCGAACAGGCAGCGATCAGAACTTGTGGACCATGCCGAGCATGACTTCGGACGTCTTGGTCTTCGTTTCGACGCCGGCCTTTTCGGTCTTGACCTGCGTGTAGCCGGCGGCCGTGTAGACGAACGTGCGCTTGGAGAGCGGGTATTCGTAGCCGACGCCGGTGATGATGTTGTTGCCTTCGGTGGCGCCCGTCTTCACGTCTTCGTAGTCGTTCCAGCCGAGCTGAACCTTCAGCGTGCCGCCGACGAGCGGAGCCGTGCCACCGACGACGAAGCCGTAGCCCTTGTTGAGGGCGGTCTTCTTGTTGGCGGCGGTCTTGTCAGAGTCTTCATCCTTGCCGCCATCGAAGTACTGGACGGCAACCATCGGCTTGACCATGCCGAAGTCATAGTTGGCAAAGGCAGACACGACGGTCTGATTGTCGTCGTTGGTCTGGTCCTTGAGTTCGGTACGGTTCCAGTCCGTCTGGCTGTAGACGAGGCCAGCGTTGAGAGCACCGGCACCGTACGTCACGCCGAGGGCGTAGTAGCGGTCGGCGTCGGAGGAGCCTTCTTCAGTCTTGATGGCATCGCCCTCTTCATTAACGTTGGACTTCTTGAGAGAAGCCTGAGCGAGAAGCGTCACACCGGCAAACTTCGGGGACTTGTAGGTGAGCGTGTTGTCCATGCGGTCGCCGAGACCGAGGAAGACCTTGCTGGTCTTCGCGATGTTGTCCCAACCCGTGCTCATGGCGGTGGCACCGGAGCCCATCTGACCGTAGCGGCCGACACCGGAATCAAGACCGCCCGTGCGGCCGGCGGAGAGTTCACCGTACGGCGTTTCGACGAACAGGATGGATTCGCGGTGGAAGAGTCGGGAGCCCTTGTCGAAAGCGCCGTCGTCAGCCTTGAAGCTGTTTTCAAGGTTGAAGCCAACCTTGTAGCCGTTGCCGAGATCTTCCGTGCCCTTCAGGCCGAAGCGAGAGCCGGAGTTCTGACCGGAACCCATGCCGAAGCTGTCGGTCGTGGTCGTGCCCTTGTCGACCTGCGTCCAGTTGAGACCGAGGTCAACGAGACCATAGAGCTAAACGTCGGCAGCGAGAGCAGAGCCGGCAAAGGCACCGAGAACGGCGACGGCAGCGAGAGACTTCTTGAACATTTGCATTTCCTCATTTTTTGGGTTCGCTCCGGGCCGGACCGGCCGGCCCGCGAGCGGCGACGGAAGCTTCCCGAGGGGCTCCGTCGAGATGGCGCGCACGCTTTTGCACTGCGCTTGCACCGTGGTCCGGTCTTTTCTCAAGACCTGTGAGGCATTTTTCCAGAGAACATTCAGGCCGTGTGAAACTTTTACTGTCGCATTAACGCGTCAAACGCGACGCATCGCGCGTCCTTCAGGCGCCTCGACCTAACTGTCTCTCATAAGTCATAAGGTGTCTCCTCTACTCCCAGTGTTGTTTCGGCACCACAAACAGCCTCCGGAAGCACTTTTTCCGGGCATTGAAGCCAGGCGAAGTCCGCCCCTGCGGCCTCATGAACGAAAAGCAAAGAACGCACGAATCCTGCACGCCGGAAAGCAGAAAACCGGCGCCCGCCGCAAGGCGGGGCCGGTTTTCCGGGATGAGAGGGCCGAGGTCGGGCTTCGGGCTACCAGTTGCCCGAAAGACCGATCACGAGGTTCGCGAAGATGTCGTAGAGCGTGACGAGGTAGCGCTCGTCGAAGTCGACGGCGGCATGCTCGTGCGAGGCCTCAAGGCCCGCGCCCACGAGGAAGTAGCCTGCGCGGCCGCCCTGGCTCTGCACGCGGCGAATCATCAGGGTGGCGTCGTCGGAGCCGTTGAGTGGCACCGAGGGACGGACCTCGCGCACGTAGCGCGCGCGGCGGGCGCAGACGGTGATCATCTGCACGATGCCGTCGTCGGGCACGAAGTCGACGGCCTCGCCCATGATCTTGTGGCTCATCTTGACGCCGAAGGCCATGGCGCAGCCCTGGGCGCGCGTGACGGCCTCGCGGGCGAGCTCGCGGTTGATCGCCTCGTTCTCGCCTCGGACCTCGACCTCCATGTCCGCATGGGCCGCGATCACGTTGCGGCCCTCGCCCGCATGGAGCGTGCCGACGTTGACGCGGGTCATGCCGTCGGAGTGGCGCGGCAGGGCCATGAGGATGAGCGCGGCGTCTGCAGCGGCCAGAAGCGCATTGCGACCGAGCTGGGGCTGCATGCCCGCGTGGGCCTGCACGCCCTCGAAGTGAAGATCGATCTTCGTGGTGCAGAGGAACTTCTCGGGAGCGGCCACGACGGTGCCCGCCTGAAGGTCGGTCGCGATGTGGGCGCACAGCAGCGTGTCCACGTCGTCGAGAAGACCCGACTGCACGATCGGATAGGCGCCGCGGGAGCCCTCTTCGCCCGGCTGGAAGATGAAGCGGATGCGGCCCGTCAGACGATCCCTGTTCGCCACGATGAAGCGGCCGAGCTCGAAGGCGACGGCCTGATGACCGTCATGGCCGCAGGCGTGCATGAGGCCGGGACGCTCGGAGGCGAAGCCTTCCTTGTAGGGAATGTGGTCGGGATCGACGGGTTCGTCCATCTTGAGGGCGTCGAGCTCGACGCGGAACGCAAGGGTCTTGCCCGGACGGCCCGTGTCGAACGTCGCGCACAGCCCCGTGAGGCCGCCCATGCGCTGCAGCAGGATGGGCGAGACGCCCGCGGCCTTCGCAAGGCGCTCGGACTCGCTCACCTCGGCGTCGGAGCGGCCGCGCACGTAGATGGGGTCGATGAACTCGCGCCCGACCATGACCTTGAAGCAGAGCGACGTGAAGAATTCGGCAGCGCGGGCGGTCGCGATGAATTCGGCCCAGCCCGTTTCGGGCGTTCTGTGGACCGTGCGCCTGCGAGCCACCAGGTCGGCCTCCCTGACGGGGTCGATCCAGTGCGGAATGGAGCCGGCGGGGGACGTCGGATCCGTCTGATCGTAAGTGGGTTGCATGTCAGTGTCTTGATGCTTTGGTCTGAGGCATGCCGATATGTTGTCTGCGGCTTCTCCTGCGTATTACTACGCAATCCGCATCTGAATTTGGGGTTGGCCGTCCGCTTTGCGGACGCCGGCATACCGCACAGGGAGTAGTGTACCCGCAAAAATACGGATGGTCTACTAAGACATTTCACCTAGAAGCTGAGTCGTTTTCCTTGCCGCCCCGTCTCTTTTCATCACCGTGAATCCTCCCCGCCCAATTATTAATTGGATGGGGCTTCCCTGCCTTTTACCAGCAAGGACTGCCTGAGCACAGATAGCGGGCAAACTCAGAAATCTGCGCTCACATGGAGCGCAGCTCCGCGTTAACCCGAATTAGAGTGTCCAGGGTGCGTGTGATCCTCTTGGCACATGACGGAACTTTAGCCGCAATGCGCCGCCATCTCTTTGCCGAAAATTTCGTTCATCCGGGAAATCGGCTGCTGCACCCCTGCTGCGAAGCTCACCAGACGGTGTGCTGCGGCACTCCTCTCCTGTCAGGGGTACGTCGACGGCTGTCTCTCTGCCACGTCCATGAATCATCTGCGGCCCGTATAGGGCGTTGCCTCCATCTACCCGATGGTCAGCGCGTCGGTGCAAGGGCAACAGCATCACAATCAGCGTCCCGAGAAAATCAGGGAAAACAAACGCCTTGACGCCATGCGCGGAACGATTGGCGGGAAAGCGCGTCAGAGGGCAAAGTTGCTAGACGTCTTCGACGACAGTGGTTTTTTGAGAGGGTCGTAGAAGTTCAGCGAGTAAAATCGGGGCGTTTTTTTGAAGGTATTTCCTCCCCTCTTCCTCAGATTCCATTTTAAGGTATTCGCAGTAATAATTTTGCCTGTTCTTGACCCAATAGTCGCAATTTAAATCGATGTTATCGATTGTGTCTTTTACTTCTTGTTGTTTTTGTTTAGATAGTATTGGATTAGGGAATAACTTTTGGGTAAATAGATCCAGTCTGAAATCATCAGGCCCCACTAGAAATGGATCTATGACCGGCTTTTTATCCCGGTCACTATTTGCCTTCCTGCAAGCTAGACGATAGTTGTCCCATTCGTATGCCAACCAAGGATTAATACTTTTAGGAATGAAGTGTTCGACTGAATGGCTTTCGAATCTATTACTGCTATTGTTGATCCTCATTCCGACATAGCAACAAATGTAATTGTATGCGCTATCAAGTTCTTTGGAGCATTTTGCCCAAAAGCGAGCCTTATCCCACGGGATGTTATCTGCTACATCCCCTTGCTTTGTAATACCCAGATTCTTTAAAAAATCTCGACCAGGTTCCCTGACCTTCTTATTGAATGTTGAGGGCTCCGGCGCCGGCTTTACAGGAATCAATTGATACCCCTCCGTTTCAATTCCGCATTCCAAATGATCCAATAAGGATCCATTTCTGGAAGAACCTTTGCTAGTTCACTGCTCACCTGCGAGATTTCGCTTCTTTTTACGCAATCTTTCTTAAGGAGTTCGTTAGCTTTTCGCAAAACCATCTCTGCATCCATTGAATAGGATGTTGTAAGGTCGAAAGCTTTACTAGTCAGCCAATTTTCAAAGCTCCCCATGGGAATATACTCACGATTGGTAAGAGAGACATTATTTCCATCAATCAAATCCAAATCGAACCATTGGTCATACTTCGGGTTGAATTTACACTCGACAGAAGACATCACCAACGGAGAATGAGTTGTTATAACGATTTGCGTACTAACCGAGGCGCCTCGTTGTTTATACAACACATCGATGGCCTCCAACAGAGCAGGAACAATGGAACGCTGCCAGCGTGGATGAAGATGAGACTCTACCTCGTCAACGAGTATCGTCACGCGAGTATCGATCTTCTTGCCTTTCAAATTAACAATTTCCGTGTGCTCGGCGACGCTCCATACGAGCATATAGGCAAGTTCAGCAATTCTTTTGATGCTAGAGGATGCTTGCGTGATCGGAACTTCGATGCCGTACGGCATCTTAATTGTGGGGATTCTTCGCGAGTCGCTGATGCCAACTCTAACCGGCTTGCCGGCTTCGTAGGCTTCTCCGGAGGGTGACAAGGCCAGCAGAACCGAATTCATCTGCTTCGCCAGATCCGCGTAACTGATACTATCGGACCAAGCAGCCCAGTCGGCAATCAGGCCGTTGCATAATTTGGCATCTCCATCACCAGCGAGACCATTGAAGACCTGCTTGTTTGTCAGGACGAAGGCGGGAGGGGGAGCCTCGATGTCATTGCTCTTGCGATTCCGTTCAGAATCCCATACGGCAAAGCTACCATCAGCCATCAAATAAAAAACCAAGCCGGGCGATACTGGATTGCCGCGATTGAAAATCCAGCGATCGTCGTCAGCAGAAAAAGTCGCTTGCACCTTGGCATTTTTTTGCGACCCCAGAATTTCCGCCTTGAGGACAGCCGTGTGAGAGTGAGAGGAGGGACGGGCAATCGAGCTGTTGGTAAGCTGCGGGTTTACTTCAGAGGGCCACTGTCTGGTCATGGCGTACCAGATGAGGTCCAACAAAAAACTCTTCCCGAGCCCATTGTCGCCAGTGATGAGATTAAGACGCGTTCCAAAAGTCAGATCGAACTTCTGTGATGGACCGACATTGGTTACGGTCAAGTTTTTAATCATGATTGTTTCCCCACACCGTCTTTGACTTAGGTATGCCTTTACTTTGTGCTGGCAACGACTGAGCCTGCTATTTTTTCTTGTTCCCTACGGGCATCCTCATTCTATATGACCTTGAGCTTAGGCGCCTGATCCAAGGCTCCATGAGGTCTTACAAGGGACAGACAAGGCCGTTCCCCGTTGAAATCCCTGCCAGCAGCAGAGAAAGCGGGCTAGCGACATTGTTTGGATTCAATGGTGTTCCCGGTGCTCGTGCACCTCGACCATCGACCCTGCGCGTCTGAGCGGCCACCTGCTGAACGAAGTCAATGTTTCGGCTACAGGGCTTCCGCTCTGCCTGCCGCGGCGGACGGCACGCCCGTCCCCTGCCCGCAAGTCCTCGTCTTCCGGTATCCGCCCCACCGGAATCAACCTCACCATCACTTCGAACGATCGCGACTCCAGCGCTTTACGCCCGCCCGAAGGTGAAGAAGCAGAATCCCCGCCAAGCCTCTGCAACGCCAGAAGAAGCCTTTGACGTCATTCTTGAGACGCTCGAGCGGCGCCTGAACCTCTCTATCGTGTACTTCCCAGTGCATGAGCCCGTAGGTCAGTACGTCGTGTGTGACGGGCTCGCCCTTGTATTCGGGCCATCTGAGTCGCAAATACTCCGCGAAATCATCCGCCCAGTCCTGCGGAAGCGGATACTTCCCGAGCGAGTACAGCGTGAACCAATGGATGCTGGCGCAGATGAAGTCCACCGTTACTGGTACCCGCCGGCCGTCGAGAAGGATGTCGGCTGGAAAAATATCCTGCGGCTCGAGGTTGAGACTCTCAGCGTCCTTTGTGGTCAGAAGGATAACGCGGAAATACTGCAGCGCCCGCTTTTGAGCGAGTTCGTCGAGCTCGGGCGGCAGCTCAGGCGCCGGGATGTCCTTGGCCAGAAGCGAAAACGGCTCCTTGAGGCCGTGACCAACAAAGCTGAGCCATCGCAGCTGGTTGACGTACATGTACTAGCAGTTGCCCGCCTCGCGCTGGGCCAGCTGCGTCATGATCTCCTCATCGGTGAAGGTCTACCACTGATGCTGCATCCATTTCCTCCAGTTGAACGGTTCTCGCCCGAGTGCCGACACTCAAAATGATAGTCCTCCGGACGTTTTGACGATCGGTCAGGACATCGAAATCGCGGGCAGTATGCGAATTCGGCCCGCAATCGTACCGACTGCGGGCCGAATTTCACGGATTTGACGCCTGCAGGCCTTGGGCGGGCCTCCGCCGGCTTACTGCTTGCCGGCGATGCTTTCGGCGGCGATCTTGCCGAAGACGACGGCCTTGCCGACCGACGTGCCCGACATGTAGGCAGCGCCGTGCAGGCCGCCCGTACCCTCACCGGCCGCCCAGAGGCCTTCGATGGGTTCTCCGAAGATGTTGATCACACGGGCCTGACTGTCGATCTTCGGACCGCAGTAGGTCGAGAGCAGGACGGCCGTCGCACGGAATCCGTAGAACGGGGCCTTGACGATCGGAGCGGGCTTGCCGTTGCCAGCGGAAAGCGATGTGCGCCCGAAGGCGTCCGCGCCCTTTGCGAGACCTTCGTTGTAGGCACGGACAGTCGCGGCGAGCTTGTCAGCGGGAAGCCCCATCGCCTTGGCGAGGCCCTCGATCGTGTCGGCGCTGTAGAGTTCGCCGTTCTTCTTCAGAGTGTCCGTACGCGCGAGCGGATCCTTCTGCGCCTCCTCATGGATGGCGGCGTCATAGATCTGGACGCCGATGCCTTCGGGCTGAGCAAGCGTCATGTCGCCCAACTCCTTGTACGGACGGGATTCGTCGGCGTAGCGCTCGCCGTTGAGGTTGACCATCATGGCGCCGTTGTACATGACGAAGGCGGAAGTTTTGGTCTTTGGGTTGAAGCCGTACGTTGCCTTCGTGTAACTGACGTCGAGAAGGTCGGCGCCCAATGCCCATGCCATCTTTGAGCCGTCGCCGGAATTGCCGATGCCGCCCAGCTTGAGGGCTTTTTCAGCCGCGGGCGAGAAGCGGCGAAGTAGGTCTTCGCTGCGCGCCCATCCGCCCGCCGCGATCACCACGCCTCTGCGGGCGCGAATGGAGAGCTTCTTGCCACGGGACTCGGCCTCGACGCCCGTGACGCGCCCTTCCCCGTTGACGATGAGGCGCCTCGCAGCGGTTTTGAAGAGATATTGGCCGCCCGCCTTTTCGGTGATTTCACGGAAAATGCCCAGCATCTGCGGCGGACGCGTCATGTGTTGGCGCGGCACGCTCATGCCCGCGCCGGTCGTGACGTCATTGACCTCGACACCAAGCCCGCGCATCCATTTGTATGTCGGCAGCGAAGCAGTGACGAACGTGTGCACGAGCTCGGGATCGTTGACCTTGCCCATGGTGAGGAGCTCCTTTTCGAAGAGCTCGGGCGAGTCCTTGATGCGCTTGCGCTCCTGCACGTCCGTGCAGCAGACAGCGAAGCCGCCGTTGCAGAGCACCGACGAACCGCCGCCGACGGGCATCTTCTCAAGCACGATGACCTTGAGGCCGAGCTGCGAACAGCGTGCGGCCGCCGACGAGCCGGCAGCACCCGTGCCGATGATCACGACATCGGTCTCCTTGTCGAAGGAAGCGGGTTCGAAGACGGGCTTGGCCTGAGCAAGGCCGACGCCGCCCGCGGTGGCCGCGAGGCCCAGTTTGAGGAAGGATCTGCGAGAAGTGGTGGTCATGGTCATTCTCCCGAGGAGTCACCGGTTGCATGCCGCAGAGACACGCATGCCGGCGACGGTAGGTCATTGGTCACATCCATTGTATTTTCCGCCGTCGTTGTTAAGATACAAGACGGCATTGTGCATTCGCAATGCATTTGCAAGGGATAGTTCCGATGACAGAGAGTCTTTCCGATCTTCGCTCATGGCAGATCTTCGGTGAACTGATGAGATGCGGCTCGATGAGTCGGGCCGCAACGGCCTGCGGCTGCGACGTTTCGCAGGTCAGTCGACGCATTGCGGCGCTCGAGAAGCGCGTCGGGTATCCGCTTTTCGAGCGCTCGACCC
>OGSS01001983.1_pt1 | contig 10662 bp, 9 predicted proteins | sample 1553591 | NCBI WGS metagenome assembly OGSS01 (sample SAMEA2580061, study PRJEB22360) | human gut metagenome | biome: human gut; feature: human-associated habitat; material: faeces | place: Denmark | collected 2008/2010
TCCTTCCACCAGCACACGTACCACCTTGCCCGGCAGTTTCACCAGCTGCTTCACCACTGCGATAGTACCTACCTGGAACAAATCCCCCTGCTCCGGCTCCACGATTTCAGGATGTCTCTGAGCCACAAGAAACAGTCTCTGGTCTCCCACCATGGCCCGCTCCACGGCTGCCACTGATTTCGGCCTGTTTATATCAAAATGCAATACCATACCCGGAAGTATGGTCAGGCCCCTGAGGGCCACCACGGGCATCGTAATCACTTGTTCTCCCATTATCAATCTTCACCTCTTGTATCTTAACCATTTGAAAAGCCGCTGCAATGCAGGTGCCGGACCGGCCGGAAAACAGGCCTTCTGGTCCGGGTCATATCTGATTAGCAGCGGCCCTTTCTCTCTTCTAAATTGTCACAGGAGCATGACAGCCTACGCAATTTCTCCTGTCTTACTGTCCCCTCTGAGCCGTTCTGACAACGGTTTTCGGGCAGATGCAGGAGGCATGTCGCGGTATACTAATTCCGGCTGTCCTGCCTTTCTCACTACGTCTCTGGTAATGGTACAGATTCCGATAGAATCGTCGGACGGAATCTCATACATAAGGTCCATCATCACTGATTCAAGGATAGAACGCAGTCCTCTGGCGCCAATCTTGCGGTCTACTGCCAGCTGCGCTATCTCCTCCAGAGCCTCCCGGGTGAATTCCAGCTTCACATTGTCCAGCTCAAACAGCTTCTGGTACTGTCTCATCAGGGCATTTTTCGGTTCTGACAGGATACGCACCATGGCATCCTTTGTAAGCTGCTCCAGGGAAACCATCACCGGCACACGGCCTATGAACTCGGGAATCAGCCCGAACTTGGTCAAATCCTTTGGCTCCACCTTCTTGAGCAGCTCATCTATATTCAGATCGTTCTTATTGGCCACCTCGGCGTTGAAACCAATGGAACCCGCGCTGATGCGCTGCTCCACAATCTTCTCCAGGCCATCAAAAGCACCGCCGCAGATAAACAGGATGTTGGTGGTATCAATCTGAAGAAGCTCCTGGTGGGGATGCTTCCTGCCGCCCTGGGGCGGAACGCTGGCAACTGTACCCTCCAGAATCTTAAGCAGCGCCTGCTGGACGCCTTCGCCTGATACATCCCTGGTGATGGATACATTTTCGGACTTCTTGGTAATCTTATCAATCTCGTCAATATATATAATGCCGTACTCGGCACGGGTGATGTCATAATCAGCTGCCTGGATAAGCTTTAACAGAATGTTCTCCACATCCTCACCCACATATCCTGCCTCTGTCAGTGCAGTGGCGTCCGCAATGGCAAAGGGAACATTGAGAATCTTAGCCAGGGTCTGGGCCAGATAGGTCTTGCCTGAGCCCGTGGGTCCCACCATAAGGATATTGCTCTTCTGCACATCCACATCCATGTTCTGGCATGCCGTCACCCTCTTGTAGTGATTGTAAACCGCAACGGACAATACCTTTTTGGCATCATCCTGTCCGATGACATATTCGTCTAAAAATGCTTTGATTTCCTTTGGCTTCAGGAGACGTATATCGGCCAGCGCAGGGCTCTCCCCTTCATCCTGGCCTTCCAGCTCCTCTTCCAGAATCTCAGAGCACAATTCTATGCACTCGTCACAGATATACACATTGTTGTTGCCTGCCCCGGCAATCATCTTTCGTACCTGATCCTGTGTCCTTCCGCAGAAGGAGCACCGAATCGTGTCATCTGGTCTCATTGGCATACGATACCTAACCTTTCATATCCTTTACTCGCTGTTTTACGTTACCGGCCTGATGCCTTAGCGCTGCGTCCCGGCACTAATGATGTGCGATAATTTCATCAATAAGGCCGTATTCCTTGGCCTCCAGCGCAGACATATAATTGTCGCGCTCCGTATCGCGCTCAATTACTTCCAGGGGCTTCCCTGTGTTTGCTGCCAGGATTTCATTTAATTTCTTTCTTGTCTTTAAGATATTTTCAGCCACAATTTTAATCTCTGTGGCCTGGCCCTTGGCCCCGCCGGAAGGCTGATGAATCATGATTTCAGCATTAGGCAGAGCAAAGCGCTTGCCCTTGGCTCCTCCGGAGAGAAGGAATGCGCCCATGCTGGCTGCCATACCGATACAGATGGTGGACACATCGCATTTAATATAGTTCATAGTATCATAGATAGCAAATCCCGCTGATACAGAACCGCCCGGGCTGTTGATATATAAATGGATATCCTTGCCTGGATCCTCTGACTCCAGGAATAAGAGCTGTGCCACCACAAGGCTTGCGGACACATCGTTTACTTCCTCGCCCAGGAATATGATCCTCTCCTTCAGTAATCTTGAATAAATGTCATAAGAACGCTCGCCGCGGCTGGTCTGCTCAATGACATAAGGTACTAAACTCATATAACCATCCTCCTAGTTATGAGCACTCAGCGTCTGTTTTTCAGACACTTATGTGCGATGCATGTCATCTGCGCCCGGACAGGGATTTCACAGGCCCGGTGCAGTGACCAGTTCACTTATAAGAAACCAGGGAGATTCAAAGCCAGTTAAATAAGCGCTGTGAACCCCCCGTATCATATGTGAATTATACCAGTTTTGCTTCTGCTACCAGGAAATCAACCGCTTCCTGAACAGCAATATCTTCCTTCATCTGGTCCTTATCACGGTCTGACATATAACCCTTTAACTTGTCAGCCTCCATCTGGTAAGCGGCCGCCATCTTGGCAATCTCCTCATCCAGTCTCTCGTCGGAAACCTGCAGGTTCTCAGCCTTTGCAACTTCCTCAAGCACCAGTCTGGTCTGGATTCTCTTTAATGCCTGCGGCTTCATCTGCTCTCTCATCTGCTCCATGGTCATACCGGTATACTTCATGTACAGATCCATGTTCAGACCCTGGCTCTCCATACGGCGGGCTGTATCCTGAACCATGTTGTCAATCTGGCCTTCCACCATCCTGTCAGGAATCTCCATGGAAGCGCCTGCCACTACTTTGTCAACCACACGGTTCTCGTTTTCGGAAGCAGCTTCCTTCTGCTTTCTCTCAAGAATCTTTGCCTCAATATCCTTCTTGTATTCATCCAGAGTGTCAAATTCAGAAACCTCACCCGCGAACTCATCATCCAGTTCCGGAAGTTCCTTTACCTTGATTTCCTTTACAGTCACCTTAAAGGTTGCTGGCTTTCCAGCCAGTTCAGCCGCATGGTACTCTTCCGGGAAGGTTACGTTAATTTCGCACTCTTCTCCGATGTTCTTGCCAACCAGCTGCTCCTCAAATGTATCGATGAAGGAATGGGAACCAATGGTCAATGGGTAATCAGCTGCCTTGCCGCCGTCAAATGTCTTGCCGTCAACAAATCCCTCGAAGTCGATGACTGTCTGGTCGCCGTCAGCAACCGGTCTGTCCTCCACGGTCAGAAGTCTTGCATTCTGCTCCTGTACCTTCTTGAGCTCTGCTTCCACATCCTCCGGCTTAACAGATGCGTCCACCTTCTCTACCTCGATGCCCTTGTACTCGCCCAGGGTCACTTCCGGCCTTACGGCTACGGTTGCGGTATAGATGAACGGCTTGTCCTTGCCAATCTGCTCTACGGCAACTTCCGGTCTGGAAACGATCTCCAGTCCGCTTTCATTCATTGCCTCCATGCAGGTTGCGTTGATGGCTTCGTCAGCAGCATCCTCATAAAAAATGCCTTCGCCATACATCTTTTCAATCATGGCGCGAGGTGCCTTGCCCTTACGGAAGCCTGGAATATTAAACTTATTCTTGCTCTTATTAAAGGCTTTCTTCATTGCATCCTCAAACTGCTCCGCGCTTAACTCTATTGTCAGTTTGGCCATGTTTTTTTCTAATTTTTCTACTTGTACACTCATTTTTACGGGTTCCTCCTTAAAATATATGTGGTTCGCCCATAATCCATGAGGGCGCTACACTTCAATGTACCATTATAGCATGCTCATTTTAAAAACACCAGCGTTTTTTACAAAAAAAACTTCCATTCCATCCCACATCCATATGATATAGAACAGAACAGGAGTTTTTCTCATCCGGGTACTATTTCCAGTTGTACTGGATTGCCGCTGCAATCTTCTGGGCCTGCTGGGGCCCCTGAAGCAGGCGAATCAGTTCCAGTCCCATGTCAAGGGCAAATCCCAGGCCCCTGCCGGTGGTGATGTTGCCGTCCGTCACAACACCCTGGCTGGTATAGGACACGCCTGTAAGCTGGTCCTCAAATCCCGGATAGCAGGTAGCCGTCCTGCCCTTTAAGAGCCCCATACTCCCCAGGATGCTTGGCGCCGCGCAGATGGCCGCAATCCTTCTGCCCTGCTTGTTGGCACACTCCACAGCCGCCCTCAGACCCATATGTGCTTTCAGATTGTTAGTTCCCGGCATTCCTCCGGGCAAAAACAGCACATCTGCCACATCCGGGTTCACATCCTCAAACAGGGCGTCGGTCCCCAACTCAATTCCATGAGAACCAGTTACTTTCCTGTCTCCTGTAACAGACACCAGTGTCACCTCCACACCGGAACGCCGGAGCACGTCCACAACCGCAAGACATTCAACCTCTTCCAGTCCATCCGCAAGAAATGCATAAACCTTTGCCATGATAATCTCCCTTTCCGCCATTTATCGCATAGTAATTTTATTTTATCATTTATCACTTTTCAGGAAAAGAGTTAAATGATATGATTGTAAAATAGAAAAAATAAAAATAGTTAGTAAAATCCACTAATCGACAATCACAGCAAGGAGGTTTTTCCATATGGAAATCGAACGTAAATTCCTGGTTCCCTGTCTGCCGGAGGGCTATGACACCCATCCCTTCCGCCAGATTGAACAGGCCTATCTCTGCACTGACCCGGTGGTCCGCATCCGCCAGGAGGATAAAAGCTTCTATCTCACCTACAAAGGCAGGGGACTCCTGTCCAGGGAAGAATACAACCTTCCCCTGACCCGCGAAGCCTACGCCCACCTGCTGCCCAAGGCCGACGGCATCATACTCACCAAAAAGCGCTATCTTATCCCGCTGGATGATTCAGGCCATCTGACCATTGAGCTGGACGTATTCGAAGGCCGCTACGCCGGCCTCATCCTGGCCGAGGTGGAATTCACCACTGAAGAAGAAGCCATGGCCTTCCAGGCCCCGGCGTGGTTTGGGAGGGATGTTACGTTTACCAGGGAGTATCAGAATAGCAGGTTAGCTTGTGGGAAGTAAGGGATGCGGAGGAAGGGAAGTTTCATCCGTCCGTGAGGGAAAGGGAGAGGGGGGAGTGGGATACGGCTGCGGGGCTAGTAGGGCTAAGCCTCCGGAAACCGGCTAAATGCAAGAGGCTGACTGCCAAAACTCGCGGTCAGTCTCTTTCTTGCTTTAGGTACTGAGCTCAGACAGTTGTCAGTCAGCCTCTTAACGCCGGTTCCCGCAGCCTAACCCCTACACGCCCCTGTAGATGCATCCCACGCCCCCCTCTCCCTTTCCCTCACCCACTACGTACCCGGTGCTTCTGCATCACTTACATCCATGGCGCAGGTAAAACGAAAAATGCCAGGTGAAAATTCTTCCATCATTTTATATGCCAGGTATTATATCTGACAAAAAACGATAGTCTGGCTGGCGCATCACTCTTTTTTGGCGAAGGGAGGTGCGTAGTGGGTGATTGAAATAAGGCTGGGGGATGTGGATGCATCTGCAGGGGCGTGTAGTTCTTGGACGGTGGAAAGCGGCGTTAAGAGGCTGGCTGACAACTGTTTGAGCTTAGTATCTAAATATAAAAAGAGGCTTGGCCGCGAGTTTTGGCAGCCAGCCTCTTGTATTTAGCCGATTTTCAGCGTCCTAGAACTACTGGTCCCGAAGCCGTATCCACAGCCCCCGGCCTTATTTCAATCACGGACGGAACCACCTGACTTCCCTATTACTTCTTCTGAACATACTTCAGGCAGTCAAGTGTCACAGCCGTTATAATGATGATGCCTTCGAATACGAACTGAAGGTTTGTGTCGATACCGAGAATGGTAAGGGAGTAGATAAGTACGGTGAATATAAGTACGCCCACTACTACGCCTGAAATCTTGCCGATACCGCCGGTAAAGGATACGCCGCCGACCACACAGGCTGCAATTGCGTCCATCTCCCAGCCCTGGCCGTACGCAGCGGAGCCGGAACCTACCATTCTTGCGCATTCCAGCCAGGAACCGAATCCGTAAAGGATACCTGCCAGAATGAATGCTCCCATGGTTACTCCGAATACGGAGATACCTGAAACAGCTGCTGCTTCCGGGTTGCCGCCTACTGCGTATAGGTTCTTGCCGAAGGTGGTCTTGTTCCAGATAAACCATACGATTATGATGGCAGCCACTGCCCACAGGATAATGGTTGGAAATCCGTTTATTTTCGGAATAATCATCTTTGGAATGGCCGGTTCAATGGCACCAAAGGATACGCCCTTTGTGGCATATGTGACAAGTCCGAAAATCACCAGCATGTTGGCCATGGTGGATATGAACGGATGCATCTTGAATTTAGCGGTAAAGAAGCCTCCGATGGCCGTAAAGCACGTACATAAAATGATGCACATTACAAGGGCAAATACCACTCTTAATCCGATGGGCATGCCTGTAAAGTCAAACACGTGTCCGAACACAGCACCTGTGTTGATGCCCTGGTGCATGATGATGGTGGCGGTGGTCATGCCCATACCGACCATACGTCCGATGGAAAGGTCTGTACCGGTCAGGAGGATGAGTCCTGCAACGCCCAGAGCCAGGAACATTCTCGGTGAAGCCTGCTGCAGGATGTTTAAAACGTTATTATAGGTAAGAAGCTGAACATTTTTCAGCACCGGAGCAGCGATACACAATCCAATGAAAATCAGGATGATAGCGATATACAGACCATTCTGCAGTAAGAATGTCCTGCGGTTGAATGTATATTTATAGTTCTCCCATTTCTGCGCCCTGGTCTCCATAAAGGTGAACTTAGACAGGCGGAGCATGTCAATCAGGTGATACTGCCATGCAAATGCAGCATGCCTTCTGTCCTTGATCCGCTGAAGCTCCTTGTCCAGGTCCATCTTTGCGTCAAACAGGCGGTTCTTATGAACATACTTCTCATCCTTTATCTCCTGATGGTCCGTAAGCTTTGAGAGGGTGTTTTCATGTTCTTTGTTCAGTTGTGCAACTTTAATGTTGTATTTTTCCTTTGCAAGCGCTTTTTCCCGCTCACAGCTTTCCTTTAACGGCAGATAATAGTCCTTATCAAAATGTTCCTTAAGATAACTTTCCGCGTCGGAGATTAATTTCGCAATCTCATCCTTGTTCTTTGCCTCAACCGCCTTTGCTTTTTCCATCTCCGCGCGGTTGGCTGCAATCCTGTTTTCCCTTTCATCCTTTGTAAGGGAACGGTCTCTCTTTGTTGCATCAATACTGTTTTGCAGAGCGACTACCCTGTTTGTGCCGTCCGCTCTGAGACTGTCGATTTTTTTCTGAATTTCGCCAACGTATTCATCAATTGGCTGGCGCAGCTGCATTTCCTGTTCAGCCGTAAGAGTCTCATTGTTTCCTTTCGCCATATCCATGAATCCCCCTTATAGGTATTTTGCACTGAGCCTTAAAAGTTCTTCCTGATTTGTCTCTTTTGTATTAACAATTCCAGAAAGACGTCCATTTGACATAACACCAATACGGTTAGTGATTCCCAGAATCTCCGGCATCTCAGAAGAAACAACGATGATTGTCTTCCCCTGCTTCGCCATATTGATGATAAGCTCATATATTTCATACTTTGCGCCCACGTCGATTCCTCGTGTGGGTTCGTCCATCATAAACACCTGCGGACTGCGCTCCAGCCACTTTCCGAAAATGACCTTCTGCTGATTGCCGCCTGAAAGGCTGGAAATCATGTCATCGGGGCCCATGCACTTGGTATGCATGATTTTGATTTCCTTTGACGTGGCCTTTATCATCTTTGCATCGGAAAGCGCTATACCCGACATATACTGCTGCAGATTGGCAATGGTGGTATTAAAGGTAAGGTCTCCTTTTAAAAACAGGCCATTTGCCTTGCGCTCCTCGGTAATCATGGCAAAACCATGCTCCATGGCTTCCTTTGCGCTGCTGAAATTCATAAGGCGGTTATTAAAATAAACACGTCCTGCCGCTCTGGTGCGGACACCAAAGATTGTTTCCAGAAGTTCCGTGCGCCCTGCCCCTACCAGACCGTACAGTCCGAATATCTCTCCTTCTTTTACGTCAAATGAAACATCCTGCAAATGAGGCTCAAACTTTGTGGACAGATTCTGTATGGACAGAATCACATCACCGGGGGTATTGTCAACCGGCGGGAACCGGTTATCCAGGGAACGGCCGACCATTGCCGCAATCAGCTCATTCATGTTTGCATCCTTGGTGCTCTTTGTCATAACCAGGTTGCCGTCCCGGAGCACTGATATCTCATCGCAGATTTCAAAAATTTCATCCATCTTGTGTGAAATATAAATCAGGGCGATTCCCTGCTCCTTTAACATCCTCATCATCTCGAAGAGCTTATTAACCTCCTGCACGGTCAAAGAGGACGTGGGCTCATCCAGAACAATCACCCTCGAATTGTAGGAGATGGCCTTGGCGATTTCGCACATCTGCCTCTGTGATACGGACATGCGGCCCATGGGCTGGGTGAGGTTAACGGTCATTCCCAATTTTCTAAAGAGCTCGGCGGCTTCCTTTTTCATCCTGCCTTCATCAATTACACCCATGGAATTGACCGGATAACGTCCAAGGAATAAATTATCAATTACATTCCGTTCCAGACACTGATTCAATTCCTGGTGAACCATTGCAATGCCGTTTTCAAGAGCATCCTTTGGTCCGGAAAAGCTTACTTCCTTTCCATTCAGGAAGATATTTCCCTCGTCTTTCTGGTAGGTGCCGAAAAGGCACTTCATCATGGTTGACTTACCAGCTCCGTTTTCACCCATAAGCCCCATAACGGTTCCGCGCTTCACATCCAGGTTGATATGGTCCAGAACCCTGTTCCGGCCGAAGGATTTGCTCATACCGCGTATTGATAAGACGATATCATCTTTCTTATCTGCCATTATTTTACTCCTGTATATGTAGATTGATAGGTTTCAGTATTTAATATTAGGGAGAATTTCTTCTCCCTAATAACAGTACATCTTTATTTCAGTGAATATTACTGCTCAAGCAGAAATGTGTATGAAGCTGCATTATCTGTCTTAACCATGTTGATGGCAAATGCGTCATACTGGCTTGGATTTCCAAGACGGTTTGTAATGTTGGACTCTGTCTGGCCGTCGCCGCCGATGTAGTCAACCTTCAGGTTGAGAAGCTTGTCGTATTTCTGAAGCAGAGGCTGATAGGTGGAGCCCAGGAAGTTATCTGCTGAGTTGTAGATGTTCAGCCATACATTCTTTGTAGCATGGGTAGCCTCATCCAGCTGGTTGGATACAGGTGCGTATACCATGGTGGAGTCTGTGAAATCTGTATAATTTTCAGCAGTAACGGCAACGTTCAGTGCGTAGTAGGAACGCTCATCTGCCTTGTAAACATATACATCAGGGCTCAGGACATTGCCTGCGTCGTCTGCTGTGCCGATACCTGTATCGATATCAACTCCGTCCAGCGCGTTGCGCAGAACACGAAGTGTCAGGTAAGCCTGTACGTCTGCATGCTGGCTGATAGTGCCGCCGTAGCCCTCTGCGATAGCAGCTACTGCGTCGCTGTTTGCATCATAACCAAATGTAGGAACCTTGTTGTCTTTAGACCATGCGTTGAACATGGACATGCCCATACCGTCGTTATTGGATGCAACAATATCAATCTGGTCGCCGAAAGAAGAAGACCATGTGCCGATTGCATTACCTGCTGTGGCGGCATCCCATGTTGCACCTGCGGAGTTCTTCATCTCCTGGGAAGCAAGCTCACGGACAACATATGTCTTTCCGCCAACCTCAATGGAGCCGTCCTGTACAACCGTTGCTGTACCGTCTGCGTTTGTTCCAACCGGATCGCTGTTGACGTTGCCGTCTTTCTCTACTGCGGTGCCGAGAGCCTTACGGATACCTCTTGTACGTGCGATAGAGTCGTTATGTCCGATGTCTCCGATTGCCAGAACGTAGCCGATGATTCCATCGCCGTTGCGGTCAATTGAGTCGATGTTCTTCTCGATGTAGTCCTTAACCATGGTACCCTGAAGCTCTGCACCCTGATTTGCGTCGAAACCTACATAATATGTATCCTTATTAAAATTCAGGGCTGTCATATCAAGCTGTCCTGTAGCACTGCTGGAGGGCTGGCGGTTAAACCATACTAAAGGCTTATCCTTGTTTGCCACCTCTGCGCCTGCTTCCGGTGCAGCTGCTGTGTCTGCCGCGGTTGTGTCTGCTGCTGCTTCGGTTGTGGTATCCCCGGCAGCTGCTGTGGTTGGTGCTTCCGTTGGCTTGCTGCCGCCTCCGCAGGCAACCAGTGATAATGCCATGGAACACGCAAGAGCAACACTTAATGCTTTCTTCATTTTTAATTCCTCCCTTATAATTTTGTTGACTTTGGTTGTTTTTGCTTAACAACAAGTTCATTATACGACCTGGTTGTGCATTTTTCCATATGATTTTTATAGAATGATTATAAAATTTCTTCGATTTTATC
>OGSS01001984.1_pt1 | contig 10661 bp, 8 predicted proteins | sample 1553591 | NCBI WGS metagenome assembly OGSS01 (sample SAMEA2580061, study PRJEB22360) | human gut metagenome | biome: human gut; feature: human-associated habitat; material: faeces | place: Denmark | collected 2008/2010
GCTGGATGCCTCCATGGTGGAGGAAGGACAGCTGCTGTACCAATAAGGGAGGAAAACAATATGATAAAAAATCAGCTGGAAGAAGTAAGAAAGCATATTGCAGATGCCTGCCGCAGGGCGGGAAGAAATCCTGAGGAAGTGACTCTCATCGCTGTCAGCAAAACAAAACCCGTTCCCATGCTTATGGAGGCTTATGATGCCGGGGCCAGGGATTTCGGTGAGAACAAGGTACAGGAAATCCTGAACAAAAAACCGGAGCTTCCGGAGGATATCCGATGGCATATGATTGGTCATCTGCAGCGCAACAAAGTTCACCAGGTCATTGACAAGGCCGTGCTGATTCACTCTGTGGATTCCCTGCGCCTGGCCCAGCAGATTGAGGCCGACGCGGCAAAGCTCGGACTGGATGTGGACATTCTTTTGGAGGTCAATGTGGCCCGAGAGGAGAGTAAATACGGGTTCCTAATAGAGGAAGTGGAGGATGCCATCATGCAGATTAAGGATTTCCCCCATGTGCATATTAAGGGACTTATGACAATTGCGCCTTTTGTAGATAATCCAGAAGAAAATCGTGGAATTTTTAAAAAATTATTTGAATTTGCTGTTGACATAGGTGGCAAAAACATTGATAATGTTACTATGAGTGTGCTCTCAATGGGAATGACTGGGGATTACGAGGTTGCCATTGAAGAAGGAGCTACCATGGTCAGGGTCGGCACGGGTATATTTGGTGCACGATAAGGTGTTTGCCCCAGTAAGCACTTCATATAGAGATTGGAGAGTGTAAGATGAGTCTGTTAGGTAAGTTAATGGATACCATGAGATTAAATCCTGATGAGGAAGAGGATGATTACTACCTGGACGATGACTTTGAAGAGGAGGCCCCGCGCAAGGGACTGTTCTCAAAGAAGAATACGGAATATGATGATGAAGAGGAGCAGGACAAGCCCCGGTTTTTAGGAAGATCCAATCCCAAAGTAGTACCTATGAGACGCAGCATGGAAGTGACGATGATTAAACCCACATCCATGGAGGATTCCAGAGACATCTGTGATTACCTTCTGGCAGGCAAGGCAGTGGTACTGAATATGGAGGGTATACATACAGAAGTGGCTCAGAGAATCATAGATTTCACCTCAGGTGCCACCTATTCCATGAACGGCAATCTGCAGAAGATATCTAATTATATCTTCATCGCCACACCTGATTCCGTGGAACTGTCCGGGGACTTCCAGGACATCCTGGCCGCAGGCAGCGCCATGGGCATGGATGTATCAGGACTTAATATCCATTTGTAATTGACAAGGAAAAAGAGGCCCCTGTACAGGGGGCAAGTATGCGGCAGACCTGGTGTGTCTGCCGATTTGTTGTATAAAATCAGGAGGACACTGGCATGGCTGACAGGATAAATGTATACAGGGATGGGAAGGCTATCTATGATATCGTTCTGACCCAATCCTTTGACGGTTTAAAGGAGGCAGTATCCTGCCTTCCTGTTAAGGAACATAAAATTTGCATTGTGACGGATTCCAATGTGGCGCCCTTATATCTGGAGGAGGTGCGCGCTGTTCTGTCCGGATGCTGCAAGGCTGTTTCCGTCTTTATCTTCCCGGCAGGGGAGGAAAACAAACATCTGGATACGGTGCGGAACCTGTATGAGCACCTGATACTGGAGCATTTTGACAGAAAGGACATGCTGGCTGCCCTGGGCGGCGGTGTGGTGGGTGATTTGTGCGGTTTTGGAGCCGCCACCTACCTCAGGGGCATTGACTTTATTCAGATTCCCACCACCCTGCTTTCACAGGTGGATTCCAGCATCGGCGGTAAGACCGGCGTGGATTTTGACGCCTATAAAAACATGGTGGGCGCATTTCATATGCCCAGGCTGGTTTATGCCAACCTGAGCACCTTATTGACCCTGCCTGAGGAACAGTTCTCCTCCGGTATGGGCGAGGTGGTGAAGCACGGCCTGATCAAGAGTAAGGAGTATTACCAGTGGCTCAAGGACAATCATGAGGGCATTGCTGCCAGGAACCTGGACCTGTGCCAGTCCATGGTTTACGAGAGCTGCATGATTAAGAAGCATGTGGTGGAGCAGGATCCCACGGAACAGGGGGAGAGGGCTCTTCTGAATTTCGGCCATACCCTGGGCCATGCGGTTGAGAAGCTGGAGAATTTCACCATGCACCACGGCCACTGCGTGGGGCTGGGCTGTATAGGTGCTGCCCGCATATCCCAGCTCAGGGGCATGCTGACCGGGGAGGAGGCGGCAGACATCCGGAATACCTTCCTTTCCTTTGGAATTCCCGAGTCGGCGCCGGGCCTTAACTGGGAGCAGGTCCTCAAAACCGCACAGAGCGATAAAAAGGTGGACGCCGGCGTCATCCGTTTTGTTCTGCTTAAGGCCATTGGACAGGCCTATGTGGACAAGAGCGTTACGGCTGAGGAGATGAAGGCTGGTTTTGACGTGATAGGAGGACAGGCATAATGACAAAACAAAAGCAATCTCTGATTGTCAGCTTCCTGATTGGTTTCGCCATCCTGGTGGGCCTGGACCAGTGGACCAAGGGACTGGTGGTACAATCTTTAAAGGGCCAGAAGCCTTTTGTCATCTGGAACGGGGTATTTGAATTCTATTACTCTGAAAACAGGGGAGCGGCCTTCGGGATGATGCAGGAAAAGCAGCTTTTCTTCTTTCTCATCGCGGTCCTTGTGCTGGGAGCAGTGGCTTACCTCCTATATAAGATGCCGTCAGACGGCAAATACCGTCCCCTGGCCGTCTGCCTGATGATGATAAGCGCAGGTGCAGTGGGCAACATGATTGACCGGGTCAGCCAGGGATATGTGGTGGATTTTCTGTATTTTAAACTGATTAATTTTCCTATCTTTAATGTGGCCGACTGCTATGTTACCATCGGCGCCGCCTGCCTTGTGTTTTTGATCATGTTTTATTATAAGGACGAGGACATGGCGTGTTTCTCATTGAAAAAACATTAACATCATACATCAGACAGGAGGAGATACCCCTTTGAAACAGGAATTTTATCCAACGGATATGGAGGACCATGTGCGTATTGATAAATACCTTGCCGAAGCCTGCCCTGATTTAAGCCGCTCCTACATCCAGAAGCTCCTTAAGTCAGGGCAGGTCCTGGTTAACGGCCAGGGCGTGAAGGCAAGCTATATTGTGGAGGAAGAGGACCGGATTGAACTGGAGGTGCCGGAAGCCGTGGAGCCGGAAATCGACGCGGAGCCCATGGACCTGGACATCCTCTATGAGGACCAGGACGTCATTCTCATCAACAAACCCAAGGGAGTGGTTGTCCATCCGGCTGCCGGACATTACAGCCATACCCTTGTCAACGGCCTCATGTACCATTGTAAGGGCCAGCTGTCCGGCATCAATGGAGTCATGCGGCCGGGTATCGTCCACCGGATCGACATGGACACCACCGGGATCATCATTGCATGTAAAAATGATATGGCCCACAGCTCCATCGCTGCCCAGCTCAAGGAACACTCCATCACCCGCAGATACCAGGCCATTGTCCATGGCGTTATCGGGGAGGATGAAGGGACGGTGGACGCCCCCATTGGCCGCCACCCTGTGGAGCGCAAGAAAATGAGCGTCAATTACCAGAACGGCAAGGATGCCGTAACCCATTACAGGGTCCTGAACCGTTTCAGGCAGTACACCCATGTGGAGTGCAGGCTGGAGACAGGCCGCACCCACCAGATTCGCGTCCACATGGCCAGTATCCGCCACCCCCTTTTGGGAGACGTTGTGTACGGGCCTGCCAGGTGTCCCATAAGCGGTCTCTGCGGCCAGACCCTTCACGCCGGTATACTGGGATTTATTCATCCAAGAACAGGAGATTATATGGAATTCTCAGCGCCCCTGCCGGAATACTTTGATAAGCTCCTCCGCACATTGAACTGAACCAGGACGAAAAAGCGCAGTAAAAACATACTTTAATGGACAAGTTGTCACTTTTGTCGCAAAGCTTTATACTATTTTTTACTTTTTTGTACATTTCTATATACTTTTCTGAATTTTTGAGTTATAATACTTAATAGATAAAATATGACTTATGACCTACAGGACAGACAGTGCAGAAAGGGGAATGTAGAATGACAAATAATCTTATTATCACCATTGGCAGGCAGTGTGGCAGCGGCGGCAAGATGATCGGCGAATTACTGGCAGAAAAGATGGGTGTTAAGTGCTACGACAAGGAATTGTTATCCATGGCTGCAAAACACAGCGGACTTTGCGAGGAGCTGTTTGAGAAACACGACGAACGGCCCACCAGCAGTTTCCTCTACTCACTGGTTATGGATTCCTACTCCATGGGCTATACGGCATCGGGGTATTCCGACATGCCTATAAACCATAAGATATTCCTGGCACAGTTTGACACCATCAAAAAGCTGGCCGAGGAGGCATCCTGCGTCATGGTAGGACGTTGTGCGGATTACGCCCTGGAGGACTACCCTAATGTGGTCAGCGTATTCATCACGGCCAACGACGATGACAAGCTGAAACGCCTTCAGGACCTGTACAAGGTAGATGCATCCAAGGCAAAGGATATCATGATTAAGACAGACAAACAGCGCGCCAGCTACTATAATTATTACTCCAACAAGAAATGGAGCGACCCGCGCAGCTATGATCTGTGTCTTAACAGCAGTGTCACAGGACCGGAGGGCGCAGTGGATGTCATCCTGAATTTTGCAAAAGTGAAGCAGACGTGGAGGAAACAGAAGTAGTTTCATCGAATTGCATGGAGATATGTCAACATAAGCATCTAAAACAGCAGATGCAGCAACGCCGGCAAAAGCCGGTATTGCTGCATCTGTTTTGATGTCAGTGTAAATCTTTACCCAAATCAATCATATCCTCAGCCATGGCCACCAATTCATCCCTGGTCACAATCTTATTGATGTCCATAAGAATGTAGCGTACGTCCCCGTCAATCCAGGCCAGGGAATTGGCTTCTGCCGTACTATAATACAAGTCTGTCTCCCCATATTTTATAACAGACGCATTGCTTGAAAGGGACTGGCCTGACGCTGGTTCTGCGGACAGGGAAACGGATTTGGAGGTATTATTGTCCTTTTTTATATATTTAAAGCTTATACCTTTCTGTTTGTTGACAGGAGCGCCATTTGAATCAAGATCAAATGATTCCGTAATATTTCCGCTGCCAAACAGATAACCGCCAGCCAGGCTTGCAGGCGCCTTTGGCCTGAATCCCACATCCTTTTGCAGGGTATCCCCGTCAGGAAGCGTGGAATATTGATTTTCTTCGGAACTTGAAACACTTACCTTCATTGACGGGGACGCAAAGCAGGGCACGGTGTTTGCCAGACAAATCCCTGTGATCAGCAGTAAAGCAATCTTTCTTTTCATGGCTCGTATCTCCTTTTATTTTTCAGATGCAGTATTCTTTGAATAACCGTTATGGTATGTATCATACCGTATAGTTCTCTAAACCACATCTAAAAATGCTGTATTCCGGAAATTCATGTCAGGAATCCATTCCAGAAAAAGATGAGCTGTGAGCTGTCACTCCACCGTAACAGATTTGGCCAGGTTGCGGGGCTGGTCCACATCCAGATGTTTGCCGATGGAGGCATAATAGGCAATGAGCTGCAGAGCCGCTGCAATTGGAAACACGGTGAAACGGTCTTCCAGGTCCGGAATCCGAAGTTCCATGTCAGCCACTCCCTCCTCCACCACAGACTGTTTCTTGGCCAGCAGGATGACGTAAGCGCCTCTGGCCTTCACCTCACGGATATTGGAAATGGTCTTGGCAAATACATGGTCCTGGGTGGCTATGGCTATGACAGGCACATTGTCGTAAATCAGGGCAATGGTTCCATGCTTCAATTCACCGGCAGCATACGCCTCCGCGTGGATGTAGGAGATTTCCTTAAGCTTCAGGGCTCCCTCCAGGGAAAAGGCGTAATCCAGGCCCCTTCCGATAAAAAAAGTGTCCCGCTCACGAATCAGGTGGCGCACAAAGGACTGGATAAATTCAGACTGTCCAATCACGGTCTCCATGGCCGGTATGACATCCATCAGGTCCTTCATAAATTCCCGGGCCTCATCCGGGCTGAATGCTCCCCGGACCAGGGCCATGCGGCACCCAATCATGTAGAGGGCAGCCAGCTGGACAGAATAAGCCTTTGTACTGGCAACTGCAATCTCAGGACCTGCATGGGTATAGAATACGTAATCGCTTTCCCTGGCAATGGTAGACCCCTTAACATTGACAATGGAAAGGGTGGGCGCACCAAGACTTTTAGCCAGGTTCATGGCAGCCAGCGTGTCGATGGTCTCCCCTGACTGTGAGATGACCATAACCAGGGTGCTGGAATCAATCAGCGGATCCTCATACCGGAATTCAGATGCAATGGACACGGTGACCGGTATACGGAGCATGGGCTCCATCAGCGCTTTTGCCACCATTCCTGCGTGCATGGCAGTACCGCAGGCAATGATCCGCACCTGGGAACACGCTGCGAATATGGAGTCAGGAATACCGTCATCCCTGAAATCCGGCAGTCGGTCCGCCATCCTTGGAAGAATGGTGTTTTTAAGGGCTTCCGGCTGCTCATGGATTTCTTTCAGCATAAAATGAGGGTACCCGTTCTTCATGGCCGCGTCCATGTTCCAGCTGACCTTAAGGGTTTCCGGATCCACACGGTTAAAGTCCATATCATATATGCGGACTTTGTATGGCGTCAGGCGCACGATGCAGCCTTCCGGAACCACAAAATACTCCCTGGTATAGGAGATCAGGGCAGTAAGGTCTGAGGCCACAAGGGCTCCTGAGCGGGTGTGGGACGCCACAAGGGGGCTCACCTTCCTAACAGCATATATCTCTCCGGGACGGTCCCCAAAAAGGATGCAAAAGCCATAGGATCCTTCCAGCCTGTCTGTAAACGCAGCGATGGCTTTAAGAGGGTCCCGGCCCCATTCCCTGTAAGCAGCATCCAGCACGGCCGCGGCTACCTCACTGTCGGTCTGGGAGACAAGACGGCCCTCCAGTCCGTATTCCTGCGTAAGCTGGCGGTAATTCTCGATGATGCCGTTGTGAATCAAAGTAACCAGACCGAAGCTGTGGGGATGGGCATTGGAGTCCGTTACGCCTCCGTGGGTGGCCCAGCGGGTATGGCCAATTCCGCAGTGGGATATCTCACCGGCTGGTTTTACACACTCTCTCAGAGCAGCCACCTTTCCCGTCTTTTTAATGGTCCTGACCTGGGAATCCTGATTGAAGTAAGCAATACCGGCGCTGTCATATCCTCTGTACTCCAATCCCGCAAGTCCCTTTAACAATATATCCTTGGCCTCCAAAGGGCCTGTATATCCGATTATTCCACACATAATTTGTTCTGCCTTTCTTTGTTAATTACAGTTATTTAACTGCGGCTGCCGCTCCTGAAAAAGGCAGCAAAAAACCAGACTGTCTTATTCAGGCAGTTTTCAGCATTTCATTTTTCAGTATTTTATTTTTCAACCATTTTTTATCTGATGTCATTTCTCCGGTCACACTGGCTTTGTTTTGCAGTTACCCGCATATTTTCCAGCATGTAACACGCCCGGACAGCATGGGAGAGCACCCGCCGAATTTCTCGATTCTCTCTCCACCTCGTTAACCTTTCCGCCGGCAGCAGGCCTTCCTGCTGTTCACGTCCCCGGCAAAAGGTGCATGGCGCTTAGCTTTGCTATGAGTCCTGTCCCTCCTGTGACAGATTGTGAATATTATAGCTCACTCTATTTTATGCGTCAACCTTATTTTGGGTGAGCGGCCCTTCCGGACCCATGCTTCGCCCCTGTTTTATGCGCTATTTTAAAGATTCTTTAAGAGTTTTGTTCTATTCATTCCCCTGCCTGTGTGATATAATGGGGAACGGTGCAATGATATGATTTATGAAAGACAACAGTACACACAACATGAAAAAATAGAATGAAAACCGTATAAGAACCAAATAGATAAAGAGGAGTATAATCATGAATAACAGAGAAAATGACGATGAGCTGGAACGTATGAGGGCGCGTGCCAGAAGGGGAGGCGCCCGGCAGGGCGGCAGGGCCTGCCCGGAGCCTGCGCAGCCTGCCAGTGGGCGCAGGAACACCAGGCAATCCTATGTTGGCAGTGATGAGTACGATGAGGAGTACTATTACGGCGAGGAATACGATGTGGAAGAGGACAGGCAGATTGATTTTCCCATGGAAGATGATCTGGACGACGAACCGCCCATGCCAGCCCGCCGTTTGAGGTCCTCCCATGGTTCGTCCGGTTCCGCTGAAGGCCGGCGCCAGGCCACGTCCGGGGGCAGCAGGCCGGCCCGGACCGGGAGAGCCCGCCAGGCGGGTGCCTCCTCCAACCGGGACAGGGGCCGGGTGCCTCAGCCTGTTTCAAGGAATCAGGGACGCCTAGGAAAACGGCAGCAGGGACAGACGGCTAAACCACGTAAAAAGGGAAGATGGAAAGGGATTCTTTTGCTCCTTCTGGTTGCGCTCATAGGATATGGGGCCTGGCTGTTCCTCCACAGACCCACAGGTTACTGGAATATTGCCGTATTCGGTGTGGACAGCAGGGACGGCAATACCGGGAACGCCCTGGCAGACGTACAGATGATATGCAGCATTGACAGAGCTACGGGGGAAATACGCCTTGTCAGCGTTTACAGGGATACATACCTGAAAATCAATTCAGAGGGAACCTACCACAAAATTAATGAAGCATACTTTAAGGGGGGATATAAGCAGGCTGTATCTGCCCTGGAGGAAAACCTGGACATCAAGATTGATGACTATGCCACCTTTAACTGGAAATCAGTGGCCGAGGCCATCAATATTCTGGGCGGCATAGACCTGGAAATCACGCCCGCGGAATTTAAGTATATCAACAGCTTCATTACAGAGACTGTCAATTCAACAGGCATTGGTTCCTATCAGCTGGAACAGGCCGGAATGAACCATTTAGACGGTGTTCAGGCCGTGGCCTACAGCCGGCTGCGTCTCATGGATACGGATTTTCAGAGAACGGAGCGCCAGAGAAAGGTGGTGGAGCTTGCACTGGCAAAGGCAAAGCAGGCTGACCTCTCAACCCTGACCTCACTGGCCGGCTACATGGTACAGGAAATCTCCACCAGTGTGGGTGTAAACGATGTGCTGCCTCTGGCAAAGGATATCGGAAAGTATCATATCGGTGAGACTGCCGGTTTCCCATTTTCAAGACAGACCATGAGAATCGGAAGGATGGACTGCGTGGTGCCCACCACCCTGGAAAGCAATGTAATCCTGCTTCATCAGTTCCTGTATGGTGAGGAGACATCCTACAGCCCTTCATCCTCTGTCAAGAAAATCAGCGCCCATATATCGGAGGAAACAGGGCTTTATGAGGAGGGCAAGGTGGCTCCTTCCGGAGGCGGTTCCTCAGGAAGCGGTGCATCAGGAGGCGGTGCATCAGGTGGCAGCTCATCAGGAGATAAGGCGCCTGCCCAGAATGTACCGGCAGAGACCCCTCCGCCCGAAACAACGGCGCCTGTGGAAACAACCCAGGAGAGTACCGGTGAAACAGACGGGACCGAAGATACAACCCGGGACAGCACCGAAGAAACAGACGAGACCGAAGAAGTGGGGCCGGGCGTCTCCGGCAAACCCACAAAGGCTCCTGAGAGCACCAAGGATCCGGATGAGGAACAGGGACCGGGAAGCAGCGGGCCGGGCGGCAGCAGTGCCGGAGAACCTTCCGTCAGCCATCCCGCAAAGGTGCCCGAAACAGAGAAACCTGATGCTGGTTCCTCCCCGGACTCCGGATCGGATTCTGACAGCAAAGGCCCGGGTCCCGGAAGCCAGGACAACGGCCCTGGTCAGGCCCAGGGCGGTACAGGCGAGGGCGGCCCAGGCATGTAAAGCAGTTTAAAAGGATGGCCTCAGGCATTATTTCAACGCCTGGGGCCATCCTTTTATATTTCCGTCTAATATAGCCCGGAACATGCAGTCTTTTATATGAGGATTGTCCTCCTGCAGCTTATGTATCAGCTCCTTGATGTACTGACGCTTTGTATATCCGTCCATGGGGCATGGATTCTTACATACGGGAAGCTGGTACTTGTTCCGGAACCCTATAACATCTGCCTCTGTGACAAAAATCATGGGACGGATGACGGTCAGGTCCATGCGGTCCAGATAGGTATAGGGCGAGAAGGAGTGGAACCTTCCCTCATAGAACAGTGACATCATCATAGTTTCGATTACATCGTCCCTGTGATGCGCGTAGGCAACTTTGTTGCAGCCCATCTCCTTTGCTTTTTCATTGAGAGCGCCTTTGCGCATCTTGGCGCAGAGGGAGCAGGGGTTGGTTTCCCTGCGGATATCAAAGAGTACCGGCCCGATTTCCGTGGGGATGATTTCATATGGAATTTCAAATTCCCGGCACATGGCTGCCACTGGCTCCAAATCCATATTGCCCAGCCCCAAATCCACTGTAATGGCGCACAGTTCATATTTTTGGGGATAAAACCGCCTCAAATGGTGAAGGGCATGGAGCAGGGTCAGGCTGTCCTTTCCGCCTGACACTCCTACGGCGATACGGTCACCGTCCTGAATCAGCCCGTATGTATCAAGAGCCTGGCGTGTC
>OGSS01001988.1_pt1 | contig 10646 bp, 6 predicted proteins | sample 1553591 | NCBI WGS metagenome assembly OGSS01 (sample SAMEA2580061, study PRJEB22360) | human gut metagenome | biome: human gut; feature: human-associated habitat; material: faeces | place: Denmark | collected 2008/2010
AACAGTAAGGCACCTGTCGGGATACGATTGGCAAAACCGACAGTAAAGATCGTGGCCGTTTCCATATCGACCGCCATGGCCCGGGTACTTTTCAGGTATTCTTTAAAACGATCGTCGTATTCCCATACCCGTCGGTTCGTCGTGTAGACTACGCCGGTATAATATTCCCGCCCATGATTCGTGATGGCCTTCGAACAGGCTTTTTGAATGCTGAAAGCCGGTAGGGCAGGCACTTCGTGAGGCAGATAATCGTCGGAGGTTCCTTCGCCTTTTATCGCAGCGATGGGAAGAATATAATCACCCACGGAGTTCTTTTCCTTAATCCCGCCACATTTACCGATAAAAAGCACGGCTTCGGGCTCTATGGCCGAAAGTAAATCCAGTATGGTGGCGGCATTCGGACTGCCCATACCGAAATTGACCAGCGTAATCCCGTTACAGGAGACATTAGGCATGGTCTTGTCTGCTCCGACGATAGGTACCTGATATAATTCGGAGAATAGTTCCAGATAATATTCGAAGTTGGTGAGTAAAATATATTTTGAAAAATCTTTTAATTCTCTTCCCGTATACCGGGGTAACCAATTGTCTACAATGTCTTTCTTTGTTTTCATAACCTGATCTTTGATCTTTTTGTTATCTTTGGATAAGATTAGGATGCGGTTTGGTAGGGTCAAATTGAAAATAAATTTTCATTTGTCACTGTTCTCACCTTTCACTATCTTTGACCGATTTTGCAAAATGCAATCCCCGGCCTTTCAGAACATAAAAATAGAATATTATTGTCAAACGACAAAATGATATGGATAGAGAACTGGATAAACTCAGGAATATAAGGATTGAAGACTATACTTACAATTTGCCCGACGAACGGATAGCAAAATTCCCTTTGGCCGAACGAGAGGCTTCTAAATTGTTGATATATAGGGGTGGACGGATAGAAGAAAGTCGTTTTTCAGAGGTGCGTCACCTCCTTAGGGCTGGACAGATGCTTGTGTTCAACAATACGAAAGTCATTCATGCCCGTCTGTTTTTCCGCAAGGCGACAGGAGCTGTGATCGAAGTGTTTTGTCTCGAACCGTATCTGCCGGTCGATTATGCTCAGAATTTTGCAGCTCGTGATAGTTGTGAATGGAGTTGTATGGTGGGGAACCTGAAAAAATGGAAGGAAGGGAGCATTGCCTGTGACTTTACCTATGGCGAAGCGACCTATCGGTTAACCGCCGAAAAGGTGCGGCAACAAGAGGGGGAGTTGATTATCCGTTTTAGCTGGACGGGAGGTCTTTCGTTCAGTGAAGTGCTGGAAGGATGCGGCCGGATTCCGATCCCTCCTTATCTGAACCGGGAATCGGAAGCTTCCGATGAAGTCCGATACCAAACGGTGTATTCCAAAGAAGAAGGGTCTGTGGCAGCTCCGACTGCCGGATTACATTTTACCCGGGCGATTTTAAACGATCTGAAAGAGAAAGGTGTGCATGTCCGGGAATTGACCTTGCATGTCGGGGCAGGTACTTTCCGGCCGGTAAAAGCAGAGACAATCGGAGATCACGATATGCATACGGAACATTTGGTCATTTCCCGCGAATTGGTAGAACAATTGAAGGAGAAGACCGGTGATATCGTTGCAGTGGGAACAACCTCGGTACGTACGTTGGAAAGTTTATACTGGATGGGGGTGAAACGCCTGGCAGGACAGGAGGATTTTTTTACGCTAGGACAATGGGAAGCGTATACTTTACCTCAGGATTATTCTTTGAGGGAAGCCATGGAAGCCTTGTGCGGTTGGTTCGACACAGCTTGTCAGGAGTTGCTGAAAGCCCGTACGACGATTATTATTGTTCCCGGGTACCGCTATCGGGTGATCGATGCCATGTTCACTAATTTCCATCAGCCCCAAAGTACCCTGTTGTTATTGGTCGGTGCGGCTGTCGGAGAGGATTGGCACAAAATTTATGATTACGCGCTGACTCATGATTTCCGGTTTTTGAGTTATGGAGATAGTAGTTTGTTGGAGGTGAAAAAGTCATAGGCTATAAACTAAAGGCGAAAATAAAGCGAGGAGAAAAATAGTGAAGGATATGTTAGAGCTTTCGTTACCGGGATTCGATTATAAGGTGAAAAAGCAAAACGGGACGGTGATGATATTCGATATCGTCCGGAAGAAGTATGTGGTCCTGACGCCTGAAGAATGGCAACATGTGGTGCATTATCTGGTAGAAAAGAAAGGATATGCGATCTCTCGGGTTGCCGTCGAAAGAGAAATTGAACTGTATGGCCTGAAAAGGCGTTTCGATATCGTGGTTTTCGACCGGAGCGGTAATCCTTGGCTGCTGGTCGAATGTAAAGCGCCTGCTGTGGCACTTACCCAAAAAGTGTTCGACCAGGTGTTTCGCTATAATCTGACACTGGCAGCTCCCTATGTAGCCATTACCAATGGGGTTCGCCATTTTTGCGGTTATATGAATCAGGAAAACGACTTCTGTTTTCTGGACGATTTCCCGGAATTTTCCCAGGAGAGGGAACTATTGGCCTGATTCCTTATTTATACGTAAATCCCATCCAGGTATGCCTGTTATTGATAGAACAAGCTATCCGGGAAGGGATTTGTGCTGATGACGTGGTGAAGCTTTCCGTGATTCTGAATGTTATCTTTTTTTAATCACGATATTTTTCCCGCCCATGAGGTTCGTTTGGTTCTTTCTTCCACTTTTATAAGCGATTTGTGTCAACAGATTGGCTGGCCCTTCTTTTATGTTTTCCGGTATCCAGACAATAGAGTCCCGGTACGGTTTGAGCACGCCGATCAAATGATCATTATTCCAGTTTTCCCAATAGACTCTGATATCTAAGTCCTGGTTGATCACTCCCTTGATGGTTACAGGTTCATTCAGATAAACGGTATCCGAAACGGTCAACGAATAACTAATCTCTTCCGCATTCAGGTAATCTTTCTCGCAACTGTTCATAAACAGTAAAAGGCTTGCTAAAATCATACCGGTAATTACTGAGCATTTTTTCATCATTCTCCAAAATTTTCTGTTATTAAAGGCCTTATAATTTGTGGGGTTCCTGTGGTAGGAATAATAAAGGGCAAAGAAATAAATGAATCTCTTGTATAAACAACAACAGCCCCGCTATTACCTGTACCACGAGTACTAACTCTAGTTTGTACAAAACTTATATCTTTTTCATTAATGGAAATATATTTTTCTGGAATCCATAAATTTGAGGGAGATAAAAAATAGTTCATTGTCATAGTCTTTTTTTCTCCAACAGAACCTCCACCTCCTAAGCCCTCGAATCTTACATTGCGTGTGGAGTAATTTCCGTCTTCTTTCTTATAAACTCCTTTTGAGCAATAAAAACCAAGAACATCTACAGAATGGACTGTTTTGTACCTTTTATATCTTCCTAATACTCTTTTGTATGATGTAGATTCTAATTGTAATATTTGCTTTCCAACCCATTCTCCGTTAGTATTTCGAACAATTTCTCGAATATATAATACTGTAACATGTACACGTCGTTTATTACCTGTATATGTTGAAGAAGCTATGGGGTATCTTGGTTCTTGTTTTGTTCGTGTTTGGGGAGAGTTGTTAACAATATATTTTCTGCTTTCTATGTTCCTAAGTTGATTGTCTTTAGTAATAATTTCATCTGAAATCACTTGATGTTTATATTTATTGATGAAAAAATATCCCTCATTATTACAAATTAGTTGATATAATCGAGAGGGTACTTTGGCTTGAATTGTTTCATTTTCATCTAAATACACTAAATTTTCGTATTGTTTTAATTTCTTTTCAAAAGATACACTATCAGAAAAAATATCTTCCTCTGCATTTGAAATTGCATGATATAACGAATAAAAATTATTTGTTTTTTCCCATGCAAAAAATTCCTCATCAGACATTTTTTCTAACACATTTACTAATGTACTCATTGCTTCGGGAGATTTGAAATGTAGAATACCGTCTATAATTTCATAGGAATTCTGTTGGGAACAGCCTTTAGTTGAAGGAAGATCTTCTTTTTCTATTATTTTTTCTTCACAAGAAAAAAAATAATAAAATTATACTAATACATTTTAATAGTTTATTCATAGTTTTAAAAATTAAAATTGATGGATTAAAATTATAGAATAAATTAAGGATTCAATTAATATACCTCTTGTTTCTAATTGTAATGTTGTTTTTTTATACACTGATTGTGAGTTTGTTATAAAAATAGTATTAAGAAAAATTGGTAAAAGGTGATAATTCGTTTATAAGGGGTGGAAACTGGAGACTTGTTATTCGGGAATCTAAACGGGGGCAGTCTGTTTTATAGGTAAATGATAGGAGTACTGCTTGCCGTATATTCCTGCTGTAGGGTTTCGGTGAGTGATTTCAGGATATTCGTCCTTTTGTTTCATTCGGGCGTATGTTTCCGGATTTTCTCCCGTATGTTTTTCCAAAAAGATACGGACGAATTTTAAAAAAGATATGTATGGATTTTAACGAAGATATGTATGGATTTCCCGGGGGAGAATGATCTTTCCCGGATCAGAGTCGGTTTGCAATTCAGTGATACATTTAGGGTAAACATATATTAACTGCCAAAATTCTATTAAATACAAATTCTAAATGGTGTAATCTGGTATGTAGGTGCCTTATCTTATTTTGTGGATTCTGTATTTGTAATTTGTGTTTTTGTAATTGTAAAACAGAAAAATGTGTGTCTGTAAATCAGTTTGTTGTGATTGGACAGGTTTGTAAATTTGGTAAAAAAATGAAATTGAATTGTAAGGTCGTATTTATCCTGCTTTTTCTTCTATGAATTGTCCAGTAAGGAGAGTATTATTGTTAAGATATCGGCCCGTTCGTCCATACCCAATTTTTTCCGGATAGCCGTTTTCCGTTTGTGGATTGAATAGACACTTTGCCGGATGACAAAAGCGATTTCATCGGTTTTGAAACCACCTCGGATCAGACAACACAATTGAATTTCTTTTTCGTTCAGGGAAGGAAACTTATCCTTCAATTTTTGCTGGAAATTGTTGTATAAATAATTTATGGTGAAATAGAGTTCATCCCAGTTTAAATCGGTCTGTCCGATGTCTCCCAGAATTTCATTATACATTTTTAAAAATGCCTGATGCTTGTCATGGGGATAGCTTGAAATAAAAGCTAATTTTTTGGATACTTCCAATTTATTCAGCAACAGTTCTTTAAATTTATCCTGACATCGGTTTTGTTCTTGGCATAAATGCTGTAGAGTTTCGATCATTTGGCAGGCGTTCAGGTATTTTTCCCGTCTTTTTTTCAATAAGATACCGATATAAGTGGCTAGTAGTATAAAAAGTAAAGCCAGAACGAGGCTACCGTTGACCAATAGCATGCGCTGGCGGACCAGCCTGCGGTTTTCTCGTTGCCATTTCTTTTGGTGGTGGCGGTTGACGATATTGTCGATGCGTTCTTCGGTCTTGTTTAGTTGGTAATCTGTAATATAGGTTGTATATTTCTTATAATGATTTAATGCCGACTGATAGTCTTTCTTTAACTCGGCAATTTGGTATAGTTGTTTATAATATTGGGCTTGTAATTTTTCCGAATCGTCCGTTGACACGGATGCCTTTTTCAGATAATACCTGGCAGAATCCAGCTGCTGGCGATGTAGATAAATTTCACTTAAAAGGAGATAACCCTGTTTCTGAAACTCCGGATTCGGATCATATTTTAAGGCATTATGCGTGTAAAGAATTGCATTCGCTGTATTTTGTGTGTTCGAATAAGAAATACCGATCTGCAACATGAGGTAAGCCACATTTACCGAATCCTGTAAATTCAAAGCGTTTAGCTCGGCCTTTTTATAATATGTCCGGGCTGCTGCATATTGTCTGGTGTTGAGCAGACAGTCGCCCATTTCATAATTGCTGTATTTATTCTGGGGAGAGTGATATTCTATGGCTTTTTGGTAAGATTCGATACTCGCTTGTTGGTCACGGCGAAGTTTATATAGCTCTCCGAGGTGATAATGAATTTGAAATAAGAGCATACTGTCTTGTCGTGGTGCATTCTCTTTTGCTTCCGACAGGTTGATAGAGGCTTTTTCATAATAACCGTTCTTGCTGTCCATGATACCCGTAAATAAATAGGCCCACCCTGCTTTGGTTGAATCACCCTGTTGCTGAAAATATCGGGCTGTATTAGAAAGGGGAGGATATACCGAGATATCCTGATAGGCTTCGTAAGCAGCATGAACTTTTAATAAATATAGGTTGTGACGGGCATTCCGTTTTAATATTTTTTGGGAAATGGAATCCAGCAGCTTCAAAGCTTGTTGAGGGGAGGAATAAATCAATTGTGCAGCTTGATTCAGCATTCTTTCTGAAGGATATCGATTTCGGCAACTGCCCCAAAGGCTTGCAAAAATAAAGATGAACAGACAGCTTTTCATATTTGGTTCGAAAGGTTTGTATTCACTTTGCTAAGTTTACTTTTTTCAGTATGCTGATTGGCGAATCTGCAGTTCTGATAGATAGGTCAGTAGTTTCAGTTCCACCAATCAGCAGGGGGCCGATTTTTGAATAAGATGCTAATTACGAAAAGTCATAGATTCGACTTTTCGGGCAGTCTCGGTAATCGGGATAGCGCTCCTTTATTTGTTTGTATTGAAATAGTTGTCCAACAGTTCGAAAGCAACGGCAAAGGAGCTGACCTGATTACTCATGACCTGTTTTTCTGCTATTTTTAAATTTTCCTTTTGGCTTTGATAGAAATGGTTGCGTAATTGTTCGTCGATGGTTTCGTACATCCAGTATTTGGATTGTTCGGCACGGCGGACATCGAAATAACCGTTTTGTTGAGTTTCACTGCAATAGTGCAGGATATTTTCCCAAATAGCATCGATACCGGTGCGTTCATAAGCGGAACAAGTCATGACTTTGGGCATGACGCCGGATTCGTGGGGCGGGAAAAAGTGCAGGGCGGTCTGGAGCTGCGCTTTAGCTAGTTCTGCCCGTTGAATGTTGTTCCCGTCGGCTTTGTTGATAATGATGCTGTCGGCCATTTCCATGATTCCCCGTTTGATGCCCTGAAGCTCGTCTCCGGCTCCGGCAATTTGTACCAGCAGGAAAAAGTCGACCATCGAGTGTACGGCTGTTTCGCTTTGGCCTACACCGACCGTCTCGATGAGGATGATGTCGAAGCCGGCTGTTTCACAAAGGATCATGGCTTCGCGGGTTTTCCGGGCGACACCACCTAAGGAACCTGCTGACGGGGAAGGCCGAATGTAAGCATGAGGGTCACAGGCAAGCTCTTCCATACGGGTCTTGTCGCCCAGGATACTTCCTTTCGACCGTTCACTACTTGGGTCGATGGCCAATACAGCGATTTTATGTCCCTGGCCGGTGAGATATTTTCCGAAACTTTCGATGAAAGTACTCTTGCCGGCTCCCGGTACACCCGTGATACCGATCCGTACAGACCGTCCGGAGGAGGGCAGACAACGGTTGATTACTTCCTGGGCAACGGCCTGGTGCTCGGGTTTGGCACTTTCTACCAGCGTGATCGCCTGGCTTAGGATGTTGATGTTTCCTTTCAGAATACCTTCGACATAATCGTCGGTGGTCAGGGTTTGCCTCCGTATATTTTTCAGGCGCGCAGCAATATTGGGATTCATGGGATCGGGCTGCTCGATGCCTTTGTTCACCTTTAATCCTTCATATTCCGGAGCATTCTCCGGATGTTCTATACATTCTGACATAATTTCCCAGATTTGATTTGTTTCACGCAAAGATAGGATAAAAAGGTGGATTTTCATAAAAAACAGCCGGTAACCGAAAGTCTGGAAAGAAACGATTGATTTGCCGACTGCCTGCTGGGTTTTTGGAACTCCGCTATATAATAGGGGACAGGCAAGTTTTGCGTACTTTTTAATAAAAAAATAAGCGTGGAACTTGCACATACCCGGAATCAAGGGAACTGGTATTCCACAACAACCGGGTAAGACAAGCTCACGCTTAGAATATGTATATTTATATACGTACTCACTACGCGAGCGTTGTCAATATCCGCCTTAGTTGTTGTAAATGAATCACAATTGAAATTACCAGTTTCTTGATTCTAAGGCGCTTTTGAAAACGCTACATGAAATAAAAAAATGCCGATACCTCTTGTATCCGGCTTTACAAAGAAATATAATTTTTAGTTTATATCCAATTATTTTTAAATATTTTTTAATCGTTCGATCAATTCATCACCTAAAGCGGTTTTTGCCTTTATGTGTTCCTGGACGGTTTCCACGAAAGGATTATTTTCAAAAGCTCCCCGTACCTGTTCGAAATCGATCTTCTTTTGTTTTTGATTACCGTCGGCTCCGAAACCGGTTTGAGCTGTCATGGAAAATTCTTTTTTCGCATCTTCATAAAGCATTTTATCGAGATTGACCACAGCTTCTTTCCAGGTATTCACTATCCGGATCACATCCCCGGCTGTGATACTTTCAGGTGTGACCCGGTACCAGGGTTGCATGACTTCCCAAGCCCAGGTCCATTCGAGTTGATAATAGTCGGCATGAAGTTGGCGGAAAGTATCCGTGATCTGTCCGACAGATTCGATCTCTCCGTTTTCTATCCGGCGGATCAGGCGGATGATCCCTTGTTGGGGGACGATCAGACCGGAAAGGTCTACCCATTCGCCGCTACCTTCTGTCCGGGTAGGGGCCAGGCGCTGGCGGATCTCTTCGTTGTTGTGAAATGTCAGGTTTTCCAGCCTTTTAATGATCGAGTTCCCTAGAAATTTGTTGATAGCCATGGAATAATATTGGATACCTTTTTTCAGGGAATTACTTTTGATGTGTGCACTTTGGTATGAATATTCTTCCGAAGTTTCACCGGACACCTGTTGCAGGGTGCGGAGTACTTCTATACCGCTCAGCATTTTCTGAATGGTATAGGGACTGAGCAGGTTAAAATTAATATAATCGAGTTGATGGCTGTCTTTGCGTTTGTCACGTTTGGGCCATTTCTGAGCATCCCGGATCGTACCGACACTCCTTAGATTGACTGCCGGTACCAGATAAGTCTGGTTATTTTGTTCGATCAGATAGGAAAAAGGCAGGTCCGAAGTATCCGGATGGCTGACATGTCGCCCCATAATCAAAGAAAAAGCCCCGATTTTCGCCGGCCAGAGTATATAAGAATCACTGGTTGTTTTCGAACCGCGTTCGACGATACCTTGGTGGATGGGTCCCAATTTATAAAGATGATTGCTTTGGTTTGAACCACTACCGGCATTCAGAAAAGAGAACATACCGGCGATCAACAGACTGGATTTATGCATGGTCACCGTATAAGGACCGGCAAATACGGCACAAGCCTCTCCGTTTTCTCCCTGGCAATTGCTGAAGAATAGAGAATCATGAGCTGAGAACAGATGGCCTAAATGACAGGCTTGCCCGATGAAACACCGTACTAAAGCTGCTCCGTCGTTGATACAGGTGCCCGAAGAAAAAATGAAATCTTCAGCCATCACATTATGACCGATAAATACCGGTGCTTCTGCATTACTGTTGATGGAACCGTTTTTCAAACGGGATGTACCTTCGATGGTCGTGTAATCGCCTATGCAGACGTTACGGATCGTTCCGGTGTTGATGATTCGTACGTGATTACCGATTTTTCCTTCTGTCGAGGACACTTGCTCGGTATATCGTTCGATCAGTGCCTTGAGACGCTCGGTCAGGACAGGAAAATGGCGGGATAGGGCGATAATATAAGCCAGATGGGCCGATAATTCATTGAAAATAGGCACTTCCCGTCCTCCGGTTTCATTCAATACAGCCACTAAAGTTCCGTTTCCAAAGGACGAACGTCCTTCCGTTACGATCAGATTGGCATTCTGTATAAAACAATTTTCTCCGATCCGGTAGTTGGCGATATAATTGGGGATATTTTCGATCAGGACATTATTACCCACCCGACAGTTGTGTAAGGTGACATTGAACAAACCGGCATGTCTGGGGAGTCCTCCCTCTAAAATGAACTCGTAATCGAATATGCCTAGTTCGATATCTCCTGAAAAACGGACATTTTGTATATAATCGGTTTTAAATCCGGAAGCAACTTTTACACGTTGCCAATCTGTCGAACTGCAGCCTTGTGCTTGCAGCCGGGTGATTTCCTCCTGGGTCAGATTTCTCAATACCATACGATTTTGTTATTTTATCTGAATGCAAAGATATACTTTTTGCATCAATATTTATCCGGTGGATAGAAACGGTCGGGGAAATGAATGAACGCTTAAAAATAAATAGAAATTTGTTTGGTTAAGTGGTTTGTAATCAGTGTAATGGAATATGAATAGCCTGAAGAAACGAATATTTTTTGCTTTTCAATAAGAAAAAAGTAATTATATTTGTTCGGCTTTACGGAAGTGATCCTAAGGAGACTTTCAGTGCTGATACCGTGGTTTTAAATATCCTGAGGTCTGAAATTGATTATTATTTTTAGCTTCGTCGGTAAAAGTTGTGCAACGTGAATGAATAAAGAAATCCTTTTTGAAGATATCAAGTGTGGGAATTTGAGTGCTTTTGAGGCATTATTTCGGCAGTATTATCCCTCTATGTGTGTGATTGCCGGAAAATTGGTCGCTAACAGGGAA
>OGSS01001991.1_pt1 | contig 10625 bp, 10 predicted proteins | sample 1553591 | NCBI WGS metagenome assembly OGSS01 (sample SAMEA2580061, study PRJEB22360) | human gut metagenome | biome: human gut; feature: human-associated habitat; material: faeces | place: Denmark | collected 2008/2010
ACGTTCCAACATTAATAACTTCAATTTCATCGTCCTGAGTCTCAATTTCATCTATATTTTCCCCGTCACTCTGAAATCCTTCTTCCATCGTTCCGGTATATAAACCTTTTATCTTAATAAAGACCTTATCCTTATTATTCAATCGTCCTTCCTCCACTGACTGCTTATAACCCAAGCAGTTCATTTATAAATGTTAAATATTTAAATCTGACTTTACAGCCCCTGTCAGTTACTGTCTTATATTCTTCATCTGTAAGAACTCCTGCAAGCTTTTCCTTAGAATCCTCTGGAACTACGCCATACACTGCATCTACAAAACATAATGGTGGATACAGTACGCACCACCAGTTCTTTCCTTCTGCCTCTCCTATGTCAACTCTGAATGCCTCATAGTATCCTGCTGGAAATGTAACATCACCATATGATTTAACCGGAAAATAACTTTTCTCAAAATACACGCTTACATCTTCCATAAATCCATTATCTCTTAAAGTCTTAATTGCAACATTTCTTATGTTATCACTTTCTGACTCTAATATAGCTCTTGACTCTGAAAGAGAATCTGACTCTGAAAGAACCGGTCTTATGTAATCAACTACAGCTTCCTTAACCTTAAGCTTAACCTCCTGGTCTTCCTGTGAATCACTGTTGGCCCTTACATGGAATCTGATTATACTCTCTGATATTCCTTCTGTCACTGTCTCTAAATTACCTGCATAAGACACCCTGTAATAACCAATCAGTCCACTAACAGCTACTATAGCAATAAGCAGAATTCCAAGTTTCTTTTTTATGTTCATATGATATTTACCCCCTGATATATTTTCATATCTGGGATTATATCCATATATTTGCATAATAAACAGAAATTTACAAACTAACAAAGGCTGGCATATACAGCCAGCCTCCATGTAATCTAAAGATTATTTGTTAAGAAGTCTGATAATACCCTTTTCCTGATTAGTAATATGCTGTCTTATGACAATCTTAGTATTTTCTTCATCTTTCTTAGAAAGCTTATCAATGATGTCATTATGTTCGCTTATAAGAATAGAATGTGCTCTTGCATCCTTAACATATTCCAGCCTGTATCTGTACATCTGCTCTCTTAGATTGTTAATAATCTGAATAAGTCTCTGATTATCTGTCATTGCATATATAATATCATGGAAATTCACATCAGCATCTACAATTGCAACCACATCCTTAGATATAATTGTTGCTTCAAATCTCTTATTAGCCATCTTAAGCTCTTCAATTCGCTCCGGAGTAACATTACGGCATGCAAGTGTTGCTGCAAGCTCCTCAAGTGCTGCTCTTACCTCAAGAACATCTCTCATGTCCTTCTCTGTTATATGGGCAACCTCAGCACCCTTTCTTGGAATCATAATAACAAGGCCTTCAAGTTCAAGCTTTCTGATTGCCTCTCTGATAGGAGTTCTGCTTACCCCAAGCTTCTCTGCGAGTTGAATTTCCATAAGCCTTTCACCCGGCTCCATCTCACCACGAAGAATCGCCTGTCTTAAAGTATTAAAAACCACATCTCTTAATGGGAGATAGTCATTAACATCCATCTTAAGTTCACCTTTCATATAAAACCTTGCCTTTCTCTATTACTCTGAATGTGTATTGTTTTCATATATATTATGGAGTAAATGTTTCCGTTGTATACACCTGCCTTGCTTCGCCCTTCTGTCTTAAGAACTGCTGGCACGCTATCATCGACTGTTCATCAGGGAATATTCCAAATACTGTCGGACCACTTCCGCTCATCATTGCATTAATGGCTCCATGTTCTATCATATCCCTCTTAATACTGTCAATAACCGGATACAATGGCACTGTAACCGACTCTAATACATTACCCATTCTTGAAGCAACAAGTGCAACATCCTTTAACTTAATAGCCTCAATTATTCCATCTATATCAGGATGTGACTTGATTTGTGTACTGTCAAGATTCTCATAGACAAGCTTTGTCGATACATTAACCGGTGGCTTTGCTATAAGAATATGACAGAATGGCATATCCGGAAGCCTTGTAAGCTTCTCGCCAATTCCCTCAGACAGGGCGGTTCCCCGCATAAGGCAGTAGGGGATGTCCGCTCCCAGGGTCACGCCCCGTTCCATCAGTTCCCCGGTGGACAGGCCCAGGCCAAACATTTTATTGACTCCAAAGAGAACAGAGGCAGCGTCCGTACTTCCTCCGGCCATGCCGGCCGACACGGGAATGAACTTGCGCAGATGGATGGACAGGCCCTGGCGTATACCGAATTCCTCCATCAGCAGTCTGGCCGCTTTATGGGCAAGGTTCTGCTCATTATCCGGCAGATAAAACAGGTTGGTCTCTATCTTAATGCCCGGCTCCTGGGTAACGTACAAATCAATCCGGTCATGAAGCCCCACGGTCTGCATAATCATCCGCACCTCGTGATAGCCGTCAGCCCGCCGTCCCAGTACATCCAGAGCCAGATTAATCTTTCCATATGCTTTTAAGCGTAAATGTTTTATCATCCGCGGACTCCCCTCTATGTACATTGTTTACATTTCTGTTTTTATAATACATTATATTGTATACAATACTTTCACTCTATTTGCAAGTGGAAATTGCAGAAAAATGCGGAAAACCGGCAGAAATTTTCCGGCCGGTTTTAATAATGGTATGAATCAGATTATTTACCCTTCAGATTCCGAATTGCTTCCTTCATCTCCTCATCCTCTTCTCCCAGTAAGGGGGTTGCATCTGTATGCTCCTGCTCTTCCTCCTTAGGCATGTACTTCCTGAAAATAGCAGTGAAGAAATACGAGTTTACAAAGGCAATGAGGGGCATCCCAAACAGGAATAATAACATGGCAAACTGCGGGAAATAAAACAGCCCGAAATATGTGGCTGCCGCGATTCCCAGATCAGTTGCCAGTATCCCGATAGTCTGGAACAAATGGCGCACGGACATAAAGAACGCATTGAACAGGGTCCGCTTAACCGGATTATAGAACCTGGCCTGCAGCGGAAACACATAGGTAATAATAAACAGATAAATCAAAAGCAATCCGCCGGACACCGCGGTCATAGCTGTCCTAACTGCTCCGTTTAAAGACATCTGACCTGACACAAAGAACCAGAAATCAAAGCCCAGTACGATTCCGGCCGCCAGCAGGATAAGCCATATGGCTGTTGCCTGCTTAAAGTTGCTCTTAAAAGACCGGAAAAAGGACCGTATGGTGGAATCATCCTCATCCCGCACCAGTTTTAAGGTCACATAATAGACGGCAGTGGTGGAGGCCCCGGCTGTAAACACAGGAATGGAACAGACAATCCATAAAATGTTCAGTATGATTAAGTCTCCCAGCTTTCCTATAAACCGCCACACCGGATTATCATAATTAAATATACCTTGCAACATAAGCATTCCTCTTCTTTCTGTAAATACACCTGGTGATATTCTATCATATTAAGGGAAAAATGCAAAGGGCTGCCCTGATTTCATGAAATTTTTATATTCTCCTTAAGGCCGGATGTGGTATACTTACATGAAACGGCCTGTCCGTGCAAATACAGCAGAGAGAAACGGAAGGAATGCATAAGCTATGTCCATCAGAGAAGAAGCAGAAAACGAACGGCAGAAACTGAAAAACATGTCCTGGAAAGACAGGGCCTGGTATGTGTGGGAGTATTATAAATTCCACCTCCTGGCTGTGATTCTTGTCATCGGCGTCTTGAGCACCATAGGCACCATGATATACCGCCAGACCTTTACCACCCGCCTGTCCGTGGCGATTATCAACGACCGCTCCGCAGGCGCCTCCTCCAGCGCCCTGCTGGAATCCGATCTGCGGGAATACCTGGGATGCGGCAAAAAGGACCTGATTGAAATAAACGAGGGACTGATGGTGGATTTTAATGAGGAATCCACCTCCCAGTACGGATATGCCACCCTGGCCAAAATTTCTGCCCTGGTTGCCAGCAAAAGCCTGGACGTGGTCATCGGGGACCAGTCCGCCATAGACCACTACGAGACCGTATCCGCATACCAGAACCTGGAGGAATTGCTTTCTCCTGAGCTTTATGCACGGGTGAAGGACCATATCTACCGGGCAAAGGACGGCGAGGGAAACCTTACGCCTGTTGCCCTGTCCCTGGAGGATACGGCTTTGGAAGAAAAGACAGGCATCATCATGGATCCTCCTTATCTGGCCGTCATACAAGGCTCTCCCCATAAAGAAGCTGCCATTCAGATGATTGAGTATCTGTTTCCATAAGACACGTCATTCCCAGGCCTTCCGCCACCTTGCGGGAGGCCTGGTTTTCTCTGCGGATCAGCGCGCAGAGCCGGACTCCCAGCACCTCATGGCTGTAATCCGCAATGGCCGTCACAGCTTCCGCGCAGTATCCCCGCTGCCGGTAAGGAAGGAAAACATGGTATCCCAATTCCAGCCAGGGAACAGACTGTCCCATGGAGTCCAGACATTCCTCCATCTCCCTTTTAAGCCTGGGGTTGGACACTCCCGCCAGCCCCACCAGAACCTGGTCGTCCCTGCGTACCAGGGCCCATGTACCATACTCATAAAAGCCGTACTGGTTTCTGCAGTACAGTTCCAGTGTGTCTCTTAAACGGAATATGGCTTCCTGAGGTCCGTATTCCTCCTCCGGAATGTGACAGGCATCATCCGCGGTCAGCTCCCGTATAAGCAGCCTGTCTGTTCTGCATATATTCCACGGAAGCCCCAGATGGCGGCGTATCACCAGATCCAGCAGCTCGTCCGTGGCATCCTCAAAGTCCGGTATCACATAGGGAATGCCCTTTAACTCCCGGATGCCTGTCCTCTCGCTCTCAACGCCAACAACGGCCCTCCCGGCAGCTTTCGCCGCCAGAAGGGCCTCAGGTTCGTCTGATATGACTGCTGTACAGGTCTTTCCGTCTAAACAGATACTACGCTCTGTTACCATATTACCGCCTCATTGTCATATTAGCCGGGGATGCCTTCAATGACAATTCCCATCAGCACTTCTCCGGTTCCGGATAATCCACCCCAAAGGTTTCCACTGTCATGGACTTAATCTTCTGCTCCTGCAGGGGACGGTCACTGTAATCAGTCTGGACATCCGCGATTTTATTCACCACATCCATGCCCTCTGTCACCTTTCCAAAGGCTGCATATGAGCCGTCCAGGTGCGGCGATGCCTTGTGCATGATGAAGAACTGGGAACCGCCTGAGTTGGGATGCATGGCTCTTGCCATGGAAAGTACGCCCTCTGTGTGCACCAGGTCATTCTTAACGCCGTTCTGTGCGAATTCTCCCTTGATGGAGTAGCCAGGACCGCCCATGCCTGTGCCCTCAGGACAGCCGCCCTGAATCATGAAGCCATTGATGACCCTGTGGAAAATCAGTCCGTCATAATATCCTTTTTTTACAAGGCTGATAAAATTGTTCACTGTATTAGGAGCTATTTCCGGGTATAACTCCGCTTTCATTACATCTCCATTTTCCATGGTTATGGTAACTATAGGATTTGCCATTTTGTCTTTCTCCTTTTTCAATTAGAATCTTTATCCACTATAGCAAATTCTGCGGGCTTTGTCCAGCACGGCTTCACTTTATCCATCTCCTGAGGAGTAACAAACAGCGCTGCCTCCGAAAGTCCCCAGACTACCATGGAATCGCGCACCAGCTCCAGCGCATGGCAGTAGCACAGGGACAAAAGGCGTGCAAACTCTTCTGTATCTCCGGCCTGCAGGCGCCGGAATGCCTCATGGCTGATTTGATTCAGCTCATTGCCTGCCTGGATTCCATTCTGGTAAAAGGAGTAATAATACCCCCAGTGAAGTATGCTGCTGACCTGCCGCAGTATAATTTGGTATGGTTCCAGGGTAAGATCTTCAATGATATGGTGCATCAGGATACTGAGGGGCACCGCATAAGGTCCTGCAAGCTCCTCCTCTATACAGTCTATCTCCTCCCTCCCGATAAAAGGCGCCGCCAGCAGGGCCGCCGGAGCGGATGCCAGGGCCATGAACTGGAGGCCGCTCAGATACATAAGGATATCCTTTTTGTGAACCTTGTTTTTCATGGACTGAAAGGCAGCCTGGTCATTAAACAGGGTCACCTGTGTTCCCTTTACATTATACGTGCGGCAGAATCCCAGACGGTTCAGCATGGATATGGACCTGCGTATGGTGGCAACGGAGACACTATACTCCTGCGCCAGGGCCGCCTCCGAAGGAAGAAAGGAACCATCCTTATAGAATCCCAGTCCAATCCGGTCGATGAGGTCACGGGCAATCTGAATATAAAGGTGGTCATGCCCCTGAGCGCAATTCCATGAATATCCATTTTTCTGCTCTATGTTTCCTGTTTCAAACCTGGATTCAATCCAGTCCAGATACCTCTTTATGTCATGCCCCAGGGACCGGTACATGCGTGCAAACTGTTCCTGTATCATCCAGGTATCACCGGCAGACACTGCCTCGGCCATCCACATGGGGTCATCATATTCCCCGCAGCAGGAGGAAAAGGGCGGCGTGTACTCCGGCTCCAGGAAAAAAGGAATTCTGGATCCAATCTCAAGGCTGGTGAATATATCCCTGAACAGCAGATTATGGGACGCATCCAGCAGATTATAAAGAGCATTGGATGAGGCCTTCCATCTGGCACGTACTTCCTTCCTTCTGTCCCTTTTCAGCCGTTTGAAATATTCCACGGCAGTTTCCACACCGCATACCTGGACAGATAATGCAAACATCCTGGGCATCAGCAATTCCATTGTCTTATAAACCGCCAGAACCGATGTCTTTCTCTGAAGCACTGCCAGTATATCGGGTATATAGTCCTCTTCTCCTGTTTTGCCGTATACGATGACAGCAGGTCTGCGTTCCTCTGTCCGTATCATTCCCTGATCCCTTAATTCCGATAGCACATCCCTAACCGTACGGATTCCCACATGGTAGGTCTCGCACAGCCGGTTCATGGACGGCAGGGCTTCTCCATATTTATAATACCCTGTCTCAATCTGTTCCCTCAGATTTTCATACAGGTAGTCATGCAGCGTCTTTTTTCTTTTCATTGCCACCCCTCCCGGACACCCGGCATGTTCTGCCCGCCTGCTGTTCCTTATAACAGTATTATACCACGTATTAATTTCAATACTATATGTATATGTACACAAATATTACATTGATTTATCAAATACTGTCACTTAAAATAAAACTATCAAAATTTATTGATGTTAGACTGTTATAAATATGGAGTTTACTTGGAAATGAAAAAAACAAAAGATTCTATATCAGATGATTATGAGAAACCATTATTCAGACGCGGATGGTATATAGGATTCCTTTCCCTGGTCCTGGTCTCAGTTTTTGCCCTTTCCATCCTGAATGCAGCCAAGCTTCAAATCGAGTTGGACCGCTCTACCCAGGGCTATTTAACGGATGTGACCTCCCAGTTGTCCCGCGATATCCGGGATGCCATCAATAACAAGATAACCAATCTGGTCATGACTGCTGACAGCTTTTCGCAGTTTACAGAAAAACAAGATACAGATACAATGTCAGGCTTTCTGAACCGCGCAGCCCAGATTTTGGAATTTAAACCTCTGATTTTTTTTGACAGGGAGGGCTTTTCTGTCTCCTCACAGACTGACGATGGTGAACCCCCTGTATCCCCGGAGGACTTTCTTAAGCTTCCCAGTGTCCGGGCCTCTTTTCAGGGCAGCATACAAGCCAGCTATATAGGTGGAAAAAGTATTTTTTATTCCGTCCCTGTCTATCGGGACAACGGAGTAGACGGGGTTCTGGTGGGTGTTCGCAGCAAGGAAAACATGCAGTCCCTCATTTCCTCCAAAAGCTTCAGCGGCCAGATGCTGAGCTGCATTGTGGACAGCCAGGGGCAGGTAATCATATCTCCTACGGATCTAAAACCCTTTCTGCAGCTGGGGGATATCTTTAAACAAGAAAAAAATGAAAAAATAATTACAGACATACAGAAGATGCAGCGGGATATGACAGAAAACCGCAGCGGCGTCCTGAAATTTACTGCTACCACAAAAGAAGAACTGCTCCTCTCCTATAATGCCCTTAACATAAACGATTGGTTTCTGCTTACCATCATTCCTGCCGATATCATATCCACCGGGACAAACCAATACATCCTTCAGTCCTTCATCATTATAGGGGCTACCATACTTATATTCTCCCTGTTTTTATTTGCAGTATTCCGGTTCTATAACGCCCACAAAAGGCAGCTTGAGCTGATTGCATACAGGGATCCCCTTACAGGCGGGCTTAATAACGCGGCTTTCCAGGCCAGATACAGGGAACTCTCAAAGAACATGACACCCTGCACCTATTCCATTGTGCTTCTGAATGTCCGGGGATTTAAGATGGTCAACGAGCAGTTCGGCATCCGGATCGGCAACCAGATTCTCTCCTATATATATAAGGTGCTGAAGCAGCATCTGCGTGAGGAGCAGGATGAATTTGCGGCCAGAGGCGAATCAGACCACTTCTTCCTCTGTCTGAAGGAGTGCAGCCCCGGAGCCATCCAATACCGGCTGAATGATATGATTCATGATATCAACAACTTTCATGATACGGAACTTCCCGACCTGTCCCTGTCCTTCAAGCAGGGCGCTTGCCTTGCAGACGACCCGTACCAGGAAATCACTCTTCTCCAGGACCATGCCAGGATCGCACTGCAAAGCTGCGGGACAGATTTATGCCACAGCTGCTGTTTTTATGATGAAAGCCTGATCCGGACCCTGAAAATAGAACAGGAGTTAAACGCGCTTTTTGAGGACTCCATTGAAAACCGGTATTTTCAGATTTATCTGCAGCCCAAAATCGGACTCAGAAGCGGCCGGCTGGAAGGAGCAGAGGCATTGGTGCGCTGGAATCATCCCCAAAAAGGAATCATATATCCATCTGATTTTATACCATTGTTCGAGAACAATGGGAAAATATGCCGGCTGGATCTCTATGTATTCACAGAGGTATGCGCTGCCATAGACCGCTGGAGACAGGAAGGGCTGCCGTTGATACCAGTCTCCGTCAACCTGTCCCGCCAGCATTTCCGGAATCCCAATTTCCTGGATACCTTTGCAGGAATCGCATCCAGCTTTAAGATACCCGATAAAATCCTGGAATTCGAGCTGACGGAGTCCATTTTCTTTGATAACCAGCAGATCAAGACAGTCAGAGAAACCATTCAGGAAATGCACCGCATGGGCTTTCTGTGTTCCCTGGATGATTTCGGGTCTGGTTTTTCCTCCCTGGGACTTCTGAAGGAGTTTGATGTGGACACACTGAAGCTGGACCGCTCCTTTTTCCTCAATATGTCCGGCCAGAAAGCAAAGGATGTGATTTCATGCCTGATTGATCTGTCCAGGCATTTAAAGGTAAAGACTGTAGCCGAAGGCATCGAATCCACGGAACAGGTTGATTTTCTTCGCAGCATGGGCTGCGATATGATACAGGGATATGTTTTTTCCGCTCCCATACCTCTAAATGAGTTCGAGAAGCGTTATCTCCAGGATCAGCCCTAGAATTCGGCGCGCTGCCGGTTCAACCGTTTAAGGCTCCTGCTTGCCTGCCGCCTGCAAAAAGGAGCAAGCCCGCTTTGCCCATTCACACTTCGTTCATATTTCATTCAAAAACCTTTTACACAAACAACATTATTTCTTCATGTTTAAGCTATATACTTTAAACATAGCAAACAACAAGAGTTGCTACACAAAAAACGCTTACAAGATTTTTTTCATAATACTCGAGCTGATAAGAATTTATCAGCTCTCCTCCCTTTTAAAATACTTTTTTCCAGAAGGCGTATCATCCTCAGGATGGTGCGTTTTTTCGTTTATCCGTGGTCCGGGGCAGAGCTAAATCCTGCCCCTGTTTCTTTTTTTGAATCAGGACGCTGGCCATACTCTTAGTCCCGCCTTCTTAAAAACCCCTCCGGAAGAGTTACTTCCCTGGATAAAAACAGAAGGGCTGTCAGGTTGGGGAAGGCCATGAGTCCGTTCCATATGTCTGACAGCAGCCAGACCAGTCCCAGCCTGGCCTCGCTTCCTAAAAATACAGCTGCAATAAACAAAAGAGGATATACCTTGGCAGCAAACATGTGCTGCGCATTTTCCCCGAACCCGCACCCCCCGATGAAATAGGCCGCAGCCTGCCTCCCCAGATAAAACCAGGCCATGATTGTGGCAAATGCAAATACTACCATGGAGCCGCTGACCAGATATTCTCCTATAACTCCCAGCCGTCTGCTAAAACACCAGGCCGCAAGGGCTGCTCCCTCATAAGGTATTGTCTCCGGGCTGGAACCGGTCATGCACAGGATTACCAGGGCCGTTAGGGTGCACAGGACCACGGTGTCAAAGAACACCTCGAACATGGCCCACATCCCCTGTTCATGAGGCGTTGTGCCCTCTGTGGGACCGTGGAGTACCGCCAGCGTGCCAAGTCCGGCCTCATTGGAGAATACCCCCCGCGAGATGCCGTAACGCACGCTGCGGCTGATTACATATCCCGCTGTCCCTCCTGCTGCCGCTTCAGGCCGGAAAGCGGAGGTTACCATGGATGCCAGTGCTCCCGGTATCTGTTCCAGACAGGAAAGAATCACAATCA
>OGSS01001999.1_pt1 | contig 10593 bp, 10 predicted proteins | sample 1553591 | NCBI WGS metagenome assembly OGSS01 (sample SAMEA2580061, study PRJEB22360) | human gut metagenome | biome: human gut; feature: human-associated habitat; material: faeces | place: Denmark | collected 2008/2010
CAAGGGCGCGACCGAAAGGTCAGCGCCCTTTCATTTCACGTCACCTTGTCTCAAATGCGACCCGCTCGCTCATTTATGCTCTACCTGCGGTGTTTCCGTTCTTGGGAGATTTGTCGCTTCTTGCTTGCGTCAATGTATGATTATCTACTGCGTTAAACGGAATTCGATTGTTTTGAGGGTAGGGGATTTCTTTGGGTCGTGGTGCGGATATGACGCCGCCTTTGCGTTGGCGGTTGGGTGTTGCTGGTGGGGTGGCGCTGGTTGTGCTGCTTGTTGACCAGTTGACCAAGCTTGCGGTTCGTGCCGTGGGCGATGCACTGCATGTGACCGTCATCCCCGGCGTGATCGACTTCCTGTTTGTCCGCAATAACGGCGCTGCCTTTAGCATGGGCGAGGGACATGGCATCGCGTTTGCCGTGCTGGCGCTGGCGGTCATTGTCGCTATTGCCGTGTACCTCGTTCGTGCACCCCAGCTCGCCCATCTTGAGGTTGTGGGCATGGCGATGGTTGCGGGCGGTGCTATCGGCAACGCTATCGATCGTTTGGCCTTTGGCTTCGTGACCGATTTTATTGCCACCACCTTCATCGACTTTCCCGTCTTTAACGTGGCCGATATCGGCATCACCGTAGGCGTCGTGCTTGCCCTCATTGGCTACATGTTCTTGAGCCCTGCGGCCCGCGAAGTCGATGCGACTGCTGAGCTCAATGCCCGTGATGAGGCCCGCGCTAAGCGCAAAGCCAAGCAGCGTGGGGAGCGTGCCCGCAAGATTCGCGAAAGGAATGAGCGTTAATGGCCGACATCCATATTCTTGTTGCCGACGATTGCTCTGGCCAGCGTCTCGACGCCTTTTTGGGTGCCAACGACGGCTGCCCCACGCGCTCTGCCTGCGCGCATCTGATCGAGGGCGGCGCCGTAATCGTGAACGGCGAGACCTGTCTGTCAAAAAAGTATGCCGTACGCGCCGGTGACCGCATCTCGGTCGACCTGCCCGAGCCACACGATCCCACCGATGTGATTCCCGAGGCCATCCCGCTCGACATTCGCTATGAGGACGACTATCTCATTGTGCTCTCCAAGCAGCGCGGGCTGGTGTGCCATCCCGCCCACGGCCACGAGAGCGGCACGCTTGCGAACGCCTTGGTCTACCACTGCGGTATCGATCATCTTGGTACCGTGCAGGGTGAGGACCGCCCCGGCATCGTGCATCGCCTGGATCGCGATACCTCGGGCCTTATGCTCGCGGCAAAAGACGACGACACCCAGCGCGCGCTTCAAAATCTCATTCGCACGCGTACGCTCGACCGCCGCTATATCACGCTTGTCCACGGGCACATCGCCATGGACGAGGGCACCATCAATACCGGTATCGCCCGTTCTACGCGCGACCGCGTCAAGATGGCGGTTTCGGACGACCCCTTTGCCCGTCAGGCCATTACGACCTTTAAAGTCCTCGAGCGCTTTGATTCCACGCGCTTTGACGATGGTTATACGCTCGTTGAGTGCCATCTGTTTACCGGTCGCACGCACCAGATTCGCGTGCATATGCGTCATATCAACCACGCCTGCGTGGGCGATCCACTCTACGGCAAGTGCGATGCGCGCGCCGACCAGGGCCTGACCAGGCAGTTCCTTCATTCCTGGCGCGTGGCGTTCGACCATCCCGTGACGGGGGAGCGCATTGAGTGCCGCGACGAGTTGCCGTGGGATCTCGCTGCGGTTCTCGACGATCTGGCTCCGCGCTCGCTCGGTCGCACGGCCGTTGGAGATGAAATCGTTCCGCAGCTCGGTCTTCTCGAAGCCTAGCCAGTATTAGGTGGTTTCTTGAACTCGGTAAGCCTGCGGTAAGATATACGATTGTTTACGTTACGCGTTGCTGGGAGCCTGCATGCTCGCCTTTTTACAAACCAACACACCCATCGTGATCTTCAACCAGATTGTCGTCACGCTGCTCACGGTCTGCTTTCTGTACCAGGTGGTCTTCTTTGTCATTGGCGCTCTTCGTGGCGAGGTCGCGCCTCCCAAGGCCAAAAAACTCCATCGCTATGCCTTTTTTATCGCGGCGCATAATGAGGAGGCCGTGATCGCCAACCTCGTTCGCTCCATCAAGGACCAGGATTATCCGTCCGAGCTCATCGAGGTTTTCGTGGTCGCCGATGCCTGCACGGACAACACGGCGCAGCTCGCGCGCGAGGCCGGTGCCATTGTTTACGAGCGCAATGACCTGGCCCGCAAGGGCAAGAGCTGGGTCATGGACTTTGGCTTCGACCGCATTCTCAACGAGTATCCCGACACGTTTGAGGGCTACTTTATCTTCGATGCCGATAACGTTATCTCCCGCGATTACGTTTCCAAGATGAATGATGCCTTTGACCAGGGCTTCCATGTGGTCACGAGCTATCGCAATTCCAAGAACTTCGGCAGCTCGTGGATCTCGGCTGCTAATGCCACGTGGTATCTACGCGAGGCGCGCTTCCTCAACAACGCGCGTAATATCTGCAAGACGTCCTGCGCTGTTTCGGGTTCGGGCTACCTCATCTCCGCCAGCGTTATCGAGGGCATGCATGGTTGGCAGTTCCACACGCTGACCGAGGACATTCAGTTCACCACGTTCTGCGCCATTCACGGCATTCGCATTGGCTATGCGCCGGCGGAGTTCTTTGACGAACAACCCGTGACGTTTAAGGCGTCCTGGAAACAGCGCATGCGTTGGACCAAGGGCTTCTACCAGGTGTTCTTTACTTACGGTAAGCACCTGGTCAAGTCGACCTTCCGCTACCATCGCTTTGCCGCCTACGACATGTTCATGACGATCGCCCCGGGTATGCTGCTGTCGCTCATCTCGATGCTCGCCAATGCGACGTTCCTGATCGTGGGTGGACTCTCGCACGGCTTTTTGGCTACCGAAGTCGAGATGCAGGCGTGCGCCGCGTCGCTCATTATGACCTTCGCCATGATGTACCAGACCTTCTTTATCCTGGCGCTGCTCACGACTATCTTTGAGTACAAGCATATTCACTGCGCGCAAAAGTGGCGTCTGGTGACTAACCTGTTTACCTTCCCGATCTTTATGTTCAGCTATATCCCTATCACGGTGGCCGCGCTGTTCCTGAAGGTCGACTGGGTTCCTACCCAGCATGCCGTAAACGTCACCCTCGACGAGGTCATGCAAGGCGCCAAATAACCACCACCAAAACCACCGCAAAGGGGACCGGCACCTTTGTGATGGTTTTTGCTTTTGCGATGCAGCTCGAGGAGGCACTCGATGTTTTATATCCCGTTTTGGATTTGCATCTTTGCCGGCGCGGCGATTGATGCCCGAGAGCGACGGTTTCCCAATGGGCTTGCCGGCGCATGTGCCGTGGCGGCGTTGGCGGGCGTTTGGCTTGACAGGGGCGTTAACACTGCACTTGATCATGCCGGTCTTGCGGTCATCGTCTACCTTGTCCTTGTGCTTACTGAGTCGCTCTGGCGTCGTATTCGCCACGCTCCCGGCATTGGCATGGGGGATGCCAAGGCGCTCTTTGCCCTTTGCATCCTCGACCCTCTGGGTGGCATCGTTGCGTTTGCTGTCTCGCTCCTTGCCCTTGCTGTCGCCTGCCTCATCACAAAATCGCGCTCCTTGCCATTGCTGCCGTTTTTAGTGCCGATATTTGCCATAATCGAGGTCGTGGGTAGTACGCTGTAATCGTTGCGCGCCCTTTTTAAGGAGCATGCCATGGCAATCAATCAACAGACAGCCGCCATCAAGGCGCGTATGGATCGCATTCCCTCGGCGTTGTCGCCCGAGCTGGTCGAGCGTATCGCTGCCGACCGTGCCTCGGGTGTCGTTAACCCTTATCGATGCAACGATGGACAGGTCATCCGCCGTGTTGATCGAGCCGCAGACCAAGGCACGCTCATGCGTCCGGCCTTTATGCGCGATGCCGAAAAGATTCTCCATCTGCCTGCGTACGCCCGATACGCCGGCAAAACTCAGGTTTTCAGCTTCCGCAGCAACGATGATCTGTCGCGTCGCGGCCTGCACGTGCAACTTGTTTCGCGCATCGCACGTGATATCGGTTGCGCCCTGGGGCTCAACTGCGATCTGATCGAAGCGATTGGTTTGGGCCACGACTTGGGCCATACACCCTTCGGCCACGCCGGTGAGCGATTCCTCAACGATATCTATCACGAGCGCACGGGTCGTTATTTTTTCCATAACGTGCAGTCGGTCCGCGTGCTCGACGCGCTGTACGGCCGCAACGTGTCGCTCCAGACGCTCGACGGCGTGCTGTGCCATAACGGCGAGTACGAACAGCGCGTCTTTGAGCTCTCGGACATGAGCTCCTTTGAACAGTTTGATCAGACGGTTGAGGACTGCATTGCCACGGGTTATAGCGCAATTGAGCACCTGCGTCCCATGACGCTCGAAGGCTGCGTGGTCCGTATCTCGGATATCCTTGCCTACGTTGGACGCGATCGCCAAGACGCCATTGCGGCGGGCCTGCTGTCACCCGAAGCTTTTGATGACGGTCGGGGCGGAGCATACAACAGCTGGATCCTCACGCATGCCTCCATCGATATCGTTGAACACAGCTATGGCAAGCCGCACATCGAGATGAGCGAGGACCTGTTTGAGGAAATCCGTCGGGCCAAGCGCGAGAACTACGAGAAGATCTATAGCAAGGGCGGTATCGAAGGCGATTCCGAGGCGGAGCTGCGCGAGGCGTTCGTAAAGCTCTACGACCGTTGCCTGCGGGATCTAAACAGTGGCGACGAGTCCTCTTACATCTTTAAGCACCATATTTCGCGCATTGAGCAGCAGCTTTCCTACTATGATCGCACCTATGCCTGGCAGGACGACAAGGATCAAGCCGTGGTGGATTATATCGCGAGTATGACGGACGGTTATTTCTGCGAGCTCACGAGCAAGCTGTTCCCGGGATTGAAGTTTCCGCACCGTACCTATATTAACGAACGGTAGTTCGTATTTATTCGGTATACTGTTAGTGGAAAACGTTTTGATTGACGCACGGGATGGTTATGGACGACCTTTTTTCTGCTTCGACGCGTGAGCGTTCCTTTCAGAATGCGCCGCTTGCGGTGCGCATGCGGCCCAATTCACTCGACGAGTATGTGGGCCAGCAAAAGGCCGTCGGTAAGGGCTCGTGGTTACGTGCCGCGATTGAGCATGACGTACTGTCGAGTGTGATTCTGTACGGGCCGGCCGGTACGGGCAAGACGACGCTGGCCCACATTATCGCCAACCATACTAAGAGCGAGTTTGTCGAGGTCAGCGCCGTGACGGGCACCGTAAAGGACCTTCGTCGCGTGATTGACGAGGCCAAGACGCGCCTGAATACCTACGACCGCCGCACCATTCTTTTCATCGATGAGATTCACCGCTTCTCCAAGTCGCAGCAGGATGCCCTGCTACATGCAGTTGAGAACCGTACCGTCATTATGATTGGCGCCACGACGGAGAATCCGTACTTCGAGGTCAACTCGGCACTGTTGTCGCGTGGGCGTGTGGTGGAGCTTGAGCATCTGAAGGATGAGGATATCGCCACGCTTATTGAACGTGCGCTTGAGGCACCGCAGGGCTTGAACGGTAAGTTCTCGGCCGATGAGGATACGGTCAAGACCATCTGCACGCTGGCAGCGGGTGACGCTCGCTCGGCGCTCACGACGCTCGAGCTTGCGAGCGAGATTGCCGTCACGCGTCCCGATACCGAGGGAACGCCAGCGCCCGCGGCGGGGGAGCGCTATCCCATCACCGTGGATGACGTGAAGATCGCCAACCCGCGTCGCGGCTTTACGTATGACAAAAACGGCGACATGCACTACGACATCATCAGCGCGTTTATTAAGTCTATGCGCGGTAGCGACCCCGATGCCACAATCTATTGGCTTGCGCGCATGATCGACGCGGGGGAGGATCCCAAGTTTATCGCTCGTCGTATTATGATTCACGCTTCTGAGGATGTTGGCAACGCCGACCCGCAGGCGCTATTGGTGGCGCATGCCGCGTTTAAGTCTGCCGAGGTCATTGGGTATCCCGAGTGCCGCATTAACCTTGCTCAGGCTGCACTCTATGTGTGCCTGGCGCCTAAATCCAACGCGTGTGAGGCTTCGATCGATGCGGCGCTGGCCGATATCCATTCTAGTGGGCTGCGCGAGGTGCCGAGTTATCTGCGCGATCGTCATCGCCCGGGCAGCGACGAATACGGTGTGTATAAGTATCCGCATGATTATCCCGAAGGCTGGGTCGATCAGCGCTATTTGCCCGAGGGGCTGGAGCGCGGTGCGTTTTGGCAGCCTGCGGGTCGCGGCTGGGAAGAGTGGCGCGTAGAGCAAAGCGAACGCGACCGTAGCGGGAATGCACCGAAGTAGCTGCTGATAATTTTGTCCCACGTTGCTGCTCATGGCATGTTCGGTCCCCTTTGGGGTACCATGGAAACCGTCTGTATATCGATTCCTTTGGGAGGATTGTATGAGTCCCATTCAAATCGCCCTGCTGCTGCTCGCCGTTGCCGGCGTGTGGGCCATCGTTGAGCTCGCGCTTACCCTGCGCAAGACCCGCACCGTTGTCGACTCGCTCGATAAGACCGTCAACGACCTTAACAACACCATCGCCGAGGCTCAGCCTGTGGTGGCAAAGCTCGATGGCGCTGTCGATGAGCTTACGCCGGCGCTTGCTCAGATGGAGCCGCTGCTTAAGTCGAGCAAGACGGCAGTTGATGCCCTTACCTCCAATCTCGTAGAGGTCGAAGCCGTGGTTCGCGACATTTCCGAGGTTACGGGCAGCATGGCCGAGGCCAGCAATGCTGTGTCGAGCGTGACCGACTCTGCTGCCGGTGCTGTGCAGAAGCTCTTCAATAAGGTGAAGGCTCCTGCAGCCGATGCCGATCGCAAGCTCGCCGCTGCCGCTGCGGAGGCCGAGCAGCCTACCGAGCGCGTCCTAATTGGCGAGGACGAGGCCGCCGATGGCGCGGATGTGGCTCAAAATTCTGTAGCCAAGCCGGCTCAGTATTACACCTATAAGCCCGCCGAAACCTCTGAGGAGTCCTGCGATGAGTAGCGAAGCAACCTGCCCTATCACGCTGACCGTTGCCGGTGACCCGCGTCTCGCTCGCCTTGTGCGCATGACGGCAGCCAACGTTGGTGCCCTGTGCTCTATGTCTGTCGATCGCATCGAGGACATCCGCATGGCTGCCGAGGAGGCTTTCATCTTTGGTTGTACCGCGGTTGACTGCGATGACATCACCATCAAATTCGATGTCGATGAGACACACGTTGGCATGACTATTACCTTTGGCGATCAGGTTACGGTCGATGAAGACGACCAGGCTGCGGTGTATGCCGAGCTCATCCTCGCGAGCGTGTGCGACTCCTACGAAAAGACTGCGGCGCCCCTTACGCTTTCCCTCGACCTCAAGGCGGATATCTAACATGACCGAACGTTCCCGGAGCGGCAAGACCGCTTGGGACAAGGAGAAAACCCGCGAGCTGTTTCGTCGTTACAAGGAGACCGGTGATCCGGATGCCCGCGAGCAGCTCGTCATGTCCCATATGAATCTGGTAAGGTTTCTTGCCAACAAATTTAAGAATCGCGGCGAGCCGCTCGACGACCTCATGCAGGTCGGCTATCTGGGCTTGCTCAAGGCTATCGACCGCTTTGATCCCGAGCGCGGGCTCGAGTTCACCACGTTTGCCACGCCTACCATCTTGGGCGAGATCAAGCGTCACTTCCGCGACAAGGGCTGGAGCGTGCGCGTACCGCGTCGTCTGCAGGAGCTCTCGGCTAAGGTCAACCAAGCTACTGACAAACTTACCAACGAGCTGCAGCGTTCGCCCAAGGTTGAGGAGATCGCTGAGTATCTAGATGTGACGGTCGATGAGGTCCTCGAGGCTATGGAATCGTCTTCGGCCTATACCTCGGTGCCCATCGAGGCTCCTGGTGCGTCCGATTCCGACGATGCCCCCTCGATTCTCGACCGTTACGCCGACGACGACAACGAGCTCGACTTTACCGATGACCGCCTAGTGATCGAGGAAGCCATCCGTGATTTCTCGCCGCGCGAGCGCGAGGTGATCGAGCTGCGCTTTGTGAAGGGCATGACCCAGATCGAGATCGCCAAGAAGCTGGGTATTTCTCAGGTGCAGGTTTCGCGTCTGCTGCGCCGCACGCTTAAGAAGATTCAGGACAAGATCGACCCCGACGGAGTGATGATTCGTTCATGAGTGAGCACTCCCAACAAACCGATCGCGTGCTGCGCGACACCCGCATTCTGACGCTGCGCATTTGGACTGTTGTCGGCTGCATTGTTATTGCTGCTGTCATCTTTAACCTTATGGGCATCCTGGCACCGGTTATTGAGTTTCTTGCCGTCGGCTCCATCATTGCTTTTGTGATGTCCCCGATCACTAACTGGCTCGAGCACCATGGCGTGAATCGCGGCATCGGTTCGCTTATCGCGCTTATTGTTGTTGTTGCTGTGCTCGTCGGTGTCGTTTGCATCTTGTCGCCGATTCTCTTTGGTCAGATCATGGAAGTCCTGAGCCGCCTGCCCGAGCAGCTTCGTGTTGCGGGTGGCGACCTCAACGAGATGATCTCGCATGCCAAGACGCTCAACAACACGCCGCTCAAGGAGTATCTGGACGATAATCTTTCGTCGCTGGTTGCCGTGGCATCGAAGTATGTGTCTCAGATTGCTGCTGAGCTTGGCCGCGGTGTGTTCCCGCTCATCACCAATACGGCCTCGCAGTTGTTCGTGATCTTCCTTGGTCTGGTGCTTGCCTACTGGATGGCCTGCGACTACCCTCGCATGCATCACGAGATTTGCACCATCATCGGTCAGGAGAAGGAGACCTCGTACCGCTTTATGGTCGCCATCCTTTCTCGCTCTGTCGGCGGCTACATGCGCGGTATGGTCGTGACGTCCATCTGCGGTGGTTTCCTCGCCTTTATCGGTTTTATGATCATCGGCCATCCGTATGCGGCGCTCATGGCTATCTTTACCGGCATCATGCATTTGGTTCCGGTCGTCGGTCCTTGGGTGAGCGCAGCAATCGCCACAGTGCTTGGTTTCATGTTCAGCCCCATGTTGGCGTTATGGACGCTTATCGTGACGATGGTCGCGCAAAACGTCACCGATAACGTGATTTCGCCTAAGGTTATGCAGAGCTCGGTGCAGGTGCATCCCATCATGAGCCTCACGGCGCTCGTTATTGGCTCGGCACTCATGGGCCCCATCGGCATGATTATTGCCATCCCGCTTTGTGCGGCCCTCAAAGGTATCTTCGTGTACTACTTCGAGAATGAGACCGGCCGCCAGCTTGTGGCCTATGACGGCGCCGTGTTTAAGGGCACACCGTACCGCGATGCCGATGGCAACCCGGTCGCCGCCTACGACGCGCTCGGCGACGATACCTTCATTTACGAGTCCGAGCTCATCGGCAACGAGACTGCGCCCGAGGCCCAAGCGATGCCTAAGCCCGAGTTCGATAATCCCTGGATCAAGCTCTCGGGTTTGCAACCCGATGCCACGGGCTTCTTCAAGAATCCCTTCGCCAAGGACGATGACTCCAACTCGGACGACGATACCAAAACCGGCATCGATGGCTCCATGGACGATTCGGATTCTAAATAGGTCCTATTAACGTTTCTTGAAGTTGTAAATGACAATAAACGCGAGCAAAGCGGTTGATAAGGGGCCGGCTACATAGAAAAAGAGAACGTCAATTGCGCGTAGAGTGTAATAAGCCTTATCGCCGGACATTACTGCATACAATACGTAGCCAAATGCTGGTTGGTTTGCGTACCAGCAGGAGAAGGCCAAGAGCGCTAAAAGTGCTAGTACCAGAAGTGCATTCAGGACAAATCGTTTACTTTTCATCGATCGCTCCTTCCGGGTGACTCTTATATGTAATTCTACAGCAGTCCTTTTTCAAAGGATCGCACAGTACTGAATAACGTGCACTTTCGCTGGAGGGTCGCTGTTTGGCGACCCTCTTTTTTGCGTAGGCGCGGTGGGATGGTAATATCGTTACGTTTGAACTGTTTCGATGTGAAACCGAGGAGATTCCCTCTATGAGTGCTGACTACCCGTCAATGACTACGGCCGAGATCCGCTCCAAGTTCCTCAACTTCTTTGAGGAGCGCGGTCTTAAGCTCTATCCTTCTTCGTCCCTCGTCCCCGATGATCCCTCGCTGCTGCTTGCCAACGCCGGCATGAACCAGTTTAAGGAGTACTATCAGGGCAAGAAGACCATGAAGGAGATCGGCGCGATCTCCTGCCAGAAGTGCGTCCGCACCAACGACATCGATTGCATCGGCGAGGACGGCCGTCACCTGTCGTTCTTCGAGATGCTCGGCGATTTCTCTTTTGGCGGCGTTTCCAAGGAGCAGGCTTGCGCCTGGGCCTTTGAGCTCATCACCAAGGAGTTCAAGCTGCCGCTCGACCGCCTGTACTTTACCGTCTTTACCGAGGACGACGAGACCCACGACGTGTGGCGTTCTCTGGGCGTTGCCGAGGACCACATCTCCCGCCTGGGCGAGGACGACAACTTCTGGGCCGCTGGCCCCACCGGCCCCTGCGGTCCGTGCTCCG
>OGSS01002004.1_pt1 | contig 10548 bp, 10 predicted proteins | sample 1553591 | NCBI WGS metagenome assembly OGSS01 (sample SAMEA2580061, study PRJEB22360) | human gut metagenome | biome: human gut; feature: human-associated habitat; material: faeces | place: Denmark | collected 2008/2010
GAGAGTGCGGCGGCATCCTCTGCCGCAGGGCAGACTTCGGCCTCGACTCCGGTCGGCGTAAATTCACAAAAAAGCTCCGGTGACGCACAGCCCTCCGAAGGCACATATACAGTAAACGTGAACACCAAAAAAATTCACTCTCCGTCATGCTCCTACGCTATGAGGACGTCCTCGGAAAATAAAAAAGAGATCTCCGCCTCTGAGCTTTCCTCGTATCTCAATAACGGGTACAGCGTCTGCTCCAAATGCAATGCCGGCAGATAGTTCAAATATTCTTTTCGCCCAGAAATACTCGACACATCGAAAGAGTTTGTCATCAAACCGCATTGTGCCGACGGCTTCGGAGTTTTACGCATAGTCATTTTCAACAATGCAAAAAATGACAAAACTGTGTGCTTTAAAGCCTTAATCTAACCGATTTTACAAAATGAAAAACTTTTTTTGTGAAAAATGCAAACTAAATTTTTAAAATATCAATTTTTAGCTTGCAAAATCTTAAAAGATTGTGTAAAATACATAATATATGATTTGTGAAATTGTATAAAAGTGCAGACGGGGAAATTTGCATTGCCGTTTCGGCTTAAAGCAGAGTGCGGCAGGGAGGTTTTCTCCGGAGAAAAAAGATAGATGGAGGTTTTATCAATGTCGAACAGATTGTTCCAGGGTATTGTGCATCAGCTCACAGACAGTATCGACCGTACTATAGGTGTTATAGACGAGTCGGGTACCATTATTTCCTGCAGCGAACTCGGTAAGATAGGTGAGGTGCTCTCAACCGAGGTTACCGCGGTTTTCAGCGGAACGGAGGTTATATCGGTAGACGGGTATTCTTATAAGCCGTTCGGTGCGCGTATGCACCCCGAATATGCCGTATTTGTTTCCGGCGAAGACGACCTTGCCTTGAAATATCTCTCAATGCTTGCCGTAACACTCTCAAGCATTAAGCAGTATTATGATGAAAAATACGACCGCGCAAACTTTATCAAGAACGTAATTCTTGACAACATACTGCCCGGTGATATTTATCTCAAGGCGAGAGAGCTTCATTTTAACAATGATGTGTCACGCGTCGTAATTCTCATAAGAATTACCGAGCATATAGATATCTCCGCTTATGATATAATTCAGAACCTGTTCCCGGATAAGACCAAGGATTTCGTAATAAACCTTAACGAGACAGATATTGCCCTTATCAAAGAGGTTAAGCCGAATATCGACACAAAGGATCTCGAAAAGCTTGCACGCTCGATAGCCGACGGTCTCGGAACGGAGTTCTATTCTCACGTTCTTGTCGGCATAGGTACTACGGTTGAGGGAATAAAGGATCTTGCACGCTCATTCAGAGAGGCTCAGGTTTCTCTTGAGGTAGGCAAGGTGTTCGACACCGAAAAGAGCATTGTTAGCTATGACAATCTCGGTATTGCGAGACTTATATATCAGCTTCCCACAACTCTTTGCGATATGTTCTTAAAGGAGGTTTTCAAGCGCGGCTCTATCGACAATCTCGATCAGGAAACGCTCTTTACAATTCAGAAGTTCTTTGAAAACAACCTCAACGTATCCGAAACCTCAAGAAAGCTCTTTGTACACAGAAATACTCTTGTATATCGTCTTGAAAAGATTAAAAAGCTCACAGGCCTTGACCTTCGCGAGTTCGACGACGCAATAGTATTTAAAGTAGCTCTTATGGTTAAGAAATATCTTGATTCAAGCCCCGTCAAGTATTAAAGAAAAGTAATTTTCCGCGCACTGTTGTGAATGGGAAAATTGCACAATGTTACAAGTGCGTTTTTGTCTAAAGTGCGCGAATATAATTTACCATATTACAAAATGGTTACAAACTTGACGTTCTATGCTATAATTAAAGGCGGTATTATGAGTGATTATACTCATTTTGCCGCCTATATTTTTTATAGCGGTTGTGTAGAGTCTCTGCCCGTCGGTATTAAACTTTACGGCAGAGTTCAGCGGTGGGAATATTGTGAAAAGCAGAGGTATGTTCTAAGTGATTGAATTTAAAAATGTATCAAAAACTTACGATAACGGGACCGAAGCGCTTAAAGATGTCAATATCAAGATAAACGACGGAGAATTTGTCTTTGTGGTCGGCTCATCGGGAGCCGGCAAGAGTACGTTTCTCAAGATAATGATGCGCGAGCAGGTGCCTAACAGCGGTTCTGTTATCATAAACGGTTATCATCTTAACAATTTAAAGAAAAAAGAGATTCCTCTTTTCAGAAGGACTCTCGGTATAGTATTCCAGGATTTCAGACTTATCCCGACCATGACGGTGTTTGACAATGTCGCATTTGCGATGCGCTGCATCGGCGCCAAGGAAAAGGAAGTCAGAAAACGCGTGCCTTATATACTCAGCCTTGTAGGACTTGCCTCCAAGGCGAGAAATCTGCCGACGGAGCTGTCGGGCGGCGAGCAGCAGAGAGTTGCGCTCGCGCGTGCGCTTGTAAATAATGCGGGGCTTATAATTGCGGATGAGCCTACGGGCAACATCGACCCCGAAATGTCTTACGAAATAGTTGACCTTTTAAACCATATAAACGCAAACGGAACCACCGTGGTAATGGTAACTCACGAGCATAATCTCGTCCGTCATTTCCACCACAGGGTTATTACAATAGAGCAGGGCGCCGTGGTTTCGGACTCCGAAGACACCGAGGCTCTTCCCGATGATTACGCCACCATCGAAAGAGATTATGCTTCCGACGCGTCAAATGCGGAAAGAGCGGCGGCGGCCGCGGCTGCGGTTCAGAACATTGCCTCCTCGGAGACGGTGGAGGACCGCGTGGCCAAGCAAAAGGAAGACAGCATCAGCCCGTTTTATGTTCAGCCGAATTCGGACGCCGACCTTGAAAAGTTTATGGCGACATACGGTGTGGATTCGGATTCCTCCGACGATGACGTTGATTACTCAAAGTATCTCGACGCCATTGAAAAAAAGACCGGAGGTGACAACAGGTGAAAGGGACAAGCTTAAAATATCTTACGCACGAGGGCTTCCGCAATGTGTGGGTCAATCGCCTTATGTCATTGGCATCGGTAACCGTGCTTATGGCGTGTCTTATAATTATGGGCGCGGGCATAATGATATATTTTAATATTAACAATGTAGTCGACAAGGTGCAGTCGCAAAATGTAGTAATGGTCTATGTTGCCGACGATGCCTCAGAGGACGAAACAACACAGATAGGTACCTCGCTTAAAGGCATAAGCAATGTTGAAAGCTGCGAATTTGTGCCGAAGGAAGTTGCGTTCCAGGAGCAGATACAGAGCATGGGCGGCGACGCGGCTCTGTTTGAGGGCTTTGACGAAATTCCGCTTCCCGACGCATATAAGGTCACGGTAAAGGATTTGTCACAGTTTGAAAACACCGTTTCTCAGATAAAGCAGATAAACAAAGTCGATTCGGTGCGAGAAAACAGCGACCTTGCAAGCAAGCTTTTGTCTCTTCGCCATGCGGTTTCGATAGTCAGCGTGGGGCTTGTTATAATGCTGTTCCTTGTTGCGCTTTTCATAATTTCAAACACAATACGCATAACGATGTTCTCAAGAAAGCTTGAAATTTCAATAATGAAGGCGGTAGGTGCCACAAATTGGTTCATTCGATGGCCGTTTATGATAGAGGGTATGATACTCGGTACGATTTCCGGCATAGTATCCCTGGGAGTTCTGTGGGGACTTTACGCAGTAGCCGAAAAAGTGTTCGCACAGACCCTCTCGTTAATCGGCTTTTCGCTCGTACCGTTCAGCGGGTACTGGTGGCAGATACTTCTCGTATTTGTTGCAATAGGATTGTTTACAGGAGGTTTCGGAAGTCTTGTTTCGATGGCTAAATACCTGAAAGAGCAAGGGAGCGTGGTCTCTGATGACTAAAAACGGTCTCAAAAGAGCTTTGAGCCTTTTACTGTCGGCAATATTCGTTTTTTGCGCGTCATTTTTACCGGCTTCCGCGGCGGATTCCAAGGCAGATTTGGAAAACAAAATCGCGGCTGCCGAGGCAAAGAAAAAACAGAATGAGCAAAAAATAAAGGATTTGCAAAATAAAATCGACGGTGCCAAAGAGTCGAACGGCTATTCCTCGGAACAGATTGACGCTTTGCAGGAGCAGCTTGACACGTACCAAAGTCAAATAACGGAGCTTAACAGTCAGATAGGCGACAAAAACGCCGTTATAAACGATTATCAAAAAGAAATAGACTCTCTTCAAAAGAACATAGACGAGGCAAGCGAGAGCATAGAAGCTCAGACAAAGACCGTAAACGATACATATAACCTTTTAAAGGAGAGACTTCGCGCGGCATATATGGCAGGCGAAAGTTCCACTCTTGAGGTGCTTCTTACGGCAAGTGATTATGAGGGCTTCCTCACAAGGCTTGAGCTTTTAAGTAAAACCACAAAGCATGACAGGCAGCTTATGAAATCTTTGCAGGATGATATTGCAAAGCTTAACGACACAAAGGAGCTTCTGTCGTCAAGTCAGCAGGAAGTAAAGGCTAAGCAGACCGCCGTAGAGTCGGAAAAGGCGGATATTGTTTCGTCTAAAACGCAGGTGCAGTCGCTTTACAATACCGTAGATTCAAAGCAGTCTACCCTTGAAAAGCAGGTTGCACAGCGAAACGCATATATCTCGTCTCTCAGCGCAGGCTCCAAGGAATTAGAAAACGAGAATAAAAAAATACAGGCTGCGAAAGACAGCTACGATAAAAAGCTTGCGGAACTGGCGAAAAATGCGTCGCAGGGCACCGGCGAATTGCCAAAGCCCGGCGGCAATACAGGCGGAAACGCGGGCGGCAATACGGGAGGAAATACCGGTGGAAATACAGGCGGTTATACGGTATCTCCCAAGGGTATGATTTGTCCGCTTCAGTATCCAAACGTAACCATATCGGCAGGCTGGTACGGCTACCCGAATCACAAGGGTATTGATTTTACCACAAGGGGTGCAACCGGCAATACATACGGTAAAGAGATCAGAGCCGCGGCTGACGGTAAGGTTCTTTCCGCCGAATATCATTCGAGCTGGGGCAATAACGTCTTTATTGACCACGGCAACGGCGTTTGCACAAGATACGCTCATTGCAGCGTTATGAAGGTAAGCAAGGGGCAAACGGTAAAGCAGGGGCAGGTTATAGCTCTTGTAGGCAATACGGGTAACGTAAGTCCCGCGCCGACGCCGGCAAATCCGCACGCTGGGGCGCATCTGCACTTTGAGGTCTGGATAAACGGCACAAGGGTAAATCCCGCGCCGTATCTTCCGTAATTTTTAAAGGGGTAAATCCGGTATTAAAGGAGTTCTTTTTATTTTGAAGCATCAGAAGAAAGCATTTATACGCATTATTTCCGTTACATTAATAACAGCTATGCTGTTTTCCGTGACGTCGTTTTCGGGCTCGGCTTCGTCAGTGCAGGATCAGATAGACGAGCTTGAAAGCAAAATAAATGCCAATAATAATAAAATCAGCGATAATAAGGCGTCCGTAAACGATTTGCTCAATCAGATTTCCGATATGCAGGCTCAGCTTGATGTTTACAACGCCAAGATAACCGACCTTAACAAGCAAATAGCGGCAAAGGATGAAATTATCAACAACTATCAGGCGGAAATCGACAGACTTCAAGCCGAAATAGACGCCGCAAATATTCAAATAGAAACACAGACAGCCGCTGTCAACGTAACATACGACGTACTTAAAGCGAGACTTCGCTCGGCATATAAGGCAGGCGAAAGCTCGGCGCTTGAGGTACTTCTCGGCTCCGGCGACTATGCGAGCTTTTTGACAAGACTTGAGCTGCTCAAACGTGTTTCTGAGCATGATAATGAGCTTGTAAAGGGCTTGCAGGATGAAATTAATGAGCTTAATAAAACAAAAGAACAGCTCTCCTCCGATCAGCAGTCACAGCAGGAAAAGCAGTCTGAAATAGTTAACGAAAAGGCCGCCATAGAGTCTGCCCGCGCAGAGGTCAAGAGCGTTTACAATACACTTGACGCAAAGCAGTCTCGTCTTGAAGCTCAGGTGAAGTCGCTCAAATCAATGATTTCAAGCCTTGATTCGCAGAATGACGCTTATCAGGCCAAGATGGATAAACTCGAAGCGCAGTCAATCAGCAATACCACGGGTTCTTCGGGTAACGGTGTGCTCTCAAGCGGCATGAGCTTTCCGCTCACGTGCAATTATTACGTTTCACAGCACTACGGCCACAACGGTCACAAGGGCGTTGACATAGCCGGTGCAAATATAAACGGTCAGCCCGTTTACGCCGCGGCAGGCGGTACGGTAATTTCCGCCTCATATCATTCAAGCTGGGGCAACAACGTGCTTATAGACCACGGCAACGGCGTGTGGACAAGATATGCGCACCTCAGCAGCATAGGCGTCAGCGCGGGTCAAACCGTATCGCAGGGTCAGTATATAGGCAAGGTCGGCTCCACCGGCAACTCCTCGGGCCCGCACCTTCATTTTGAGGTCTATGTAAATAAAAATCGAGTAAATCCCGAGCCGTATATAGGTCTTTGATAAAACCCCCGAAAGAGAGGCGTTCATTTGAATAGGAAAATATCCCTGGGCCTTGCGCTCGCATTGATATTCGTGGCTATGGCAGGCTCTGTGGCAGGTACCATGGCTGTGTCGATGAAAATGTACAATTCAATAATCAAAGATCTCCCGAAGCGTTCACAGACTTATTCGCTTTTAGCGGAGATAGACGACGTTATCCGCACCAATTACTACGGCGAGATTAACGAAACGCTTTTAAACGCGGATATGGCAGAGGGCTTTGCAAACGGCGTAGGCGACAGTTACAGCTATTATATGACCGCGTCCGAGTATGACGTATATAAAAACGAGATGAACGGTCAGAAAATGGGCGTCGGCATAATTCCGGCATTTAATGAGGACGATATGTGCCTTTATGCGGCAGAGGTCTCCGACGGTTCTCCGGCGGCACTTAACAATATGACTAAGGGCGACCGTATAGTTACCATAGATGAAGAGGAAGTCACGGTTTATAACTATAAAGAGCTTGTAAAAAAGCTTGAGGGCGAAAAGCTCTCGTCCGTAAATGTTGCGTTTATTCATGACGGTAATCTCGTTGCCGCAAATATGGTAAAGGGCTACACCGCGCAGACTGTTTATTATGAGACGGTAGGCCAGGTGGGCTATGTTAAAATAACCGATTTTTATTCGACCACCGCATCGCAGCTCAAAAATGCCGTAAATACGCTTATAAAGCAAGGCGTGAGCGGCATTATAATAGATTTGCGGGCGGTCTCGAACGGAACCGTAGAGTATGCGACAGACGCGCTTGATGTGCTTGTTCCTGTGGCAAGCGACGGAACAAAGGCACTCGCTACCGCCGTTGATAAAAACGGTGAAGCCATAGAGACCTTTACATCGGACGCCGACAGCATAAATGTGTCCACAGTGATACTTGTCGATAAAGACACCTCCGGGCCTGCAGAGCTTTTCGCCTGCGATATGCGCGATTTCGGAAAAGCAAAGCTCGTAGGTACGGCGACAAAGGGCAACGGAACCATGCAAAGGGTTTATCAGTTGAGTGACGGAGGTGCGGTAAAGCTCACCGTGGCAGAGATAAAGCCGTATACAAGCGATGTGTATAACGGTGTGGGCTTAACTCCGGATTATCTTGTGGAGCTGTCCTCACAGAAAAAGAACCGTTTGGCGCTTTTATCTCATTCAGAGGATGAACAGTATCAAAAGGCAAATTCTCTCTTAACCTCTTCGGCAGGCGCGGACGAGCAATAAACAACAAACATTAAAATCAAAACCCCCGCATAATATTATGCGGGGGTGCTTTTATGTTCGGAGTAATTAAAATAGAAAGAATCGGCGGCGGATTTTTTAAGAGGCTTCATTACAGGCTTTTTCCCCCCGGACCCCGTTTAGGGCGGATAAAGGGTTTTAACAGCCACGCTTTTTCCGCCCGAACCCGTTATAGAGCGGATAAGCGTTTTAGGCAGTGCTCCGTTTTTTACGCTGACGCTTGTGTGTGATGAAAACGAAGAGGTCGATACGGGTGAAATATACAGCCTGCTCGGGCGGTGCGCGGGCAGAGTTATAGTGTGCGGAGGAACCATAACTGAGGACGAAAAGGTTAAGAATTTCGAGCCTCGTATACTGCCGTCCGTTATGCTTTTTAATTCCGCGGTTGATTATATAAAGAAATGCTCTCTTCCGCCGGAAAAAACGAGCGTGGCTGTTATGGATTTTAACGGCTTTCAAAAGGATAAGCTGTCTTTACTTGTCCCTCTTGCCTCAAATCTTAAGGTAATAACGGGTAATCCCGAAGAATTTTCTCCCGTGCGCCGACGGCTGTATGACGATTGGGGTCTTGCGATGACCGTCACGGAAAACGTGAATGAGGCAGGCGGCTGCACATTTGTAATAGCTCCGCGAACGGATAAAAGCAATCCGGACGGAGGGTGCCTTTTATATAGGAATGAGTATTCGGGAAGTACCGTCTGTTTGTCGGGTAGCGGAGTTACTCTGCCCGATGACATAACAAAGGTTCTGCCACCGTGTAATTCGCTCTTGTTTGCTTCCGCCTTGTATGAATTGTGCGGTGCGACGCGTCTTTCCGAGCTGTGCTTTGACCGCCTTGCGGACATTAGCTCTAAAGGCAGAATTGAATAAGCGGCAGCCTTAGTGCAACAATAAGTTTTTTTCTGTAGCCGAACAAAAAATAGCGGCACCGAAACTTTTTGCTTTCGGCGCCGCCGGCTTTTTGTTTATAGGGCATTATTGCTTCAAAATAACATACCCCCAAGATAAGCTGAATCACATCTCGGGGGTGGCTTTTTATTTTTTCATTTTCATGGAAATGTCAAATGCCTGAACGGAGTGAGTCAGCGCTCCGATTGATATTATGTCTACGCCGCACGCCGCAACGCCGGGTATGGTTTCGTCGGTAATTCCGCCCGAAGCCTCCGTGAGAGCCTTGCCGCCGATTATCTCAACGGCTTTTTTCATGGTGTCACAGTCCATATTATCGAGCATTATTATGTCGGCTCCTGCCTTGACTGCCTCTTTTACTTCATCAAGGTTGCGTGTTTCAACCTCAATTTTCACCGTATGACCTATCTTTCCGCGAAGCTTTTTTACAGCTCCCGTTATGCCGCCTCCGGCGTCAATGTGATTATCCTTGAGCATAGCGCAGTCGGAAAGATTAAAACGGTGGTTTTTGCCTCCGCCGCAGGTTACCGCGTATTTTTGAAGGGCGCGCAGAGACGGAAGGGTCTTTCTTGTGTCGGCTATCGAAGCCTTTGTTCCCTCACAGAGTTTTACTGCCTTTGCGGTCGCCGTGGCTATTCCCGACATATGCTGCAACAAGTTTAGGGCAGTTCTCTCGCCCTTTAAAAGAAGCGTGGTTTTTCCGCTGAATTCGGCTATAAGGTCGCCCTTTTTCACCTTGTCGCCGTCGTGCATATATACCTTGGCGGTAAAAGAATCGTCCAAAAGTTCAAAAACTCTCATTGCGACATCTATGCCGCAGAGAACGCCGTCTGCCTTTGAGACGAAATACGCCTCATCGCGCTGTTCCTCGGATATCAGGTAATCCGACGCCACATCGACATAGTTAATATCCTCAAGTATGGCGCGCTTAATAATGTCGTCCGTGTAAAACTGCGGTAAAATCATCCTTCGTCCACCTCTTTTAAGATTATATGGGCTACCGTGGCAAGACTTAAAGCCTCACAATAGTCGGGCGTAATTGCAAATTTGCCGTTTTTAAGTCTCATAAGTATAGCGTCAACGCGCTTCAAGCCTACTCTTACCGCGTCCATATCCGGAATTACAAAGTAAGAACGTTGCATAATCGAGCGAATTTCCGTACGCATCCCCTTTGGCAGCGGAGCACCCGAAATATCCGTTTTGTGCTCCGTAACGGTCACGTGGTCAGGGTCCTTTTTAGAAAGAGACGCTATATCGTCTGCCGCGCGCTTTCCGAATACAAGTGCCTCCAAAAGCGAGTTGCTTGCGAGGCGGTTTTTGCCGTGAACTCCCGTGTGCGAGCATTCACCTACGGCATACATTCTCGAAATAGAAGTACGCGCGTCAAGGTCAACGTCGATTCCGCCCATGAGGTAGTGCTGGCACGGGAATACGGGAATTAAATCCTTGGTCATATCAACGCCGTGTTTTAAGCATCCCTCATATATTCCGGGGAAGCGGTTTACAAGGTAATCGTGCCCCTTGTATCTTATGTCAAGGTAGAAGTTGTCGCTGCCCGTTCTGCGGCTTTCAAGAATTATAGAGCGCGATACAACATCGCGCGGGGCAAGCTCGAGGCGTTTGTCATATCTGTCCATAAAGCGTTCTTTGTTACAGTTGAGCAGGTATGCACCCTCTCCTCGTACCGACTCGCTTATCAGGAATTGCTCCCTGTCGTTTCCGTTAAAAGCGGTGGGATGAAACTGAACGTAGCTTAGCTCCTTTATCGTAGCACCCATATCGTATGCGAGGCGGATTCCGTCACCGGTGGCAACGGCGGGATTGGTGGTGTATTTGTAAACTC
>OGSS01002009.1_pt1 | contig 10539 bp, 10 predicted proteins | sample 1553591 | NCBI WGS metagenome assembly OGSS01 (sample SAMEA2580061, study PRJEB22360) | human gut metagenome | biome: human gut; feature: human-associated habitat; material: faeces | place: Denmark | collected 2008/2010
CACCATAGCGACGGTTGTGGCTATGTTTCTTCTGGGATACCGTCACGGATACAGCAACGAGGAGCTGGAAAAGGTACTGACAAAGTCTCTGGAGCCTACGGGCCTGATTCTTCTGGTAACGGCCTGCGGCGGCGTGCTGCGGTTCATGCTGCAGAATTCCGGTCTGGGTGATGTGATTGGCAATGCAGTGTCATCTGCCTCTCTTCCGATTGTGGTAGTGGCTTTTGTGGTGGCTGCTTTGGTGCGTATTTCTGTGGGGTCTGCTACAGTTGCCATGACCATGGCAGCCGGCATCATCGCGGCCATGCCGGAAATCGCAACCCTGTCCCCTCTGTACCTGGCCTGTGTCACAGCGGCAGTGGCAGGAGGAGCAACGGTGTGCTCTCATTTTAATGATTCCGGCTTCTGGCTTGTGAAATCACTGGTAGGGCTGGATGAAAAGACCACCCTCAAGACATGGACTATCATGGAGACATTGGTGGGCGGAACGGGATTTGTGGTGGCACTTATTATATCCTTCTTTGCTTAGGAATGTATGATGTCATTATATACGGTCATTCAGATATGAAATGAGATATTTAAGGGGAGGCAGTCTTTGGGCTGCCTCCCCCTTTCGGCGCACCGCTATATGACCGGCGGGGCTTCAGGCTGGCTTAATAATTTTTGCATTTGGGACAACAAAGAATACTTGTTGTCAGGCAATTGACCTAAGAAGGTGTATTTGTCCAGGACAGTGGTATCGGCAAAGGCGCAGTGTTCCAACTCCAGGCCACTGAGCAAATCGTGGGCTTCCTGCAGGCGTTCAAGAGGAGAGAGAGGGGTGAAAGTACCCTCCCTGCACATAGATGCCAGGCTGGTGTTAGGCCATACCCTCAAGCCTATGAACCATACCCTTGCAGGCTGTACTTTGTTCAGGAAGGATATTGTGTCCTGTACATGTTGTCCGGAATATTCTTTCCCGCCAAGTCCCGGAATGACATTGAGGGAAAATGGGATACCGGCCTGGCGTAAGCGCAGACAGGCCTGTTCTGCCTCCTGGACCGTGATTCCCTTATTCATGAGACGCAGCACCTCATTGCATCCGCTTTCCAGGCCAATATACAGATGGGTCAGGCCGCGGCGCATGAGAACTTTAAGCTGCTGCAAATCTTTTCTCAATATGTCGTCAAATCTGGCATACATGCTTATGCCCTCCATCCATGGCATATGGGAATGCACGATGTCAAAGATGGACAGCAGTTTGGGAGTGTCCATCACAAAGGGATTCTCACCCAGAAGGAAGACCGAAGTCTTGCCGGCTGAAATCTGCGCTAATATAACAGCCTTTTTTTCTATGTCACCCAGGGAAAAAACAGAAAACTTATCGTTGGAAAAGTCACAAAAAGCACACTTATGCCAGCTGCATCCCAGGGTCGTCTCTAAGAACGCACTGTCGTTTTCCCAGAAGGGGCGGTAAATTTCTTCACCAGTATACAATGATATATTGTCCATAATGATTCCTTTACTCGGATATTATGCTGTCCGTACAGTTGGGAGATATCTCTATCTTCAGTAAATCCAGAGCCTTGCCGACCATGTGCCAGCGGTAGATACGCTCTTCCTTCAGGCTTAATTTGGGGTCTCCGAAAACATGGCATATATCATTGCCCCGCAGGATGCGGCTCACCCCAACGCTCTCGGCAATCTTGGTCAGATTTGTCACCTGTATTACAGGTATGCCAAGACGCTCGATTTCTTTTCCAATCAATGCACCGCACCGGGTGCTGGTCCCGCAGGTGGAGGACAGGACAACAGCGTCCACATCGCAGTCCCTTAGTGATACGGCGATTTTTTCTCCCAGGGCAGTTCCGTTTTCAACCGATGTCATAACGCCGGCTGTTGTGTAGAAAATATCAAATAACCGTCCTATGATACCCTCACGTTCTGCCCTTCGCATGGCATCTATAGGTAAAAGCCGGTTGGGATCCTGTTCTATATATTCGGTATTATAACCCTGATGGCTGACTTCGTAGTCCTTGGAGAGAAGCATCTCACTGCCGCCCAGAGAATACATGCAGAACTTCTGCGAATTTGTCGGGTTGAGATTATCCGGGTTTCCTTTAGGGACAAGCCCTCCGTCTGTAACAAGAGCAATTCTGGCCTTTGCCAGTTCCTTTTTCAAGTTAGGCATCAGTATCTCCTGAAAGGGCTTCGCGGGTACTTCTGTCTCGAAATTCTGTTTATGATATTTGGCTAGCAGCATGTCTATGCCACGTTTGCTGGCAGGAATTGCATAGTCAACATTTTTGATTGATGGTTTTTTGGAGTTGTTATCCAAACATGATCACCAGCTTTCTATAACCTGTTTCTGTAGAACATGATAATACGGTCTTTCTTACATCATATAGATTCCGATAATATATGTCAAGATGCTTTTTGTGCACGTTGTACACGGGGGCGCAAAAGGAATATTATAATTTGACAATAGTCGCTATTGGACCTATAATAGATAGATATTATTGATATATTTGTAACTATCTACTTGTTTTTTCTATGTGTGTACTAAGTTTAAGTTAATGAATGCAAAGGAGGAGATGTTCAACGTCCAGCAGCGATATAACCAAAAAGGCATTTGCGGATGCAATCAAACATCTGCTTAAAAAAAAGTCATTAGCCAAGATTTCCGTAAAGGATATAGTTCAGTACTGCAATATCAGCCGAAATACTTTTTATTATCATTTTAAAGATAAATATGAATTAATAAACTGGATTTTTTATACAGAAACATTGGCAGAAGTCAACTCCTTCAATGACCCCAGCAAATGTCAGGACAGTTTTATAAACCTGTGCAGGTATCTTCATAAAAACCGGAGTTTTTACCTGAGCTGTTTTCAATATGTGGGCCAAAATTCACTGAGGGATTATTTGCAGAATTTTTATTATGAGTTGATTCGCATGAACCTAAGCGTTCAATATTCAGAGGCAGGAATCAGGCTGTCAAGTGATGAGCTGAACCTGATGGCGCGTATGGAGGCTTATTCGTATGTAGGCATTGTTTTTGACTGGGTCAGGGACGGCATGAATAATGATTATGGACGGTATTTTGACCATCTTGCCAGTATACGAAAGATTGAGATGTCCTACAATAAAATGACAGAGAAAGGTATGATGCAGAATCATTGACAAGCCAGTAAGTGGATGGCGCAGATGTGTTATACCGTGATGTTCCGGCAGAAAACTACCGTTTTGAAGGTTTTCTGCCGGTTTTTTAATGCCTTCCCACCTTTTGGCCTGTATGTCAATATTGTATGGCTTAGACAAAATAAGTGTATTACACTTTGTGAATAATGTAATATTTTTGCGCACTGTGGCAAGTCTGTAAATTGATTATGGTGGTTATCCGTACTACACTTAAAGAAAAAGAAATGGGGGTACCGAGGAATGAATAGTAAACAGGAAACAAACAGGTGGGCTATACTGGTGTACGGTATGATTTGCATGTTGATTATGGGCATATGCTATACATATAGCTTATTTCAGCCCTATATCATGGAACATTTTTCCGTGGCAAGTGCGAGTGCAAGCCTTCCGTACACGATTTTTATTGCCGTGTTCTGCGTGGGTAACTTTTTCGGGGGCGTCATGCAGAGAAAAATGTCTTTAAAGACAGTGCTGATTATCGGGTATGCGCTTATGTTTTTAGGGTGGTTCGTTTCAGCAGTTTTGCCATCGGACATGTTCTGGTGCATGTTTTTGACATTTGGAGGCCTTTTTGGAATCGGAGACGGCATTGTATATAATGTCATCGTGGCACTGATGCCAAAGTGGTTTCCGGACAAAAAGGGACTGGCATCCGGGCTCACCCTTGCCACTCTGGGAATCAGTGCAACTGTATTTTCACCCATAGTAAGCTCTTGGCTTACAAATTATGGTTATATGAAATCTTTCATGATAGTCTCTGGAGTATACATCGCAGTCGGAATATTCGGGACCATTACAATGAAGGCACCTCCGGCCGGATTCATGGAGGACTATGTTTCTGCCGGGGCCAATGTCAGCTCAAAAAAGCAGTATACATTAAAAGAGGCACTGCATGTAAGGGAACTGTATACAATCACTGGATTATATTTCTGTGCAGTACCAGCTTATCTGCTGCTTAGTGCAATTTTTGTTACATATGGAGCGGATAAGGGGCTTACAGCAGCCATGGCAACCCTGGGCGTCAGTATTGCCTCATTGTGCCAGGTTGGTGGCCGGTTCATCATTCCTACCTTAAGCGATAAGATAGGGCGAAAGGCAGCATTTGCCATTTCCTTTTTCATCACGGCTGGAGGAGTTGCATTATTAACGGTTGCAACCGGAAATCTTTATATGTTCTGCTTCTGGCTCCTCAGCTTGTCTTATGGCGGCTGCCAGGCCTGCTTCTCACCAATTGCAGCAGACCGGTTTGGAACAAAGAATGTGGGTGTCATCCTCTCTTTCACCATGATTGGTTTTGGAGTGGGCTCCGTAGGTGCATCCCTGCTTGCAAAGGTGGTAGGTATCTCTACTGCATTCATCGGTGCCGGAGTAGTTGCACTGCTTGGAATCGTCCTGGTATTTACGCTGCCTGGCAAGAAAAGTGCTGAGAATGCATGATAATATATTACATGTTTGTCATAGGAAAGGAGTGCTTAAATTGAGCAAAAAATTGCAGATTGACTATGTAAGGGTAAAGAAAGTTCAGTTCGGGGACAAAACAGATTTGCAGAATGGGATACTGACAATTAACAAAGAGGAATTGATTGACACGGTAAAGAGTGAAATGTTCGGGACCCTGGATATCAAGATAGCAGTGCCTGGGGAGAGCTGCCGCATTTTGGCCATACATGATATCATGCAGCCCCGCTGTAAGGCGGATGCGCCGGAGACCTCTTATCCGGGTATCTGGGGAAAGCTTGCTCCTATGGGGGAAGGAAGGACAGTTGCTCTTAAGGGAGTGGTTGTATCAGACATCTACTATGCAAAATGTAATATCAAATATTATATGGATATGGGCGGTCCATGTGCTAAATATACTCATTTTTCAAAGCATTATCATGTGATACTGGATGCAACGCCGGCAGAGGGTGTAAGCGATGCAAGCTATGCAGAGGCATTAAAGTATGCATCCCTGACAATCAATGTTTATCTGGCAAAGCTGGGAATCAGCCTTACACCGGATGAGACAGAAACTTTTGAGTTAGGACCCGTAGGGCCAGGACCTGATGGAAAGCCTCTCCCTAAGGTGGCATATCTTGTTACCCATATGGCTTCCCATGATACATGGAACTTCCTGGTATATGGGCAGAGCGCGCTGAACTTTTTGCCAATCATTCTCCAGCCCACGGAGATACTGGACGGAGCCATGGTATGGAGATACTGGGAGCCTAATTACTATCTGCAGAATGAGACATACATCAAGGAACTTCTGAGAAGGCATGGAAAGGACCTGGAATTTGTAGGCCTTGTATTTGCCAATAATGTGATGAAGATTGACGGCAAGGACGCCATGGGAATGATGGCGGCCACCTTGTGCAAAGAGACATTGAAAGCAGACTGCGTTCTTGTCAATAAGTCCGGCATGGGACATTGCCAGCTGGATTCGGCTCTGGCCTTTAACTGGTGCCAGAAAATGGGAATGCCCTGCGTCATGAATCTGTCTGCTGTTTCCAATGATGTCCCCGGCGATATGCTGGTTATCTCTGACCCTAAGATTGACGCGGTTATCAACAGCGGAAGGAATTACGATCTGCAACATCCCAGGGTGGACCGTGTGATTGGCAAAGATGCAGGTGTTCCGAGTCTGATGGGATATAATGTTGAGGGACCATTTACACACACAACAAACTTCGCTTATCAGGGAATCTGGTCTCAGCTGGGTGATTGTTATGTGACAACAGACAGCGATTTGCCGGATGTCCCGGACACTATGTAAACAGGAGGGAGAAGAAATGTCTGAAAAGATTCGTGTGGTTCATTATATCAACCAGTTTTATGGCGGATATGGCGGGGAAGACACCGCCAGCATGGGAATCGTGGTAAAAGAAGAACCCGTTGGTCCCGGGCTGTATCTGCAGTCAGCATTGGGAGACAACTATAAAATAGTTGCAACTATTATTTGCGGTGATAATTTTATTGCTGAGAATATTGAGAATGTGTCAAATGAGGTTGCTGACATTGTAGAGAAATACAATGCCCAGATGTACATAGCCGGCCCCGGATTCAACGCAGGGCGATACGGTCTGGCCTGCGGGGCCACTACAGCAGTTGTTACTGAGCGGCTAAAAATTCCTGCAGTCACTGGCCTATATACGGAAAATCCGGGTACAGACCTCTACAAGGACAGGGCTTATATCTTGCAGACTGAAAACAATGCGGCTAATATGAAGGAGGCATTGGAACGCCTGGCCGGTTTTGCATCGCGTTTGGTTGAGGGTGGTTTTATCAGTGATGGAAAGACAGAAGGATATTTTGGTTCTGGCCCTGCCGTGGATATTGATTATGGCACACCCGCTAGCACCAGGGGCATAAACATGCTTCTCAACAAATACTTCCATCAAAATTTCAGAACAGAGGTGGTTATGCCGAACCATGAAGAGATTCCGGTGCCGGTTCTGGAAAAGCCACTGAGTGAAGCAAGAATCGCGTTGGTTACGGATGGAGGCCTGGTTCCCAAGGGAAATCCGGACCATATGGTTCCCACCAACTCCAAGTTTTTTAAATCTTATAACTTCGGGGATGCAGACCATTTGGATGCTTCTGATTATGAGGTCAGCCATCAGGGATATAACAATGCGTTTGTATTGGACGACCCCAACCGCCTGGTACCTGTGGACGCAATGCGTGCCCTTGAGAAGGAGGGGAAGATAGGAAGCCTCCTGGATACCTACTACACCACGGCTGGTGTCATGACTCCCATGGAGATGGGTAAAAAGTTTGGTGAGGAGATTGCAAAGAGCCTGAAAGACCAAAATATTGATGCGGTCATACTTACCAGCACCTGAGGGACCAGCTCTCGCTGCGGTGCAGTGATGACAAAAGAAATTGAAAGGGCTGGAATACCTATTGTGCAGGTTACCAATTTGACTAAAATTGCAGAGGGTATTGGCTCCCACAGGATATTCCGTGGCAACAGCGTACTCCATGTGTTTGGAAATCCGTCCCTGCCAAAGGAGCAGGAGGTAAAATACCGCAAGAAACTGGCAGAAGAAGTGCTTACAATGCTGGAAGAGACACCCGGGGAAGGGGAGTCCAGCATGATACGCGAGGAATAGAAATGTGCTGACAGAAACAGGATAGAATAATAATGATAAAAGGGTTCCTTTTCACAGATATTATAATAAGGAAAGGGACCCTTTTTTGCGTTTCTCCTAGATTTTTGCTGCCTATATTTTTGTATAAAAATGATAAAAACTATTTACATATGCTTTTATATGTGGTAGTATTATATATGTAACCGGTTACAGATAAATCTGATATGGTTACAGGAAAAAGAGAGGGGAAGGGTCATGAACATTAAAGAGATTGCACGCAGGGTTGGCGTCTCCTCCGCTACAATTTCCAGGGTCCTTAATAATTCAGGATACGTGAAGGAGGAGACCAGGCAAAAGGTGCTTAAAGCAGTGGAAGAGTACAATTATGTGCCCAGCGCCATAGCCAGAAGCCTGAGCATCCAGGACAGCCTAAGCGTGGGAACCATTATCCCGGATATTGAGAATGAGTTTTTCTCCAAGGTCATAAGCGGAATCAGCGAAGTGGCTGAATCGTATCATTACAATATTGTTTTCCTGGGAACCAATGAGACATTGGACAAGGAACATGATTTTTTAAAAATCGTGGAAAGCCAGAGGCTGAAGGGCGTTATCATAACGCCGATTTCAGAGACAGACACGGTTACCAGAGATTATCTGCTCCGTCTGGAGGAATCCGGCATACCGGTGGTGCTGGTGGACCGTGATGTGAAGGGGGCCCAGTTTGACGGCGTATTTGTGGACAACCAGAGGGGATCCTATGACGGAGTGATGGAGTTAATAAAGGCAGGCCATGAGCGGATTGCCATTATAACCGGCCCTGAGACCTCCAAACCGGGCAAGGACCGGTGCCAGGGTTATCTGCAGGCCATGGAGGACAGCGGACTGGCTGTGCCGGAGGAATATATTGCCTGCGGTGATTTTAAGATTGCCAAGGCATACGAATGTACCGGACGGCTTTTGGGATTGAAGGAACCGCCCACAGCTATTTTTACATCCAACAACCTTTCCACCCTGGGATGCCTTAAGTATCTGACGGAACACAAGGTTAAGATAGGCAGGGATATTTCCCTGATGGGATTCGATGACATTGACGCCCTTCGGATGATTGATTACAGGATATCCGTTGTGGACAGGGATGCCAGGGAACAGGGGAGGGAAGCTATGAGGCTTCTTCAGGAATGCTTTGAGGATTCCGGAAAGAGCCGCCAGAGAGGAAAACGGATTACCATTCCTTATAAGGTAATCCTGCGGGGTTCAGAACACAAGAAAACAACCTGACAAGCAAGTCAGATTGTTTTCTGCACAAATCTGTAACCGGTTACACAAAAATGAAAAGCCCTTCATATTTTTTTACAGGAATATGTAACCGGTTACAGAAAATACATATCACAATTTCAACTGATAGGAAGTTTCAATGAAGAAGCTTCAAATGGAAAAGGAGAATGAAAATGGGAATTGAACACATGATTGATCACACGATGCTGAAGGCGGATACCAGTAAGGATACTATCATAAGATATTGCAGTGAGGCAAAGGAACACAAATTTGCTTCTGTCTGTGTCAATACCTGCTTTGTGCCATTGGTGGCGGAGCAGTTAAAGGGAAGCGGCGTAAAGACATGCTGTGTGGTGGGATTTCCGCTGGGAGCCATGCTTACCAGCGCAAAGGCTTTTGAAGCTTCTGAGGCTGTAAAGTCAGGGGCAGATGAGGTGGACATGGTTATCAACATAAGCGCTCTTAAGGACGGGGACGACTCCTTTGTGGAGGAGGATATCCGGGCCGTGGTAAAAGCCTCTGGGGATGCAGTGGTGAAGGTTATCATAGAGACCTGCCTTCTGACGGATGAGGAAAAGGTAAGGGCCTGCCAGCTGGCAGTGGAGGCCGGGGCTGATTTCGTAAAAACCTCCACTGGATTCAGCACTGGCGGGGCTACGGCAGCTGACGTGGCGCTGATGCGCAAAACCGTTGGAGACAGAGCAAAGGTAAAGGCCAGCGGCGGTATACGCACACCGGAAGATGCTGCGGCTATGATTGAAGCGGGAGCGGACAGAATCGGAGCAGGCAACGGGATTGTATTGATATAGCGCTGACGGCAGGATGGAATAAGGAGAGAGCTTATTATGGAACATATGGGAAAGAAAGTAACGGTATTTGGCAGCTTTGTAGTGGATTTGATGGGCAGGACACCGCACCTGCCGGCTCCGGGGGAGACTGTGAAGGGAACCGTGTTTAAGATGGGACCCGGCGGAAAAGGGTTTAACCAGGGCGTAGCGGCCCACAAGGCCGGGGCGGATGTGACCATGGTGACAAAGCTTGGCCGGGACGCATTTGCCGATATTGCCCTCACTACCATGCGTGAGCTTCACATGGATACGGGAAGGGTTTTGTATTCCGGGACAACGGAGACAGGATGCGCCCTGATCATGGTGGATGAGAACAGCAGCCAGAATGAAATCGTGGTCATACTGGGGGCATGTAATACCATTACGGACCAGGAAGTGGATTCGCTGGAGGATTTGGTGGGCCAGTCCGAATATTTGCTGACACAGCTGGAGACCAACGTATCCTCTGTGGAACGCATCGTGGACATTGCTTACAGGAATGGCGTCAGGGTCATTTTAAATACCGCCCCTGTGCAGCCTGTCAGTGATGAGCTTTTGGGCAAGATTGACCTGATAACCCCCAATGAGGTGGAGGCAGAGATCCTCACAGGTATCAGGGTGGACAGCGAGGAAGCCGCGGACAGGGCAGCGGACTGGTTCTTCTCCAAAGGGGTAAAGAACGTATTGATTACACTGGGCCAGAGGGGTGTATACATAAACACGGGAGAGAAGAAGGGAATCATTCCCGCTTATAAGGTGGATGCGGTGGACACCACCGGAGCAGGAGATGCATTTAACGGCGGCCTTTTGGCTGCGCTGGCAGAGGGAAAGGATTTGTGGGAAGCAGCTGATTTTGCCAATGCCCTGGCAGCCCTCTCCGTGCAGAAAATCGGTACTACGCCTTCCATGCCTGTCAGGGAGGAGATTGACGCATTTATGGCTGCAAACCGTTAGCCATGGGTGGTTGGCGAAAGACCTGTCAGTGCGGGAAGTGTCAGCTTACAATCAAACCAACAGGAACCAAGTGAACCGCAATCAGGAGAACCATAATCAGGAGAATCAAGAAGGGAAAGCAGACATGTTAAAAACAGGAATATTACATCCGCAGCTGGCCAGGGTGCTGGCAGAACTGAGGCATAAGGATACCATTATTATCGGGGACGCCGGACTTCCCATTCCAAAGG
>OGSS01002018.1_pt1 | contig 10466 bp, 9 predicted proteins | sample 1553591 | NCBI WGS metagenome assembly OGSS01 (sample SAMEA2580061, study PRJEB22360) | human gut metagenome | biome: human gut; feature: human-associated habitat; material: faeces | place: Denmark | collected 2008/2010
GAAGGGCCAGCGGGCTGGCGGCGCTGTCGCCCCGGGTCAGAAGCCGGTGACCAAGACGACGGTGTCGACCAAGACCGAGACCAAGGAAAACAAGTCCGACAAGAAGGGCTCCGATAAGTCCGATAAGAAGGACGAGAAGAAGTCTGACAAGAAGGACAGCAAGTCCGATTCCAAGTCCGATACGGGTGCTGCTTCCACGACCGCCGCTAAGAAGTCCTCTAGTGCTGCCGAGCAGGAGACTGGCACCAATCCGCTCGCCATCGTTGGCATCGCCGCCGGCGTGATTGGCCTCGCGCTCATCGCCGTCTTCGTGCTGACCAAGCGCGGCAAGGGTGACGGTAATGCCCGATAAGCCCAAGGAGACCAGCGGGCAACAGCCCGACTCCTCGTTTATCCAGCTCGATGATCCAAAGCAAAAGGGCGCCGCTTCGGCGGCGCCCGCCCCACGGCACAAAGCGCTCCTTGGCGTTCTGACTGCCGCGTGCACCATTCTGATCGTCGTCTCGCTGGGCTTTGTCCATCCCTCCGAGAGCGGCGCCTGGTCCGTTGATTGGATTTTTCAGTCCGTGACGGGGGAGAGCGTCGTTTCCAAGGATGACAATGGGTCTGGCTCGTCTACCGCTTCGGGCGAGGCCAGTTCCAAGGATTCCAAGTCATCGAATGACGCAAAAGATGAGTCCAAGGGTTCGAACGACGGCAAGGACGATTCCGAGTCTTCGGACAAGGAATCGGACAAAAACTCGGATAGCAAGAAGTCCGAGGACCAGGACGGCAAGAAGTCTGGCGATAAATCCGCTGCCCAGAATACGGGAGCCGGCGTTACTCCCAATGTGTCTGGCGGTGCTTCTTCGGGCGGCGGTCAGTCGTCTGATGGGGCCTCCAGCTCTAATGGCGGAAGCGCTCCCTCGGGCGGACAGGGCGGCTCGCAGGAGTCCAACTACGTAACGGTGACGGTTTCGGTCACATCGAGCGCTGTGGGCAATCCTGTGTCTTCTGGCGGCACCTTTACCTTTAACGAAGGCGCCACCGTTTACGATGCCCTGTGCGCGCTGGGCCTTTCTGTCAACGCACGCGGCTCATCGTACGGCACGTATGTCTCCGCGATTGGTGGTTTGGCCGAGAAACAGTACGGCGGCACGAGCGGCTGGATGTACTCCGTCAACGGCACAACGCCCATGACGGCCTGCAGTAACTACGTTCTCTCCAATGGCGACAACGTCGTTTGGTATTACGTAACGGTCTAGAGGCCTCGACATAGCGCGCCAGACGGGCGGTTCGGACAAACATCCGGGCCGTCCGTTTTTCGTGCGAATGGGACTGGGTCGCCGGGTCTCTCGGCAAACAAAAAACCGGTTGGAATGGGAATTCCAACCGGTTATACATTCAAGCAAATAGTGAATCGACTATGACCGTGCGCCCTCGAGGAAGAAGCGGCGGCATATTCAACGCTTATCCTTACTGGATAACCCCTCTAGCCCGATGCCCTTCATGGCTTGGTAGCCGATGCTCAAAAACGTGACGCCCACAAACATATACAGGTCGTTGAGGCCCAGGCCGATCACCGACAGGATGGTGAAGATCGTGAACTCACGCTTGCGGCTCATGCCTTCGCGGTGGTCGAACACGTACTTCATGCTGAGCCAGTAGTTGACCACGACGGACGTGATAAACGAAACCGTGGTGCTCATCAAAAAGTCGAGGTGGAACAGCTCGACGAGCGCAATGAGCATGCCCCAGTCGATGCCAAAGGAGATAAGACCCACGACAGCAAACTTGAGGAACTGCTTGGTATGAGGTTGTGCCAGCGCCTTGCGCACGTAATCACATCCAATGCGTTGATGAATCGAGCAGAGGATACTTTAGAGCTTTTACAAGGGAAACGTAAGGTCTTTGCCAATAACTATATGAACTCGCCAAATTTTCAAGAGCTAATCCGCAAACGTTAAAAATTTGCCCGTAAACGAGCGGCGCCCACGGACGATACGGCGCTGAGTGCGCGTCGTCCGTGGGCGCCGTAATGCTGCAGGGGTGTCGAGCTACTTGGTCTCGTCGCCCTCCAGGAAGATCTTTCGGGTCACAAAGTTGTAGACCATGACAAGCGCGGTGGCACAAATCTTGGCGATATTGGCCTCGAGACCCAGACCGGCGTTGAGTGTCAGCACGATACCGTCGTTGAGTGCCAGGCCGATCACGGACAGCACGACAAAGATAATGAACTCGCGGCGGCGGCTCATGCCTTCCTTGTGCGCAAACACGTACTTCATGCTTGCGAGGTAGTTAAAGATGAGTGAGATGATAAAGCCGCTGGTGTTGGCGATTAGGATGTTGAGGCCCAGACCGTAGTGGAGCAGATTCATAATGCCAAAGTCGATAACCGTGGCAATGACGCCGACGATGCCAAATTTCATGATCTGCGCAAGGAGCTTTTGCATGGTACCTGCCTTAAGCTGGCGCCGAAGCGCCGCGGGGATGACAAACTCAGCAAGTTTAGCCAATCCCCGCGGGTGGTGCTAGGCGCGCTCCTCGATAGCACCGTTTCTATATGCATCGAGCAGCTGGCGCAGGTCCTGGATCTGGCTGCGAATCTTGGCGCCAGTATCGGTGTCGCTCACCATGCGGCGACGGTCTGCTTGGTCAAAACGGTTAGTCTCGCTTTCGATGTCCACGTTGCGCGTAAGTGCCTCGGCAACCGTCGTAAAGGCCCGGTGCGACTTGAGGCGGCAGCCGCGCGAGCTCGAGATGAGCGTATAGCCGGCGATACCCGTCTTGGGATGGTAAGCGCGGCAGAAGCCGCCATCGATGACCAGCAGCTTGCCCTCGGCGCGGATGGGCTGCTCACCCTTGGTGGTTTTAACGGGCGTGTGGCCGTTGATGATGTGGCCGGTCGGCGAGCATGCCATGGGCGCGACGCCAAACTCGCGCATGATATCATCGCAGACCGAGGGCGACTTGGTAAGCGTAAAGTACGGGTCCATCGGCTCGACCCAGGTGCTCTTATCGGCGATATAGGCGCGCTCAAAGGTACGCACCAGGCGTCCGCTGGCTGGTGAGCTAAAGCCAATCCACAGGTACCACATCCAGTCGAGAGCGTCGCGGTCGCCCACGCGCCAGGCGCGGCGGGCGATGTGGTCGCAAAAATCGAGATAATCGCGGCCAGCGTGCCATGTGCCCAGGCAGTTCATGCTGCTAAAGGTGCCGTCTTCGTTGAGCGGCACGCAGCCATGGAACAGCAGGTTGCCGTTGGCGACCTTGTACATCGAGCCGTGGGAATAGAGGAAATCGATATGGCGATGCAGGTGATCGGCGGTGACAAACTCGGACACGAGCTTGTCGATGATGTGCTGCTCCTGGGGCGTGAGCGTATAGGGGTCCGCCGGGTCGACGGTGGGGAAGTCGTTGGTCGTGAGCGGCCATACGCCGTCGTCGGCGAGCGTGACCGTGCCGGTGTCGTGGTCGATCTTGTCGAGTAACAGGCGGTCGGTCATATCGAACTCGGGGTGGCGCTGGATAATCTGGCCCTCGAGCTTAAAGAGCAGCACGTTGATGGCCTTGATCAGCGGGGTGATGGGCTCACCGGCGGTGTAGGTGGCATCGGCAAAGGCGACAAGCTCACGCAGCGAGATGCCGTAGTCGTTCTCCAGGATCTCGTAATTGTCGTAGCGCAGGTTGTTGCGCAGCACCGTGGCGATGCAGGCGGGCTCACCGGCCCCCCATCCACAGCAGGTCGTGGTTGCCCCACTGAATGTCGAGCGAATGGTAGGTGAGCAGGCGGTCCATAATCTTGGCTGCGCCGCCGCCACGGTCGAAGATATCGCCCACCAGGTGCAGGTGGTCGACGGCCAGGCGCTTGATGAGCGAGGCAAGCGACTCGATAAAGTCGTCTGCGCTGGCGGTCTCCAGGATGGACTCCACGATGCGCTCGTGATAGCGCACGCGATAGTTGTTCTCGTCCGGGTGCGTGTGCAACAACTCGTCGATGATGTAGGCGTAATCGCGCGGGATGGCCTTACGCACCTTGGAGCGCGTGTAGCGGCTTGAAAGCGAGCGAGCGACCATGATGAGCTGGTCAAGCATCGTCTTGTACCAGGTTGGCGAGTCCTCGCGCCGGCTGCGGACCAGGTCGATCTTCTCGCGCGGGTAGTAGATGAGCGTACACAGCTCGCCCTTTTCGTCAAAGGAGAGCGTGTCGCCAAAGATCTCGTCGACATGTTCGCGCACGACGCCCGAGCAGTTGTTGAGGATGTGCATAAAGGCTTCGTACTCACCATGCACGTCGCTCATAAAATGCTCGGTGCCCTTGGGTAGGTTGAGGATTGCCGAGAGGTTGATAATTTCGGTAAATGCGGATTGTTCGGTGGGGAACTGTCTCGACAGCAGGCGCAGATACTTGAAGTCTTGCGGGTTGCGATCGAATGCGACCATGAAACACCTTCCGATATGGTTGGTAAAACTGATAAACAGCGTCAAACGTTTATCAGTATGCGCCGCTTTTGTTTCGATTTTGCGCCAGCGGCTGAATTGTCGGCTGAACGGTTTGGTAAATCGATTTAGTTGAGGTAGATATGGCGGTTGGGTGGAGACGACAGAGGGTGTTTTCTCAGATATTTATGCGTGGGGCCGGTGGAGACGATGGTGGTAAAGATGTTCACTATTTTTGGTTCGATTTGGTAAATAGTGGACATATGTACCGCATGTAGGCTCACTGTGCGATAATTTGCGCAGCAATGAGTAAGGAGCCTCATATGAGTGATTTTGTCCTGACCTGTGAATCCGCCGCCGATCGAACCCGTGAGTTCTTTGCGTCGCGCAATATCCCTGTCGTGTGTTTTCATTACGAGATCGACGATGTTGTCTATACGGACGATCTGTATCAGTCGATTACGCCGGACGAGTTTTTTGCCCAGATTGCCGCGGGCGCCATGCCCAAGACGTCTCAGGTGAGCGTGGGTGAGTACGAGGAGTTTTGGGAGCCGTTTGTTGCCGAGGGTAAAGACGTGCTGCACCTGACGTTGTCGTCGGGTATTTCGGGCACGTATGGATCGGCCTGCGTCGCGGCGCAGATGCTTGCGGATCGCTATCCCGAGGGCGGCAAGGTGCGCGTCATCGATTCGCTGGCGGCGTCTTCGGGCTTTGGCCTGTTGTTGGAATATGCCGCCGATGTGCGCGATAGCGGGGCTTCACTCGACGAGACGGCTGCCTGGATCGAGGAGCACAAGCTCAACCTGCACCACTGGTTCTTCTCGACCGATCTGTCGAGCTACCTGCGCGGCGGTCGCATTTCGGCCGCGAGCGCGATCATCGGCACGGCGCTTAAGATTTGCCCGCTTATGACGGTCGATTGCGAAGGTAAGCTGTCGCCACGTGAGAAGATTCGCACTAAGAAGCGCGCGATTTCCGAGATGGCTAAGACCATGATGGCACACGTACAGGACGGTGCAGATTATTCGGGTAAGTGCATCATGTCGCAGTCGGCGTGCCGCGAGGATGCCGAGGCGGTCGCGATGCTGATTGAGGAACAGGTTCCGCAGCTTAAAGACAAGATTGAGATCAATGACATCGGTACTCTGATTGGCTCGCATACCGGACCTGGTACGGTGGCGCTCTTCTTTATGGGCGACAAGCGCGTGGATTAATTTGCCCCATCACGTCGCTGCATGATTGCTCAAACGAAAACGGCCCGCCTCACGTTTGTGGGGCGGGCCTTGCTGTTGCGGCTAGCGTTTCTTTCCGCGGAAGAAAAAGCCGTGCAGTGACGGCTTGAGGCCGCGGTTGGCGCGATGCTCCTCGACGCGCTCGTGGATCGAAGCGACGCGCTCGATGACTTCGTCGGGAATCGGCACATCGGGATTCATGTTCTCGACTTGGCTGACCTCGGCGGCGGCGACCTGGTCGATAATGGGCACGTCGTCGCGCGAGATGACAGGTGTGGCGTCTTCCTTCATCTTGCGATAACGCTGCATCATGTCGGTCTGTAGCTGCTGGGCCGAAGGCGGTGTCCAGATGATGGCGTTGGCGCCGGCGGCGATGGTCTCGCGAATGCTCTCGGGCGTCTTGCCGCCCGGCGCGATAAGCGGCAGGTTGGGATAGTGCTCGCGCAGCTCGCGTAGGACCTGGGGCGTGTTCTTGCCGGCGGCGATGTTGAGAATCTTGGCTCCAGCGCGCACCTTGGCGTGGGCATCGTCGTCGCAGCGAACGACCGTGGCGATGACGGGGATGTCGGCGATGTTGGTGATGTGCTCGACCATCTCGGCAGTAGCGGGGGAGTTGACCACGCAGCCCGCCGCGCCCTGCATCTCGGAGACGGCTGCCATCTGCACGGAGCGCTTACCGGTCGTAGTTCCGCCACCCACGCCTACAAAGACCGGGCACTCGGCGACGGTCAGCAGCGCTTGCGTAATGGCGGGCTGCGGCGTGAAAGGGTAGACCGCAAAGACGGCGTCGGCGTTGGAGTTGCGGATAACCGCGACATCGGTGGTGTAAATGAGCGACTTGATGCGTCGGCCAAAGAGCGTGAAGCCGCTGGCCTCCTCGATCTCGTCGGGCATGCGAAGGGCAGCCTTGCGCAGGCGTCCGTCGATGGGCAGGGGCTCCATAGGGAGCAGGCCGTTGGGCGTGACGGCTACTTGGGGCTCGGTGAACTCGTCTGCGAGCTCGACCTCGGAAAAATCGACCGAGGCGACGATGTCCTCGTGCACCTCGGCGGGCACATCGATGGGAGCTTGGTCGTTTGCCGCCGCAGGCGTGTCGAAGGAGCTGGTGCCGACGAAGGCGTCGACGCGCTCATTTAGATCGTTGAGGGTATCCATGGAGGCTCGATTCTATGTGATGATGGCCGGCGCGATGCAGCCGGAATTGCGAATGCTAAATCGTTTGACGAGTTGATTTTTCCCCGCCGCGCCATCCGTTAGACCGAAGGGCCGGCGAACGTGAAGGAGCTGTGGTGGCGGGTATCGAGGTGCTATCTTGAAAGTCCCGTTTAAAAGAGAGGTGACGCGGTATGGAATTGACAGCAATGTTTGGCTCGATCGGCCTGTGTGTGGCCGCAATCGTTGCCGCCGCGGTCATCTACTTTGTGGTCACGGCCATTAAGGGCAAAAGGGCCGAACGCAAGGAGCGCGCGATGCTTAAACAGCATCGCGACCAGCAGGGCAAACGCGCACAGAGATAGCTTGTTGAGTTTTGGATCCGTGCGCTAGCTGCGTTTTCGGATCAGGGCAATGTAGAAGCCCTCATAGTCGCGGCTAGGCGGAATGGTGAGCGTGCCGGGCAGGCCGTTGGCGACGGACGAGACGTGGCCGGCGGCGATGGCCTCGGTGAGAGCGTTGCTCTCGATGTGTGGCTCTTCGCCAGCTTCCTGAGCACGTTGCGTTTCACTTTCGCTCGGCGTGCCGTCGAGGGGGATAAGCTCGCAATCCATGTGCTTGTCGAGGGCCTCTTGCAGGGCGTCCTCGTTTTCCTGCGGCATGATCGAACAGGTGGAATAGACGAGCGTGCCGCCCGGTTTGAGGGCTCCCATGGCGCGGTCCAGAAGTGCTCGCTGCGCGCGGGCGCACTTGCTCAACAACTGCTCGGTGAGGCCGCGCAGACTTTTCTCGTTGCCGCTGATGACGGTGCCCGTGCCGGTGCAGGGAGCGTCGAGCAGGATGCGGTCGAAGCGGAAGAACTCGTCGAGCTCGCGTGCGTCGATGCGCATAACGGGCACGTTTTTGGCACCCTGGCGATGGAGGTTTGACTCGAGCTTTTCGGCGCGGGGAATGCTCATCTCGCAGGCTGTGAGGTGCGCCTGGCCCTGGGTGAGGGCGGCGATCTGCGTCGTCTTTCCACCGGGGGCCGCACACATGTCCAGGATGTCCTCGCCTGCCTGGGCGCCCAACACCAAAGGCGGCATCATGGACGACAGGCTCTGTAGGTAGATCTTTCCGTCGCGATAGATGTCGAGATCCCACAGATCGGAAACCTGGGCCTCGGGCAGGATAAAGGCGTCCGGATACCAGGTAACGGTTTGGTGCGCGATGCCGGCGGCATCGAGCGCCGCAACGATGTCCTCGGCGGTTGCCTTGAGCGTGTTGGCGCGCAGCGTGACCGGGCGTGTGGCCGCGGCGCCGAAGCCCTCGATCATGAGCTCGGCATCGGTGGGGGCATAGGCGCCGGCGACCGTGTCGACCATAAAGCGCGGCAGGCCGGCGGCGGAGTGTTGGGCGGCAAGCCGGTCGGAAAGCTCGGTAGCAGCAAATTGCCTAAGCTTGAGCTCGGGCTTGACCTGCTTTTTTTGCTTACGACGACGCGGCTTGGACATCCGTCTTTCCTTCCCATCCCATTGCATGTCGAGTGTTTTAGTACTGGCTCTCGTGCTTGCTAAAGAAGTCGAAGCGCGGGGGCAGCGGCTTTACGCGGTGCTCGCCGGGCTTCTCACCCAGGCTCTCCACGAACTCGTCCGTGGAGGCAAAGATGTTATCCCAGCTAAAGAAGGCGACCGGATCGACGTCGAAGTATTCGCAGATGAGCTCGCAGCCGGCCGGCACAATACCGTGCATGAGCACGGTCGCCACGCGCAGCTCGGTAAAGGCGTCGACGAGGGCCTGCGTCATTGCGGTATTGGCTTGCTCGCCCTCAAGCTTGTTGGCAGCCTTGGAGGCGTCGCTCCAGCGCTTGTTGGCGGCGCGCAGGTAGTCGTCGCACACAGCGAGCGCGCGGTGCGTCTCGAACTTGTACATGGCCTGCTCAAACGCGAGGGCGGCCTGCTCGGCGGCCTCCACCACGGTGGCCGAGGCGGCGCCGGCGGGGATGCAACCGTTGCGATAGGGGCTCTCGTCGCCCTCCTTGACGGCGACGCCGTAGAAGCAGCTGCGGGCCAGGCGGTTGAAGCCGCCGGGGAAAAGGGCGCTTTCCTTAAGGGCCGGATCGATGACGCGCTTGTCGTCGCAGGCGTGCACCTCGTTGCCGTCCTTGTCCTTGCCGGTCACGCGGGTGTCGTATGCCTTGGGGCTAAAGCTCACCGGCTTCTCGGACAGGCCGAGCGACAGCCAGTGCGCGCGCATCTGCTCGCAGGTGTAGTGGTTGAGCAGGTCGTCTGCCGGCGGGGGAGGCGTCTGCGAGGACGAGCTTGCCTTTTTGCCCATGTAGAGCAGGTGGTAGCAGGCGCTGACGGTGCTCTGCGTGAGGTTCCAACCCAGGGCCTCCCACATGGCGGTCTGCGCGATGCAATAGAAGTAGATGTTGTCCTGGCCAATGAACTGGTAGATCTGTGCGTCATCCGAGCACCACCAGTCGCGCCAGTCGAGCGAGCTGTGCTGGTAGGTGGGCGCGGGGACCTGCGTGGAATCGGCGGCGGGCTCGCCCATGAGGGCGGCATCCTGGGCGGCGACGCCCTCGGTCACGCCGGCGGCCTTGGCATCGCGTGCGAGCACGGTGCGCGTATAGCTGATGGGAGCCCACAGGCTCTCGGGCCAGCACCAGCAGGTGACGTCGGAGACGCCATCGACCTCGGGCACCGGAACGCCCCAGTCGATGTTGCCGGTGATGCGGAAGGGTACGAGCGCCTTGCCGCTGCGGAAGCGCACGCCGCCGTTGGCGAGCACCGCGTGGGCATCGTCGCGCTCCTTCCAGCTGGGGAAGGTGACGGTAAAGCTGCTCTTGTTGCCCTCGGGCTCCAGCACGGTGTGCTCGGGAAGCTGATCCTCGACGGCATCGAAGGCCTCGCGGAACTTGTTCTGGATGTAGAGCTGGGCCGGCAGCAGCCACTCTTCCATGGTCTTGGAGACCACGGAGCGAACCTGCGGGTTCTGGGCGAGCTTGGCGGTATAGGTTTTCATAAAGTCGAGGTAGGCCGGCAGGTCGAAGTAGAGGTTGTCGACCGGGCGCAGCTCGGGCACCTCGCCGGTGAGCTGGCTCTTGGGCGCGATGAGCTCCTCGGGCTCAAACTGGTGACCCAGGTCGCACTCGTCGGCATAAGCCTTCTCGGACTTGCAGCCCTGGATGGGGCAGCGGCCGATCACCTGGCGGCCGTTGAGGAACGTGCCGGCCTTGGCGTCGTAGAACTGCAGCGTGGAGCGCTTGGAGATGGTGCCCTGTTCGTGCAGACGCTCGATAATCTCGGCGGTCACCTCGTTGTGAATCTGCGCAGCCGGCTCAAGGCCCGAGCCGCCGTAGATATCGCGGCTGATGTTGTAGTTGTTGAGGGTCGCGGCCTGGCGGGAGTGATTGGACTCGACATACTCGGCGATGGACTTGTCGTAGCCCTCGTTCTCCTTGAGCTTGCGGTAGCTCTCCATGATGGGCGAGCCATAGCAGTCGGTGCCCGAGGTGAAGATGACGTTCTCGCGGCCCAGACGGTCGCGCAGGAAGCGGGCGAAGAAGTCGGCCGGGACAAAGACGCCACCGACGTGGCCAAAGTGAAGGCCCTTGTTGCCGTAGGGCTCGCCGGCGGTAACGATGGCGCGGCGAGGCCAGCGGGGGCCACGCCGACT
>OGSS01002022.1_pt1 | contig 10440 bp, 9 predicted proteins | sample 1553591 | NCBI WGS metagenome assembly OGSS01 (sample SAMEA2580061, study PRJEB22360) | human gut metagenome | biome: human gut; feature: human-associated habitat; material: faeces | place: Denmark | collected 2008/2010
TAGTGGATGCCTATGAGGGACCCATGCCTCAGACAAAGTTCGTGCTTCAGAAGGCTCTGGATCTGAACCTGTCCGTTATCGTATGTATCAACAAGATTGACAGGCCTGAGGCCAGACCCGGGGATGTGATTGACGAGACCCTGGAGCTTATGATGGACCTGGACGCAACAGACGAGCAGTTAGACTGCCCCTTTATCTATGCGTCTGCCAGGGGAGGATTCGCAAAATACAAGATTGAGGACCCGGAAGTGGATATGAGCCCTCTGTTTGAGACCATCATAAACCATATCCCGGCGCCGGAGGGCGACCCGGATGCGGAGACTCAGGTACTCATAAGTACCATTGACTATAATGAGTTTGTAGGCCGTATCGGCATCGGACGTGTGGACAACGGAGGACTTAAGGTGAACCAGGAGTGCGTTCTGGTAAACCATCACGATCCGGATAAGTTTAAGAAGATCAAGATAGGAAAGCTCTATGAGTTTGACGGGCTTAAGAGGGTGGAGGTGCAGGAGGCCGGAATTGGTTCCATTGTTGCCATTTCCGGTATTGCGGATATCCATATCGGCGATACCATCTGCACCCCCAATAACCCGGAATCCATTCCATTCCAGAAGATATCCGAGCCCACCATTGCCATGTATTTCATGGTCAATGACAGCCCGCTGGCAGGCCAGGAAGGCAAATATATCCCCTCCCGCCATCTGCGTGACCGCCTGTTCAGGGAGCTGAACACGGACGTGAGCCTGCGGGTGGAGGAGACTGATTCCGCAGACTGCTTCAAGGTGTCGGGACGCGGTGAGCTTCACCTGTCCGTTTTGATTGAAAACATGCGCCGCGAGGGGTTTGAGTTTGCTGTCAGCAAGGCGGAGGTGCTCTATAAGTACGATGAGAGAAACCGCAAGCTGGAGCCCATGGAACTGGCATATGTGGATGTGCCTGAGGAATACACAGGCGTTGTCATCCAGAAGCTCACCAGCCGTAAGGGCGCCCTTCAGGGCATGAGCCAGGCAGCAGGCGGTTATTCCAGACTGGAATTTTCCATTCCCTCCAGAGGACTGATCGGTTACCGCGGCGACTTCATGACCGATACTAAGGGAAATGGCATTCTGAATACCATTTTTGACGGCTACTCAGAGTACAAGGGCGATTTGTTCTACCGTCAGACCGGATCCCTTATTGCCTTTGAGGCAGGCGAGGCCATTACCTACGGCCTTTTCAATGCCCAGGAAAGAGGCACCCTGTTCATCGGACCGGGCGTCAAGGTGTATTCCGGCATGGTAGTGGGCCAGAGCCCTAAGGCGGAGGACATTGAGATCAATGTCTGCAAGACAAAGAAGCTGACCAACACCCGTTCCTCCAGCGCTGACGAGGCACTTAAGCTGACACCGCCTAAAATTATGAGCCTGGAGCAGGCCCTGGATTTTATTGATACGGATGAGCTTCTGGAGGTGACTCCGGAGAGCCTGCGCATCCGCAAGAAGATTCTGGATCCAACCCTGAGAAAAAGGGCTTCTTTCAAGAACAAATAGAGCAAAATCGACATTTTATAAGTGAAATGGCGAATCCTGTCGAACGATTCTGGCGGGATTCGCCTTATTTTTTGTTCTATTATGGCATTTCCCCTCATAAACTATCAATGTGCCGTACAAAAGCAAGAGAATAAAAGGATGAAACAAGTAAAACGGCAGAATGAGAAATATTTAGAAGCGAAGAGGAGATGTACTATGTCAGAAAAAATGATTGAAAACAACAGGGTAAGCGTCATCGGAGAAATCGTGTCGGGATTTACCTTCAGCCATGAAGTCTTCGGAGAAGGATTTTATATGGTGGATGTGGCTGTCAACAGACTCAGCGAGCAGGCGGACATCATTCCCCTGATGATATCCGAGCGCCTTATAGACGTACATAAAGACTATTCAGGCTGCACCGTGGAGTCCATAGGCCAGTTCCGCTCCTATAACAGGCATGAGGGAATCAAGAACCGGCTGATGCTGTCCATCTTTGTAAGGGAAATCCATTTTATCGAGGAATTTACGGATTACACCAAGACCAATCAGATATTCCTGGACGGCTATATCTGCAAGCCGCCTATTTACAGAAAAACTCCTCTTGGACGGGAAATCGCGGATATCCTTCTGGCTGTGAACCGCCCCTACGGCAAATCAGACTACATACCCTGCATCAGCTGGGGACGCAATGCGCGTTTTGCTTCCAGCTTCGAGGTGGGCACCAGGGTAAGGGTGTGGGGCCGCGTGCAGAGCCGCGAGTACACCAAGAAGCTCAGTGAGACAGAGTGCGAGAAGCGTATTGCGTACGAGGTTTCCATCAGCAAGCTGGAATGTGACGAGGCTTGAACAGAAGAGGCTTCAGACGCTGCCATCTAATGATTCCTTTTGAATATCTTTCGAAAAATGTAAGAAATATTTGCAATATTGGCTAAACTATGCTATTATGAGCAAGTCCAATTGTTCTTAAGAAAAAGCAAGTAAAGCATGAGGTGCAAGATGATGAAAGAGAGCATGATACAGGTTATCTGTGGACCGGGACGCGGTAAAACCACCAGTGCCATCGGAAGGGGATTGACTGCGCTGACCAAGGGAAAGTGTGTCTATATGGTACAGTTCCTTAAGGGCGCCCTGGATACGGATAACATGGAAATCATACAGCGTCTGGAACCGGAATTTAAAATTTTCAGATTTGAGAAGACACCTGTTTTCTTTGACCGGCTGACGGAAGAGGAGAAGGCAGAGGCAAGAATCTGTATCCTGAACGGCCTGAATTTTGCCAGAAAGGTTCTGGTGACAGGGGAGTGCGATGTGCTTATCCTGGATGAGATTCTGGGAATCCTGGATGAGGGAGTGATATCGGGCGAGGAGCTGTGCGCCATCATTGCCCAGGCCAGGAATGCGCAGATACAGCTGATCCTCACAGGGACCATATATCCGGATTGCCTGAATGGCCATGTGGATGAGGTCACAAGGATTCAGACAAGATATGAGTGATTTCCTGTTGACAGACGGTTGGCAGGATGATAATATAATACCAACAATCATAGAGTAGAGGTTGCGTTAATCATGAGTAGATAAGCCGGATGTGGCAGGCACAGGCGATGGCTTAGGGAAAGGGAGAAACGCCGAAGAGGAAGCGTTCCTTGTTCACGCCCCCTCTGGGCATATGGTTAAGAGCCGTATGACTGTCATCCGGGTGGATGGAGAGCTACCAAAGAACGTGGATTAGACACTGGAATCATACGTATATGGAAGGGCTGACATTTACCTCAGCCCTTTTTTGTTTCCAAGGAAAGTACGTCCGGGTTTCATTTTCTATGGGGAAAAGCACACTGTGATTGAATCAGGAAAAAAGGAGAGAATATAGTATGGCACTTTTTGAAGGAGCAGGTGTAGCACTGGTGACCCCGTTTAAGGAAAACGGTGAAGTTAATTACGAAAAACTGGAGGAGATCGTAGAAGAGCAGATTGCAGGCGGCACAGACGCCATCATTGCCTGCGGTACCACAGGCGAAGCCTCCACCATGACCCACGAAGAACATCTGGATGTGATTGAGTACATCTGCAGGGTGACAAAGAAACGGATTCCTGTGGTTGCAGGAACCGGCTCAAACTGTACGGAGACAGCCGTCTATCTCTCCGCAGAGGCAGAAAAGAGAGGGGCGGACGGACTTCTTCTGGTGTCCCCTTATTACAACAAGGCTACCCAGAAGGGACTTATGGCCCATTTTACGGCTGTTGCGGACGCAGTTAAGGTCCCCATTATCCTCTATAATATACCGGGCAGGACAGGCGTCACCATCCGGCCTGAGACCATTGCGGCCCTGTGTAAGGACGTGGATAATATTGTGGGCGTAAAGGAGGCCAGCGGCAACTTCTCAGCCATAGCCACCCTTATGAGCCTGTCGGACGGAAAGGTGGATTTATACTCCGGCAATGATGACCAGATTGTTCCCCTTCTCTCCCTGGGGGGCAAGGGCGTTATCTCCGTGCTGTCCAATGTGGCTCCGCGCCAGACCCACGACATCTGCGCTTCCTACTTTGCCGGGGATGTAAAAACCAGCGCCAGCCTTCAGTTGAAGGCCATTCCGCTGATTACAGAGCTCTTTAGCGAGGTAAACCCCATTCCGGTAAAGGCTGCCATGAATATGATGGGCAAGGGTGTGGGACCATTACGCATGCCTTTGACTGAAATGGAGCCCCAGAATCAGGAGAAGCTTAAGAAGGCCATGACAGCTTACGGCATCCTGTAGGGAAGATTCCGGGAAAGGACGGTATACCAATGGTAAAAATGATAATGCACGCCTGCTGCGGAGCCATGGGACATGTAATTACGGGACTGGCGGCAGAAGATGAAGAGATCCGGATTGTGGCTGGCATCGATGTGCGGGAGGGAACGGATTTGGGATATCCCGTGTTCCCTTCTCTGGACCAGTGCAGTGTGGAGGCGGACGTGATTGTGGATTTCGCGTCGCCAAAGGCAGTGGACGGGCTTCTGGCCTACAGCTGCAGAGAGCAGGTTCCCGTGGTCCTGTGTACCACAGGGCTCTCCAAAGAGCAGCTTAAGTCAGTGGAAAAGGCCAGTGAAAAGACGGCTGTCCTGCGATCCGCCAACATGTCCCTGGGAGTAAACCTGCTGCTTAAGCTGGTGAGCGACGCTGCCAGGGTACTGGCAGGAGCCGGCTTTGACATGGAAATCGTGGAAAAGCACCACAACCAGAAGGTGGACGCACCCAGCGGCACGGCCCTGGCTCTGGCGGATTCCATGAACCTTGCCATGGACGGGCAGTATGCCTATACCTGTGACAGGAGCACCAGGCGGGAAAAGAGAAATCCGAAGGAAATCGGAATCTCGTCTGTCAGAGGCGGTTCCATAGTGGGTGAACACGACGTGATCTTTGCAGGCAAGGACGAGGTGGTAACCTTAAACCACACGGCTTATTCCAAGGCTATTTTCGCCAAAGGCGCCCTGGAGGCGGCCAAATTCCTGGCCGGTAAGGGGCCGGGCATGTACTCCATGACAGACGTGGTGGGGTTATAACAAAAATTTCCAGAAAAGGCAGGATGTTCCACCATAATCCATTCTCCTAAAGCACATAATATAGGTAGAAAACGAAAGGAGAATGTCATTATGAAAAAAATCAGACCTGCAATTTTTGCAATGCTGCTGCTCATCATGGTTATGTCTGTTACGGCCTGTGGAAGCAATAACTCCAATACTCAGTCCTCAACAGGTGCCAGCCAGAATTCATCCTCAGCAGCCACATCCACCAGTACCTCATCCCAGGAAACAACAGGGATGGAGACATCTTCCATGGAAACGGAAGGGGACGGCATTATTGACGGACTTATGAATGATGTGGAGAAGGGCGCAAATGACGTTAAGGACGGCGTGGATGATATCACAGGCGAATCCAACACAGTCAATGAGAGCGGCACCAACAATACAACAGAGGCCAGATAGTAAATTGCTGTCCGGGCCTGGATATGGACCCTTTCTATGCCGGCGACGGCTGGAGAGGGTCTATCTGCGTAAAACGCATAAAAAACCAGAAGATGCCTCTTGAAGACCTCCCTGTAAAGAATTATAATCAGAGCATGGACAAACGGGGAAGGAGATTAATTGGGGTACATAATAAGACGTAAGCTGTTTTCGCAGGCAATGTGCCTGGGGAAGTATGGGCAGAGGAAGAAGGGACTCAGAAAGATGCGCCGGAGAGCGGTGAAATCCTGGAAAGAGCGCTGTCCGTCGGTCAGGCGCAAGAGGCGATGCGTAAGAGGCGCCCTGCTCCTAATGGCTGCAGGTACCTTGGCCTGGGCAGGAACAGGCCGGAGCATTATTGGCTGGGTCCGGGAGCAGGTACCGTACATGGAACGGATTGAGGAGAGCAGTCCGGCCGGTGCGTCAGAAGAGAATGGTATGACATCGGTGAAGCGGGGGTTTACCATTCGCCTGGACGAAAAGAAAATCCATATATTCCAGGTGGAAGAAGGGTATGAGGACCGTGGGAAGGCCGGGGGGTCAGAGAGTGATTAGCGGGAGAGAGGACATTCATTAGGAATTTTAATGATTGCCACGCTTGTATTCAATGACATTGTGTATTATAATTTCTTCTGAAATGGTATTCTTTTATAGCGTCAGCTTATAAATCTATATCGCAACCATACGAATATAAGAAAAGGACAGGTGGATACCCATGGAAAAGAAAGAGATGCTCTACGAAGGAAAGGCTAAGAAGGTTTACACAACGGAGGACCCGGATGTGTTAATCGTGTCCTACAAGGATGATGCAACCGCATTCAACGGTCTGAAAAAGGGAACCATTGTTGGAAAGGGCGCCATCAACAACCGTATGACCAACTTCATTTTCAAGAAGCTGGAGGAAAAGGGTGTACCTACCCACCTGGTAGAAGAATTAAACGACAGGGAAACCGTTGTAAAGAAAGTGGAGATTGTACCCCTGGAGGTAATCATCCGCAATTACTCCGCAGGCAGCTTTGCCAAGAAAATGGGGATGGAGGAGGGCATCAAGTTCAAATGCCCGACCCTGGAATTCAGCTATAAGAACGACGACCTGGGCGACCCGTTTATCAACAGCTATTACGCACTGGCACTGGGACTTGCCACCCAGGAGGAGATTGACGACATCACTAAGTATGCGTTTAAGGTAAACGAAGTGCTCCAGGAATATTTTGACGGACTGAACATTGACCTGATTGATTTCAAGATTGAGTTCGGCCGTTATCACGGCAAGGTCATCCTGGCTGACGAGATTTCTCCTGATACATGCCGTCTCTGGGATAAGGATACCCATGAGAAGCTGGATAAGGACAGATTCAGAAGAGACCTGGGCAATGTAGAGGACGCATACGAAGAAGTATTCCGCAGACTGGGGATCCAGTAAGCCGGACCGGAAGGTTTGACGCGGACAAATTAAGATACAACGCCTGGGCATGATTACCCAGGCGTTCCCTTCTTTGAGAAGGGAAGCTATAATCAGCACCGCGTTGTTATCAGTACAGAGCGGTATGAAACTGGCAGCCTGACACACAGAAAGGACATGACTTCATGAATCAGAACCTGATGGATTTTGATATTGGGGCGGATAAACTGCGTGAGGAGTGCGGAGTTTTTGGGATGTATGATTTTGATGGGAACGACGTGGCCCGGGCCATATACTACGGGCTTTTTGCCCTGCAGCACCGGGGACAGGAAAGCTGCGGTATAGCGGTGAGCGACACAGAAGGGCCCAAGGGGAAGGCGGCGGTCCATAAGGGGATGGGCCTTTGCAACGAGGTATTTACACCGGAGGTGCTGGAAGGATTAAGGGGCAATATAGGAGTAGGCCATGTGCGGTATTCCACGGCTGGCAGCAGCACAAGGGAAAATGCACAGCCGTTGGTGCTAAATTATGTAAAAGGAATCCTGGGGCTGGCCCATAACGGCAACCTGGTCAATGCGCCTGAGCTGCGCCATGAGCTGGAGTACACAGGGGCTATTTTCCAGACTACCATTGACTCGGAGGTTATTGCCTACCACATAGCCAGGGCCAGGATTCATACCCATAATGTGGAGAGCGCGGTGGCCGCAGCCATGAAGAAGCTTAAGGGAGCCTACTCCCTGGTAATAATGAGTCCCCGCAAGCTGATTGGAGCAAGGGATCCCATGGGGTTCAAGCCCCTGTGTATCGGCAAACGGGATAATGCCTACATCCTGGCATCAGAGACATGTGCCCTGGAGACCATTGGGGCTGAGTTTGTCCGGGATGTGGAGCCGGGGGAAATCGTGACCATCACGGCGGACGGCATTTCCTCCGATAAGGGGATGTGCCTGTCCGACCCTTCCGGAGAAGCCAGATGTATCTTTGAGTATATTTATTTTGCCAGACCGGACAGTGTTTTTGACGGAGTCAGCGTTTATAAGGCCAGGATTCAGGCCGGCCGGTTCCTGGCAGCGGATTCACCGGTGGAGGCAGACCTGGTGGTGGGAGTGCCTGAATCCGGCAACGCGGCGGCTCTGGGCTATGCCATGGAATCCGGGATTCCATACGGAACTGCTTTTGTGAAGAATTCCTATGTGGGAAGGACTTTTATCAAGCCAAAGCAGAGCAGCAGGGAGTCTGCTGTACGCATCAAACTCAATGTGCTGAAGGAGGCGGTGAGCGGAAAGAGAGTCATTATGATAGATGATTCCATTGTCCGTGGAACCACCAGCGCTCTGATTGTGAAGATGCTGCGGGATGCGGGTGCCAGGGAGGTCCATGTGAGGATCAGTGCTCCGCCGTTTTTACACCCCTGTTATTTTGGAACGGATATTCCGTCGGAGGACCAGCTCATTGCCCATGGAAGGACTGTGGATGAAGTGAGGCAAATCATTGGGGCGGACACCCTTTCCTTTTTAAGACAGGAGCGGCTTTCCCAGATGGCATCTGAAAGGCCTGTCTGCACCGCATGTTTTACAGGGGATTACCCTATGGAGCCGCCTTCCGGGGACATCCGGGGAAGTTATGAGAAATAGGCCCGGGCATTTAAAAAAGCAATTGTATATGATATGATAGAAAACATGAAATCAATGAATACGGAGGATATGACATGAGTGACCACGACAGATATGTAAGCCCTCTTTCCGAGCGCTATGCCAGCAGGGAGATGCAGTACATCTTTTCGCCTGATATGAAGTTTTGTACCTGGAGAAAGCTTTGGATTGCGCTGGCTGAGACAGAGAAGGAGCTGGGGCTTTCCATCACGGACGAGCAGATAGAGGAACTGAAGGCCCATTCAGAGGATATCAATTATGATGTGGCTAAGGCCAGGGAGAAGGAAGTCCGCCACGATGTCATGAGCCATGTCTATGCCTACGGTGTACAGTGCCCTAAGGCAAAGGGAATCATCCATCTGGGAGCCACCTCCTGTTACGTGGGAGATAATACGGATATCATCATCATGACCGAGGCCCTGAAGCTGGTGAGGAAGAAGCTGCTCAACGTGCTGGCGGAGCTGGCAGGTTTTGCCGAAACATACAAAGACCTTCCCACTCTTGCCTTCACCCATTTCCAGCCTGCCCAGCCAACCACGGTTGGAAAGCGCGCCACCCTGTGGATGATGGAGCTTAAACTGGACCTGGATGACCTGGACTACCTTATTGGCTCCATGCGCCTTCTGGGCTCCAAGGGAACCACGGGCACCCAGGCCAGCTTCCTGGAGCTTTTTGACGGGGACCATGAGAAATGCCGCCGCCTGGATAAGAGGATTGCAGAGAAGATGGGATTTGAGGGCTGTTATCCGGTATCAGGCCAGACCTATTCACGGAAGGTGGACAGCCGTGTCATAAGCGTCCTGGCAGGCATTGCCCAGAGCGCCCACAAGTTTTCCAATGACATCCGTCTTCTCCAGCACCTGAAGGAAGTGGAGGAGCCATTTGAGAAGAAGCAGATCGGATCCTCCGCCATGGCGTATAAGAGGAATCCCATGCGCAGCGAGCGTATTGCCTCCCTGGCCAACTATGTGATGAGCGATATGATGAATCCCATGCTGGTGGCGTCCACCCAGTGGTTTGAGAGGACCCTGGACGACTCTGCCAACAAGAGATTGTCTGTGCCGGAAGGTTTCCTGGCAGTGGACGGCATCCTGGATCTGTATCTGAACGTGGTGGACGGCCTGGTGGTATATCCCAAGGTCATTGAAAAGCACCTGATGGCCGAGCTTCCTTTCATGGCAACAGAGAATATCATGATGGATGCGGTCAAGGCAGGAGGGGACCGGCAGGAGCTTCATGAGCGGATCCGCGAGCTGTCCATGGAGGCAGGAAGGAACGTGAAGGAAAAGGGACTGGATAACAACCTCCTGGAGCTGATAGCAGCTGACCCGGCCTTTAATCTTTCCCTGGATGAACTGAAAAAGGCCATGGATCCGTCCCGCTATGTGGGCCGCTCACCAAAGCAGGTGGAGGAATTCCTGGAAGAGGTCATCAAACCGCTGCTTGAGAAAAATGCAGGGGAACTGGGGTTAACAGCGCAGATTAATGTCTGATATATATAGTATGTTTGACTGCTCTCCATAGATTGTATCTGTGGGGAGCAGATTTGTTTGGGCGTTTTGCTGGTGTTTCAGATTCACAATTCCTCTGCTTTGTGTTATGATATCCATAATAATTGATTCTGGATATATTATCTTATGATAAGGAGTACTTATGGATGAATGTGAATTTCGAGTACTATAAAGTATTTTACCACGTATGCGCCAACGGCAGTCTTACGGCTGCCGCCCAGGAGCTGTGTATCTCCCAGCCGGCTGTAAGCCAGGCTGTGAGGCAGTTGGAAAAGGAGGCCGGGACAAAGCTGTTTTTCCGTACTTCCAAAGGGGTGCAGCTGACCAGGGAAGGGGAGCTTCTATACCACTATGTGAAACCGGGAGTGGAACAGCTCCTGGA